>Ga0207797_1001737_pt1 | contig 15621 bp, 13 predicted proteins | sample PRCRCaboRojoPR_6_FD_187275 | JGI IMG/M metagenome (GOLD analysis project Ga0207797, IMG submission 187275) | Marine sediment microbial community from Cabo Rojo, Puerto Rico - PR CR 10% Liquid 1 (SPAdes) | ecosystem: Environmental > Aquatic > Marine > Coastal > Sediment | place: Cabo Rojo, Puerto...
AGTCCAGCGGACGATGATGCAACTGCTCTCGGAGATGGACGGCTTCGAAGACCGCGGCGAGATCCGCATCATCGCCGCCACCAACCGCTTCGACATGCTGGATCGCGCCATCCTCCGTCCGGGTCGGTTCGACCGCCTCATCGAAGTGCCCAACCCGGACTGGGACGGCCGCAAGCGGATTCTGGAGATCCACACGCGCGACATGCAGATCGACGACGACGTCGACATGGCGACGCTGGCTGCCGACACCGAGGGCTTCTCCGGCGCCGAACTCGCGTCGCTGGCCACCGAGGCCGGCATGTTCGCCATCCGCGACAAGCGGACGACGGTCACGATGGACGACTTCGAAAACGCCCTGGAGAAAGTCCGCGACGACGAAGACGCCGCCGGGACGCCGATCGCGTTCGCCTAAATTTTTACTTCGTCGGGTGTCGCACCGCCGCTTCGCGGCGGGCGCACCACTCCTCGCAAAAATTTAGTATAAAAACAGCGCTCGCGTGCGGTAGCGCGCTCGCGGTCGACTAAAACCGACTACCGCAACCGCGCCGCACTGCGGCAGTCCTGCCCTTCCCCGTCCTCGTGAACGGAGTGAGCGAGGGCTCGAAAGGCGAGCGAAGCGAGTCTTTCGGTGACGCGGCCCACAGCCCCCTCACCGTCTGCTTCTGCGATTGCTACAGCTGTCGACTCTCGTCGCAAGAAAGAAAATCAGCCGCTCAGTCCTCGGTCGTCGTCTCGTCGATGTCCTTCTCGCCGAAGTAGATCTCGACGCCGTCCTGTGCGACTTTCTCGGCCAGCACGGCACACTTCACGCGCATGGCCGAGATGTCGACGCCGAGCATGTCGATGATGTCGTCGCGATCCATCGCCTGCAGATCGTCGACGGCCATCCCCGCGAGCTTCTCGGAGAGCATCGAGGCCGAGGCCTGCGAGATGGCGCAGCCGTCGCCGCGGAAGGCGACGTGTTCGATCGTGTCTTCGTCGTCGTCGAGCACGACGTCCATCTCGATGGTGTCGCCACACATCGGGTTCTCGCCGGTGTGGGTGAAGGTGGGCTCCTCGAGTTCCCCGTAGTTGCGCGGGTTCTTGTAGTGGTCGAGGATCTGCTGTCGGTACATGTCCGAGCCGCCGATACCCATTGTTACAAACGCATACGGCAGTCTGCCCGAAAAGACTTCCGAGGGAGATGTTCGCACGGAGACGGTAGAGTTTAGTTTGGCGATCTGGTACGGTCAGCCAGCGGGCCCGTAGCTCAGTCTGGTAAGAGCCCCCGGCTCATAACCGGGTATGCGGTGGTTCAAATCCGCCCGGGCCCACTTTGCCGCGAACAATTCGTGAGCGGCAAGTGGCACACGAGGATTTGTAACCTGACGACGAGCGACCAGCGGGAGCGAAGTCGGCGTGGTTCAAATCCGCCCGGGCCCATCCACAGAATGCACAGTCTCTAGCCGACGAAATCAGACCGACTCTATCGAGTCGTCCAGTCTTTCTACCGCCATCGTGACTTGGAGTGGGTAGACGGGGTGCGAGCTGTAGATGTAGTGTTCGTCACGGCGAGTCTGAGACACTGCGACCACGAGCGGCTCGTCAGTTCACCTCTTGGGTGACGATTCTCAACACACATCCGGACTGGATGCTTTGCCGAGTCGAGGCCACAGACTCCACCTCGAACGTCGACTCCGAATAGAGCGTCGCTGCCAGTCGTGGTAACGAGAGGCAAAAGACGAGGTATAGAGAACGGTTTGTGATACCAATCCGTGGGTAGATGCTGGAAGCTATCGCTTGGATGCGACGAGAGTGATGCTTTTCACGCCGTACTTCTGACAGGCGTTCGCTGCCCGGTCGGAGATAAATTCGTACTGCGTGTTTTCATCCATCTCTACGAAGTCAAAGCCAGCGTCTTCGATCAGCGACGTGTAGCTGTCGATCTGTTCGGCACCGCCGATACAGGCAGCCCACAGGTCCGCGTCGGATTTGATACTCTCGGGCATCTGCTGTTCGCTGATGATGTCGGACAGAACCAACCGTCCCCCCGGTTCGAGCACCCGGTTCGCCTCCTCGAAGACCCTCCCCTTCTCGGCGGAGAGGTTGATCACGCCGTTGGAGATCACCGCGTCGAACGAGGCGTCCTCGAACGGCAGATCCTCGATGTACCCTTTGCGGAAGGTGACGTTGTGGAAACCGTTGTCCGCGGCGAGGTCGTTGGCCTTCTCGACCTGTTCTGTGGTCATGTCGACGCCCGTCACCGAACCCGTCTCCGTCACGTGCAATCCGGCGACGAAGGCGTCCATCCCCGAACCACTGCCGAGGTCGAGCACGTCTTCTCCCGACTCAAGCGCTGCCAAATCGAAGTAGTAGCCGACACCCGCAAAGGAGTCGATCGCCGCGTCCGGAACGTAATCCAGGTCGTCGGGGTCGTATCCGAGGCGTTCGGCGAGATCGCGCCCCGTCTCGAAGTGGAACTCGGCGTCGGCGGACTCCGCGACGTCCCCGTACATCGACTTGACCTCGCGTTCGAGTTTGTCCGTGTCGAGTGATTCACTCATCGGTTGTCACCTGTCAGTCGTCTCCGGCCACTTCGGCGGGGGTGGCGACGGTCATCTCGATATCCTGAGCGAGCGAGACGAGCGTGTAGACGGGCGCTCGTCGTGCCCACTCGTCGATCTGATCCTGGTCGAGGTCTTCGCCCTCGACTTCGACTTCGGCGGTCAGGTTCTCGAAGACCGCGTCGGCCTCTTTGAGCTCCTTGAGGCTGAACAGAACAGATGGGTCGCAGTCAGTCTGAACGCTGGTCTGGAGGTGGTCGATGTTCACGCCGTTGGCGGCGGCGTTGATACTGATGCCGACGTTGATACAGGCGGCCAACGCCGACAGCGCCGCTTCGATCGGCTCCATCCGGTCGGTCGCGCCGACCCACCCACCAGCGTCCAGCACTTCCCTCCAGCCGCCGTAGGGAATCGTGTATTCGCGTGTCTCACGAGCGATCGTCTCGCCTCCGAGCTCGTAGCTATCGATCTTTGCCAGGCTGTGCGCGGCCGTCCCTTCGTATGTCGCGGACGCCCCGAGTCCGAGTTGCACGGCTTCTGGATTCTCGGCTGCGTGTGCGGCGAATCCGTCGAGTGTGTCGAGGTCTACGCCATGTGCGGTTCGCTTGTCGTCTGTCATTTGTCTCTCCTCCCTGCCAGAGATACTACGATTGCCAAGATACTGTAGTTAATTTGTGATAGTTCGGCAGGAACCGTCGTCCCGGCAGTCGCTGCAAAATACTCACACCCTGGATGTGAGGATACCTCTGACCTACTCTCTTCCCGGGCACCCCTCCCGACCCAGGAGCGCAGGAGACGGCGTCTCAGTCCTGAGCGTCGTCCAGTTCGCCAGTCTTCACTCTGTCTGATTCGACTGGCTGACCCTCTGACGCGTACGTTTCGCACACCGACTGCGCCCACTCGCGGATCGGCGCTACCTCGGTATCGACCAGCGCGTGAACCGTCCCGCTGTCCTGTTCGTAACAGCTGATTGTGGCGCGTTCGTCGAGCAGACCGGTTCCGTATGCAGGGAGCCCCTCGTGCTCTAAAACGGTGAAATTGTCCTGTTGCATCATGTCTGCGCTGCGCTCAGGGTACGTCGACAGAAAGTACGTGTGGCTCTCCGGTCGGGCCACCAAGACGACGTCGACCCCCTCATCGATCAGTCGAACGAGAACGTCGAAGCACGGCTCCATCAAGGCGATCTCAGGGCGAACTAATCGCAGTTCGGTCGTCTCCGCGAGGAGGGACTCGAAGCGGTCTACCGGGCGGTAAGGTGCATCGGGTTCGGCGACAGTGACGGTCATCGCTTCCCACGTCTCGATGGTAAACTCGCCGACCTCGTCAGGGAGCCAGTGCCAGACATCACGCAAGTTTCGCTCTGTTTCGACCCGTTCGATCAGGTTCTCCATCCCCGAAGCGATCACCTCCCCGAGACGCGTCGCTGTGTACTGGTAGCCGTCTTTGCGAATCCAGATCCGGGCTTCGAACTCGTCCAACGTCCGCCGCATTGTGGAAGAGGAGACACCGCCCAACTCACAGAGTTCAGAGCGACTCCGCGGACGCTCTGTCAGCGCGACGAGTGTCGGGACGCGGTGTTCGGACCGCGCGAGATACGCGATGTCACCGATTGGTGCCTCCGCATATCTGTGTGGCGTGCTATCATAACCCATGTGTGACGTACACAGGCGAGCATGAAAACGATTCGCCCCTCTTGGGCAGGCAGTGCGAAGCGGCTAGCCTGGATGTTCCGCCACGCAAACTCCCGAAGTTGCAGAGAAGCGCGGGACGTGTCGGCCCGAACTGTTCCAGAACCCCGTGGAGATCATCACAGATGGTTGCTTCTTGGCCTTTCCCATCCGCAATCACGGTTGGTTCTCCCTTCTCAACAGAGGGGCGGTTGTGTGCTCCAACGCTGTTCAGAGTGTCCTTCCCAGGCCTGGTTCAGACCGCCTGCTTTCGAACCTGCAGCCCCCTCAACGATTCGCACGCGCTCTGGATGTGCGCCTTTGCGCGCTGCATCGATTCGTGGGTGCCGTCAGCTGACACCCCGGCGGGAACAAGCAAGAACAGGGCCTCCCGTAACGCTGCGAGCTCATGTTATGAATTCTCCGACAGAAACGCTCCCCGCTTGGCGCCGAGACAACAGCGAGTTGTACCTCTAGCTTCGTCCGTGACGGACTGTCAGCACCTCCCGTCGGTAGCTCATCGTTCCGCCACAGGCTGTACGCAACACCGGCATAATCGCTCGCTGTGCCCAGACCCACCAGTCCGAGCTTTCGACACTCACTGACCGAAACGCCGTCGCCGGAGCGGCTTCATCTCACTCCCAGATACTCAGAATGACCTGCTCGACGTACGCCGAGCACTCAGCTGACGGCACGCGGATGCGGGGCGGGCGTCGTCTACGCCAGTGCGATCCCGACACCGACGGCGACACACGTCAGCGCGAGGCCGGCGAGCGCGACTGTCGTCCGGCCGCGGTATCCGTCGACGTCGTCGTCGGGGTCGAACCCACCGAAGCCGGTCAGAACGCCGAGGCCGACAGCGACCGCGGAGAGGCCGCCAGCGAGCGCCAGCGTCGTCCAGCTTTCGAGTCCATGCTGTGTAACTTCTCGTGCAGCCGTCCCGGCGAGGAGGACGCCAGTTGCTATCGGGGCCGCGGCTGTCGCCTTGTTGGAGGGCATCGATTGCACTTTCGCCGGGATTCTGAAAACCGTGGCGATGCCGTTCCGCGGGCGGTGCCTTGTGATCCCAGCGACCATATCGTCCAACAAGTCAGGCAGCGAGGGTTACCAGCATCACTCCGAACACAACGAGCACTGCCCCGACGACGATTCCACGAGTGACCCGTTCGAGATCCCGAAGGAGAAAGTACGCGAATAGCGTGGTGAACAGCGGTGCCGTCGCACCTAGCGATTCGACGATGGCGACCCGCCCTCCTGGCAACGCCAGCGCACCGAACATCGATAAGAGAGCGACTGCTGTGAGCGCTCCGCTGGCGACGAAATAGCCGTACGACTGCCTGCCGGCCGAACGAAAGCGGCCGGTTCCGCGAGTGACACCGTAGCCGAGAAAGACCAGCAGTGCCCCCAGTTCGTTGAGAGCGACGGCCTGAAGCACGGATGCACTCCCGGACTCGAGTCCGAACCGCCTGAGGACGTTCCCAAAGGCGAAAAACGCGGCCGCGCTCAGTGGAAAGAGCAGGTCGCGGGGCGTCCATCCAGCCAGGTCACCGCCTTTGGCGAGACTCAGCGTCACCAGGCCGACGACGAGCACTCCTATCCCACCGCCAGTCGCGAGCGACACCGGCTCACCAAGCAAGCCAAAGGCGAAACTGGTCGCAAACAGTGGTCGAGCGCTGACGATGGCGGTATTGATGCTCGCACCCACCCGGTCGATGCCACCGAAGACGAACAACCGACCGAGTGCCGTTCCCGTCGCGCCGGCAAAGAGAAACAGGCTCACGATGGTCACGTCGAGTCCAGCGACTACGCTGGTTCCTCGTAGCGCCACCAACGCCGTAGCAAAGAGTGAGAGGTCGACGACGACGACAACGAGCGACGCCTGCAAGGCAGTCCCGCCGAGTGACATCCCTCGCTTGTCGAGCACCGGTGTAAACCCCCAGATTACGGCAGGGACGAGTGCGAGGAAATAGACCGCGGCGTCGGAACCGAGAACATATCCGACGTGTGAACGACTCGTATATTAACACGTCTCTTCGAGCACCGACGACGGGCACCGGGAAGTGTCGCCGACTCGCGGATCCTCCCGTATCTGAAGAACATTGAGTGATTATATAGCAATAACACTCTTTTAAAAACAAAACATCTCTATATCTATGACTATACACTCAAAATGTAGTCGTATAGTTTCAAAATAGGTAGAAATGGCAGATTTACAGGCACAATATTGCATTTTAACTTAAAAAACCCTCTATAGGGGACAAATATGGCGTTACCGATCATATATTATGTTTGAAAATCCTATTCTGGGGTTAAAACTCTAGCCTGTCTACAAACTCCCTGCTAGCGGCCAAAATAGGCTTGGAGAACATACTGTGTGGTTATGATGTACTTCTCGACTTCATAACTGCTCTCTGTTGACTATCTCCGCGCTCAGACAAGTCGTTCGCCGACACTCGCCGCTCGACAGTCGGGCTCCCACCGTCGATGACGGCCGAGAGCATCGACTCGTCACCGTGTCCGCTCGCAGTACGAGCAAAGCGTGCCTCACGCTTCATCGAACACCGTGTCGCTGCGCGCCACGAGCCCGACGAAGCTACGCTTCATCGAACAGTTCTTCGCCCCCGACGAGATTCTCCGCGACCGCGTCCCTGTCGAGCGTGACGCCCAGCCCAGGTTTCTCGGGGATCTCGATGCGCCCGTCTTCGAGGATGTCTTCCTCGACGAGGTCGCCCCACCAGCCGAGTTCGTAGGAGTGGTACTCGATTGCGAGGGCGTTCGGGATGGCCGCGGCGACCTGTGCGCTGGCCATCGTGCCCACGGGCGACGAGACGTTGTGAAAGGCGAGCGGGATGTAGTACTGGTTCGCGACGTCGGCGATCTTTCGGGTCTCGCGCATCCCGCCCACCTTCGGGAGGTCGGGTGTGACGATGTCCACAGCACTGTTCTCGATCAGGCGGCGTGCTTCGGTGACCCGGTAGCGGTTCTCGCCGGAAGCGATCGGCGTGACCGTCGATTCAGTCACCTCCTGTTGCACCTGGAGGTTCTCCGGCGGGACGGGGTCTTCCAGCCACCAGACGTCGTACGCCTCCAGGGCCTTCGCCAGGCGTTTCGCGGAGCCGGCAGCGAACGACCAGTGGCAGTCGAAGCCGACGTCCGCGCGGTCGCCGACCCGTTCGGTGACCTGTTCGACGATTTCGGCTTTGTGTCGCACTTCGCCGGGGCGGAGGTGGCGGTTGGCGCGGTCTCTCTCGTGGCCGGACGGGACGTCCAGGTCGAATTTCAGCGCGTCGTACCCGAGTTCCTCGACGACGCGCTCGGCCTCGTCGGCGCAGGCCTCGGGGTCGGCACCCTCCTCTGTGTGGCAGTCACAGTACACGCGCACCGAATCGCGGTACTTCCCGCCGAGCAACTGGTAGGCTGGCACGCCCAGGAGCTTTCCGGCGAGGTCGTGCAGCGCCAGTTCGATCCCCGAGATCGCCGTCACGGTCACGCCCTCGACGGATCCCTCGCCGGACATCATCTGGATCAGGTGTTCGTACAGGCGGTCGATGTCCAGTGGGTTCTCGCCCTCGATGAACGCGGTCATCCGCTCGATGAGTTCCGGGACGCCGGCACCCCAGTAGGCCTCGCCCGTGCCGGTCACGCCGGCGTCGGTGTAGACGCGTACCAGCGTCCACGGGAAGTTCCCGTCGACCATCGTCGTCTGGACGTCCGTGATCTCGACGTCCCGAGCGCCACGTGTGTTGGTAACGCCCATCGATCTGCTGGAGAGGTTCCGCATCGTATAATCTTCATTTGGGGCGTGTAACGTCTCGTAATCTCGACCCATATGCTACCCACCACTGCCACTCCCTTAGTTATTGACGTGTCCTCGATCAGATGGGTGGCCGTGGTCGGTGTGCTCTGAGCGGGACGACTCGGATATCTCGCGTGGGTCTGCCCGTACGAATGCCGGCGCTGTTCGCGGCACGAGGCGGTCAGTCGAGGTCTGCCAGTCGGTTCAGCGCGTACGCGGTTCGGAGCATCTCGGCGACGCCGCCGCGGTCGAACACGAGTTCGTCGGTGTTCATCACGTGGTCGAGGACGTCCCCGGAGGCGTGGTTCGGTGCGGCAGCGATCCCGGTGTCGTTCTCCTCGACCCACCGCATCACGCGCAGGTCGCTCTTGGAGTCGCCCATGACAAGGGCGAAGGGGTCCTCGATGTCGAGCACGTCGAACGCGGCCTCGACGCCGACGACCTTGTTGAGTTCCAGCGACCCTACTTCGGCGGCGTCGGCCTCGTAGTACGCCACGTCGATGCGTTCGAACAGGGACGCGAACGCGTCCGGTACGTCCTCGGCACTCACGTCCGGTTGTTCCCCTCGCTTTTCGAGTACCTCGCGGATCTCCGGGTCCTGGTCGGCGAAATACGCCCGCGCCCACCCGTCCTCGGCGTCGGTATCGAGGACGCGCGCCGCGCTCGATTCGACGAGGTCGATCTGATAGACCAGCGCCTCCGCGATGATCTCGTGGGCGCGCTTGCTGCCGGTTTCGAAGTTCGGCTTGAGCGTGATGTTGAACTCGTTGCCCTGGAGGTGACAGCCCTGCCGGACGTCCTCGGGGGCCTCCGAGAGCACGCGCGAGCGCACCTGCCTGAACACGTCCTGTGTGTCTTCGCTCAGGTTCTCGTAGAGCAGCTGTTTGGTCTCGGAACCGTGGCCCGGTGTGAACACGCCCGTCCCCGTCTCGTAGACGATGCTGACGTCGCCCGAATGGACGAGTTCGCTGCCGAGCCCCTGGATCAGAAAGCCCTTGACGTTCTCCAGGGTCTGCCCCGTACAGATGACGATCGGCGTTCCGTCCTCGTGAAATTGCGTGAGCAGGTGCAACGTCTCGCGGGGGATCTCGTTGTCGGTGTTGCCCGCCGAGCGGAGCGTCTCGTCGACGTCGAGGACGAACACGTTGATCCCCCGGTCGTATTTCGTGTACAGATCCAGTGCGGTGAACGTCTGGTCACGGGTCGCGTGGCTCGCCAGGGCCGCGAACGTCTCGCCGACCCGGGGAAAACTGGCGCGGATCGTCTCCTTTCGGTCGTCGAGTTCCGTACTCGCCTCCTGCCACTGGTCGAGTGCAACCCTGGAGTTGACCGGCGGGAAGAGGTCAACGAACTCCTGGTAGGCGCGGAGCGTCTTCGTGTCGAACTCCTCGTATAGTCGGTACAGTTGGTCGTATTGTTCCATGGCTAACTCGTGCTATCGGGGACACACGATAGTCTCAGCAGTGATGTACCCATGGTACCAATTGTCGCATAATCGGTAAATATTTTTCTGTTGAAATGAAACGCCTATCTATGGATGCTATCGGTGTCGAACCAGGCGCAGACCAGCCCCGCTTGCTGGAGGTTCCACGGCCGGAACCGGAAGCGGGTGAGGTACTCGTCCGAACACTCCGGGTCGGCGTCGACGGCACCGACCACGAGGTGATCGCCGGCCACCACGGCAGTCCGCCGGCAGGCGAGGATCACCTGATCCTCGGTCACGAAGCCGTCGGCGTCGTCGAGGAACCGAATGGCACCGACTTCGAGGGCGGCGACGTCGTGGTGCCGACGGTACGACGACCGCCACCGTCGGGATCGAACGAGTACTTCGAACGCGGCGAGGCCGACATGGCCCCACCGGAGGCGACTGTCGAGCGCGGCATCGACGGCGCCCACGGCTTCATGAGCGAGTACTTCACAAGCCCCGCCGAGTATCTCGTCCCCCTTCCCGCGGAACTCACCGAGTGGGGCTTTCTGGTCGAACCGATCAGCATCTCAGAGAAGGCACTGGAGTTGGCCTACGCCTCGCGGTCGTCCTTCCAGTGGGAACCGGAGACGGCGCTCGTCCTGGGCAACGGCTCGCTCGGCCTGCTCACCGTCGCGATGCTCACCGAGATGGACGTCTACTGTCTCGGGCGACGCGACCGACCCGACCCGTCGATCGACCTCGTGGAGAAACTCGATGCGACGTACATCGACTCGCGGGAGACACCCGTCGACGAGATCCCCGACGGCTACGAGCCAGCGGATCTCGTCTACGAGGCGACCGGCTACGCGAAACACGCCTTCGAGAGCATCGACGCCCTCGCGCCGAACGGCGTCGCCGCGTTACTGGGCGTGCCCGGCTCCTGGGAGTTCGAGGTCGACGGCGGTCGCCTCCACAAGGAACTGGTGCTGGAAAACAAGGCGCTGGTCGGCAGCGTCAACTCCGGTCGCAGACACTTCCAGGCGGCAGTCGATACCCTCGAAACGCTCCCCTCGTGGTTCTTCGACGACCTGGTCACCCGGGTCGTTTCCATCGACTCGTTCGCGGACGCCTTCGACCGCGACGACGAGATCATCAAGACGGCAGTGGAGTTTGATTCCCCATGAAAAACGTCGACGACCTCATCGAAAGTGCGAGTGACCTCTCAGCGCGCGGCTTCTCGAACGGCGAGATCGCTGACGAACTGAACGTCTCCCGGGAGACGGCCAGCTGGCTCGTCAAGCGAAGCCAGGGGCTGACACCGGGCGCGGCGACCGAACAGAGCAGTGAACTCTCCGACATCCACGTCAACTGGAGTGCGCTTGGCCGTGATTCGGCGCGGCTCACCTACACCGGGCAGGCGATGGCCGACCTCCTCTCGAAGCAGGGTGCCGACGTCGACCTGACCGTCGGCATCGAGAAGGCCGGGACGCCGATGGCGACTGTCGTCGCACAGACGCTGGATACCGACATCGCGACCTACACGCCCCGGAAACACCAGTGGGAGGAAGGCGACATCGAGGAGTTCGAGGGAACGCTCTCGCGGAACTTCGCGGACATCCGCGACCGGGAGTGCTACATCGTCGACGACATCATCACGACTGGCACGACGATGTCCGAAACGATCACCGCGATCAAAGGACGCGGCGGCGACCCCGCCGCCTGCGTGGTGCTGGTCGACAAAAACGGCGTCGAGGAACTCGAAGGGGTACCCGTCTACTCGCTCATCCAGACCATCCGGGTCGACGAGTCCTGAGCAGCAGCGAATCGTCACCGCGTGAGCCGGGCAGTCACGGGCGTCGGTCGCCCGCACGACCAGTCCCGAAACTGCAAGACGACGGACACGGCCACACGCCCGCCGCTGACCCGGATAACCGGTACTATAATGTCACTTCGACAACGATACTGCGTATGGGTACCCACTCTACACAGTCGGAGGACTACCGATGAACGTCCTCGACAGCGTCGTCCAGACGGTACAGAACACCGCCCACTACGTGAATCGGAACCTCCCCAGTCACGCCGGCTCCGGCGGCGGCACGAACCCGAGCGGCGAGGATCAGATCGACGCCGACATCTGGGCAGACCATCTGTTTTTCGACAAGCTCTCCGCCATCGAGGGTGTCGGTGCCTACGTCAGCGAGGAACGCCCGAACGCAGTCGACTGTGGCGAGGGCTACAGCGTCGCGATCGACCCGCTCGATGGGTCGTCGAACCTGGCGTCGAACAACTCCGTTGGCACCATCGTCGGCGTCTACGACGCCGATCTGCCGGCGTCCGGCCGGGAGATGGTCGCGTCCGTGATGGTGCTGTACGGCCCCTACACCACGATGACCGTCGCCCGAGAGGACCGCGACGTCGTCCAGGAGTACCTGCTCCGCGACGGCTTCAGCGAGCAGTGGGGCACCTTCACCATCCCGGAGGAACCGACCGTGCTCGGGCTCGCCGGGAAGACCAGCAAACGCAGCGAGGAGTTCAACGCCCTGGCCGAGGAGCTGGAACGGGAGCTCAAACCCCGCTACGGCGGGGCGACGGTCGCCGACCTGGCACAGGTGCTGGAGTACGGCGGCCTGTTCGGGTACCCGGCGACGACCAGTTACCCCGACGGGAAACTCAGAGTCCACTTCGAGGCCGCGCCGCTCGGGTATCTCATGGAGGCGGCTGGGGGCGGATCCACGGACGGAGCCCAGTCGTTGCTCGACGTCGAACCCGACGAACTCCACGCCCGGACGCCGACGTTCCTGGGCAATCAGGAACTGATCGACCAGGTGGAGCTGGCGCTGACCGACTGAGGTATCGTCGGCTCCCCTACGAGAACTTGCTCCGGCCGGCGCTGCCGGCAGTGGTCGCCAGGTCGGCGTAGACATCGGCGATGCGGTCTCGGATCCGCCGGCCGGCGACGCGCGGGTCGAAGTAGTCCTTGTTGGGCGACCACTCGACGTTGTTGAAGAACGTCCCCCGGTCGTCGTCGACGTGCTGTGGTACGATTTCGTCCGTGTGCCCCCGATAGAGGTCGAAGGCAGTGCGGGTGTACTCGTACTGGTAGCGGGTGTCCTTGTTGACCTTGCAGACGCCGCGTTCGAGCATCTGCTGGAGCTGGTCGGGCTGGACGCCGGAGGAACCGTGCAACACGAGCGGGGTGTCGAGGCCGTGGTCGCGGAGCGCGATGCGGATGTCACCGGCCAGGTCGGGGCGGAGTTCCAGGTCTTTCCCCTTGGCGACGCCGTGCTGGGTGCCGACGGAGACGGCCAGCAGGTCACACCCCGTCCGGTCGACGAACTCGACGGCCTGCTCGGGATCCGTATAGAAGGCCTCCTCGGAGACGATCTCGTCTTCGACGCCCTTGATCGTGCCGAGCTCGGCCTCGACGAGGATGTCCGCATCGGCGTCGTCGACCATCTCGACGACCCGTCTGCTCTGCTGGACGTTCTCCTCGAACGGCTCGTGGGACGCGTCGATCATGATAGAGGAGGGGATGTCCAGCTCCACCTGCCGCTGTATCGTGTCGAGGTCGGTCTGATGGTCCATGTTGAGAAAGACACCGACGTCGTACTGGGCGGCGATGAGTTCGATGTAGTTCCCCATCGCCTGCAGCCCCGCAATCGGGTCACCGTTGCCGGCGAACGTACAGCCGCCGTTGCTCAGTTGCAACAGGAGGTCAGAGTCGACCCGCGAGGCGCCCTGGATGAGTCCGATCATCGTGTTCGGCTCGGCGATGTTGCTCGCGACCAGGCCAAAGCCGTCGCCGAGCGCGTCGTCGTACACCGATGCGAGATCAGCGCCGCCGTGAAATCCCATTCTGGTTCACCATCCTGAATATTCAGTTCAATCACAATAAATCCCCGACGTGACAGTGAGATGCCTTCGACGGCCATCGTCGTCCCCCGTGAACCACAGACCGCTAGCAGTACGCGAGCGGGACGGCCGCTGTGACCCAGTCGTCAGACGGTGGCGAACATCCTTAATGATAGCTACCATATCAATACGTATGATAGACGAAACGGTGCGAGAGATCGAGGAGATGCACACCCAGGGCTCCTCGGTCGTCGCGGTGAAAGCTGCCGAGGCGCTCCGTGACCTGACCGAGCGAGAGTATCCCACTGTGGGTGAATTCCTCCGTTCGATCGAGCGAAACAGCCGTGCGCTCCGTCGGGCGAAGCACTCGCACGCGCCGCTGTACACGACCCAGCAGCGTATCCTGGACGACGTCACTGACCCGAAACCGGCGAGCGTCGAGGACGCGAAGGAGCGCATGGTCGCGGCTATCGACGAGGTCGTCACGGAGATCGAATCGAGCAAGGAGCAGGCGGCGGCGAAGGCAGCGACGCTGATCGACGACGGGGACGTGGTGCTCACTCACGACAACTCCTCGACGGTGAAGGCGACGCTCGACCACGCCGCCGACGCCGGCACGGCGTTCGAGCTGTACGTGACCGAGTCGCGACCACGGTACCTCGGACGGAAAACGGCCCGAAAGTTGGCGGACAGCACCGGCGTCGACGTGACGCTCATCGTCGACGGTGCCGTCGGGCACCACATGGCAGACTGTGACCGCGTCCTCGTCGGCATGAACTGCATCATCGACGACGTCGTGTACAACCGCGTGGGCACCTATCCGATCGCGACGACGGCCGCGGCAGAAGACGTCCCCGTCACCGTCGTCGGGTCGTCGGTGAAGTTCATCGGTGGCGGGTTCGCCTTCAAGAACACGTTTCGCGCCCCCTCGGAAGTACTGCTCGAACCGGCAGACGGGTTCGACATCTCGAACCCTGGCTACGACGCGACGCCGACGACGTTTCTGGACACCATCGTCACAGAGGACGCGATCATCGAATTCTGACCGTGTGACGGCGCTGTCTGACACTCCCCAACGGCTCCGTTCTCCGTTTGACCAGACCGACCTGCTCTCGACCATGACGAACAACGAAAATAGTTATTATCAATTGATATAAATTCATTCACACGACGGCTACCTCCGAATATATTACAGTCATACACGCGTCATGGAGTTCGGCCTCAGGACACTACAACAGGGATACTCGTATTTCAGTTACCAGTTCGTATCTGTGTTACTACTGTCAGAATCTTGTCTTTTTATTTGTTAACAAACAACGCATATCACGGGTGCGGAAATGGGCTCTTTGCGATGGCTTCATTCCCTCTGAAAAGGACACTCGTCGACCTCACCTTTTGCGTCGTTTGTCAAGCGAAACGTCGCCATATCACCGGTGGAATCAAATAGGGCCGCGAAAATACGTGGCAGGAAGCCTGTGGGGTTACACGTTGGCAGCGACAAGCGGGAACCGCGTGCCGATGTCTTGTTCTTTCGCGTGGGCGTACGCGACGTGGGCGGTTGCGACGTCCTGGATTCCCAGACCGGTGCTGTCGAAGACGGTAATGCCGTCTTCGTCGGTCCGACCATCTATCTTGCCTGCAACGATGTCCCCGATATCGCCGTGGAGGTTATCGCGGGTGAGAACGCTGTCACTCCAGGGGACGTTAATCTCTCCGGAGTGGGTACACTGGTCGATGTCGTCGATGACGAGTTTTGCATCGAGCAGAATCTCGGCGTCCAGTTCCTGTTTCCCTTTGGCGTCAGCCCCGACGGCGTTGATGTGGGTGTGTTCGCCCACGTCACGTCGCGAGATGAGCGGCTCTCTGGCGGGGGTCACCGTCGAGAGGACATCGCAGGCGGCCGCTTCCTCCTTGCTCCCGCCGCGGACGTCGAATCGCTCCTGGAACTGTGAGATGAACTGTTCTTTCACTGCCTCGTTGACGTCGCTGACGACGACCTCCTCGATCGGTCGGACTGACGCGATGGCCTTTAGCTGGGTGTACGCCTGGACACCGGCCCCAACGATCCCCAGCGACTGTGCATCTTCGATGGCGAGGTAGTCCGTCGCCACGGCCGAGGCTGCGCCCGTGCGCTCACGCGTGACCGTCGTCCCGTCCATGACCGCGAGCGGGAAGCCGTTAGCTGGGTCTGAGTAGATGAGCGTACCGAGTACCGTTGGCAGCTCGTAGTCATCAGGGTTCTCTGGATGAACGTTGACCCACTTGACGGCCGCAGCGTCCCACTCCCCCGTGTCGAGATACGCGGGCATCGAGCGGAAATCGCCGTTGTATTCCGGGAGGTCGATGTACGACTTT
>Ga0207797_1001738_pt1 | contig 15621 bp, 16 predicted proteins | sample PRCRCaboRojoPR_6_FD_187275 | JGI IMG/M metagenome (GOLD analysis project Ga0207797, IMG submission 187275) | Marine sediment microbial community from Cabo Rojo, Puerto Rico - PR CR 10% Liquid 1 (SPAdes) | ecosystem: Environmental > Aquatic > Marine > Coastal > Sediment | place: Cabo Rojo, Puerto...
CCTCGTCGAGCAGTGCTGTGCGGGCTACAAGCTGCCCGAGCCGATCCGGCTGGCGGACCGGGACGCCGCGGAACTCGCCGCGGACTGACGGACCGCCCACGCTTACCTTCCTGGGGGCCGAGTCCGGAGACATGAGCGACGAGACGGTGCTCGTCACGGGCTGTTCCTCCGGGATCGGGCGCGCCACCGCCGAACTGTTCGCCGAGGAGGAGTGGGTGGTCTACGCGACGAGCCGCGACGAGGGGGACCTGGCCGCGCTGGCCGAGGCCGGCTGCGAGACCGCCGCCCTGGACGTCACCGACGCCGAGGAAATCGAGCGGGTCGTCGACCGCGTCCTCGACGAGCAGGGGCGCCTGGACTGCCTGGTCAACAACGCGGGCTACGCCCAGTACGGCCCGCTCGAGGACGTGCCCGCCGACCAGCTCCACCGCCAGTTCGAGGTCAACGTCTACGGCCCCCACCGCCTCGCGCGGGCCGTCCTCCCCCACCTGCGCGAGGCCGGGGACGGGACCATCGTCAACGTCTCGAGCGTCCAGGGCCGAATCGCCACGCCCGGCGCCGGCGCCTACAGCGGCTCGAAGTTCGCCCTCGAGGCCATGAGCGACGCCCTCCGCGGGGAGGTCGAGGGCTTCGGCGTCGACGTCGTCCTCGTCGAGCCCGGGCCCGTCGAGACGAACTTCACCGAGCGCTCGCTCGAGGAACTCGCGGAGGGCCTCGACCGGCGCGAGAACGTCTACGGGTGGCTCTACGACGCCATCGAGGACGCGAGCGTCCTCTCGGGCTCGAGCCCGCTGGCCGTGGCGCCCCGCGAGGTCGCCGCGGTGATCCACGAGGCCGCCGAGACGACGGACCCCCACGCCCGCTACCCCGTCGGCCCGGCGGCCCGCTACCTGCTGCTCACGCGGTTCCTCCCCGACGGCCTGCGGGACTTCGCCTTCCGGCTCGTCCGCCGGGTGGCCTGAGTCGTCAGGCGTCCGCCCGCGCCGGCTCCAGGCAGGCCGCCACGGCCCGCAGCAGCGTCTCGCCCCGCACCTCGGACGCGAACAGCGGGACGCGGCGCACCTCGTGGCCGCGGAACAGGTCCTGGGCGGCCGCGAGCGCTTCCCGCTGGACGTCCCACCGGCGCGCACAGAACTCACAGTCCGCGTGGTTCGGCGCGACGAACCGGTCGGGGTCGATGGCGGCGACCTCGGCGGGGTCCTGGAGCACCCGGTTGACCGCGATGGTCCCGACCGGGATGTCGAACTCCCGGAGCCGGTCGAGGAGCCGCTCGGACTCCATGACGGCGAGTTCCTCGGGGACGAGCACGACCCGGAAGTCCGTCCGGGCGGGGTCCCGGAGGACGGCCCGGAGCCGCTCGATCCGGTCGGTGAGTTCCTCGACGCTCTGGGCTGCTGCCTCGGGGTCGTCCTCCCCGCCGCCGACCATGCCTTTCATCCCCTCCATCATGCCGCTGAACCGCTCCCGCAGCCGGAGGACGGTGCCGAGCATCGAGTCGAGCAGCTCCGGCAGTTCGAGCAGGCGAAGCGTGTGGCCCGTCGGCGCGGTGTCGACGACGACCCGCTCGAAGCGCGCGTCGTCGAGGTACTCGAGCAGGAGCCACATCGCCGCCGCCTCGTCGCTGCCGGGCATGCTGCCGTCGAAGGGGTTGACCGCGTCCTCGCCGAGGACGCCCTCGAGCGGGCCGGCGCCGCCCTCGCCGCCGATCGGCGCGCGAGCGACCGCAGTCTCGGGGTCGATCTCCGCCGCGTACAGCGGGATGTCCTCGCGGACCCGCGCCGGGTCGTGTGGGACGTCGGTCTCGAGGGTGTCCGACAGGGAGTGGGCCGGGTCCGTCGAGACGACGAGCGTCGCCGTCCCGTCGCGGGCGCTGGCCAGTGCCGTGGCTGCCGCCATCGTGGTCTTCCCCACGCCGCCCTTCCCGCCGTAGAGGACGTACTCGGGCGCGTCGACGCCCGCGGGGACCGCCGCCTCGTCGACGTCCTCGACGGGCTCGACCTCCAGATCCATGCGCGGGCTTGCGGCTCCCCCGTTGTGTACCCGTCGATAGCCCGGGACCGCTCAGCGCCGCTCGGCCCAGAAGGCCTCGAGCTGGTCGCCGAGAAAGTCCGGGGTCATCCGGACGAACTCGTCGCGCTCGGCGGGCGAGAGGTAGCGGTGGACGCTGTGGCGTGCCCCGGGGACGTAGCGCCGGCCCACGAGCACGCGGACGCCGACCTCGTCGACGCCGCGGATGACCCGGCCGACGGCCTGCCGGGCGCGCCGCACCGCGGGGACCGTCAGGGCGTACTCGAAGGCGTGGGCCTCGCCGAAGGCGTCGGCGTAGGCCCGCCGGATGGCCGTGACGCGGGGCGAGCCGATGTTGACCAGCGGGACGCCCACGACCGCACAGCAGTGGAGCTTCTCGCCGTCGTAGTCGACGCCCTCGGTGAGGGTGCCGCGGGTGCTCGTCACGAGGACCTTGCCGGGGCCGGCGAAGAAGTCCCGCTTGAGCTCCTCGGTCGCCTCGTTGGCGGAGCTCTCGTCGACGAGGACGGGCTTCTCGACGGTCGCGCGGAGGTACCGCCCCGCCCAGCCGGCCTCGCGGTAGTTCGGCATCGCGATCAGGACGTTGCCGTGGGAGCGCGCGAGCGCCCGGAGGACCTGGGCGTACTCGTCGCGGGTCCGGGTCCAGGTCTCCGGGTCGTCGTTCTCGGCGGGGTCGCCGCGGTTGCGGGCGGTGAAGGGCTCGGCGTCGACGATCCAGCTGGCGCGGTTCGACTCGGGGAAGGGCAGCTCGTAGCTGCGCTCGACGACGGGGCGGTTGGCCGCGCGGAGCGCGTCGAGGCCGGCTACCTCGCCGAAGACGTCGAGGGGCTCGAGGGTGGCGCTCATGAGGACGCCCCCGCCGAGGGCGTCGAAGACCTCGCGGAGCGCTTCCCCGGGCATGCACTCGAAGCGGACGAGGCCCGCGGTGTAGGTCGCCTCCCAGACGCGGTCGACGTGGCGCTCGTCGGCCGGCGAGTGCTCCAGTTCGACCTCCCGGAGGGCGGTCGCGTGGTCGCCCTCCCACCACCGGCCCATGAGGACGCCGACGGCCGCGCTGACCGGCGTCCGGGGCAGGCCGAGCTCGTCGATCGCGTCCTCGACGGCCGCGCCGACCGTCGAGAGCGAGCGCCAGAGCCCGCCGTCGTAGCCCTCGCGCTCGGCCCAGACCGTGAGCTCGTCGCGCTCGACGGTCTCCGGATCGCGCAGCGGCACCTCGATCCCGTGGTCGGGGAGCAGGTCGGGGCCGGCGACGCGCCAGTCCTCGCCGACCTCGGCGTCGAGGTGGGCGGCGACGCGGTCGTCCAGCCAGTCGAGGACGTCGGCGTAGAAGTCCCGCGCCAGCTCGACGGCCTCGAGGGGCACCTCGCGGCTGGCGAGCTGGTCCCGGACCTGTTGCTGGTGGTCGTGGCTCTCGCGGGCCCGCGAGAGGAGCGCGCCACAGTCGTTTCGCGCCCGCTTCAGCGTGTCGCGGCCGACGCGATCCGAGAGCAGGTCCCGGACGCGCTCCTCGAGTCGGTGGGCCTCGTCGACGATCACGAAGGTCCGCTCGTCCAGGATCGAGGACAGCAGCGGCCGCGAGTCCGGGTCGAAGAGGTGGTTGTAGTTGCCGATCACGACGTCCGCGGACTCGAGCAGCACGCCCATGACGCGGTGGGGACAGGTCCCTCGCTCGACGGCGGCCGGCAGGTAGTCCGCGGGCGTGACGACCGAGCCCTCGCCGACGTCGAAGTCCACGGGCGAGGCCTTGTTGCGGGCGTACCAGTCCGCCTCGAAGGCGCAGTACGTCGGCGGATCGTCGCCCTCGACCATCGACTGCGGCGCGGTCGGCTGGGCCCGCCGGTAGGGGCTCGTCGCGCCGGCCGTGGAGAGCGCGTCCTCCTCCAGTCGGCGCTGGCCGGGGGCGTCGGGTCGGGCGTGCCTGGCCAGGTCGCTGCCCCGCTGGGGATCCCACCAGACCTCCTCGTCGCCGGCGCCGCCGACGGCCGCCTCGGCGACGGGCGCGTCCCCGCCGCTGCCCTCGCTCTCGACGAGTCCGGCCGTCGCCTCCCGGAGGTCCTCGCAGCGCGAGTGGGTCCCGACGTCCTCGGGGAACACCCCTTCGCGGCCGTAGGGACACAGGTCCCGCTTGCCCACGAGGGAGATGCCCGTCAGGGGTTCCTCGAGCCCGGCGTTCATGGTCCGCAGGTCGGCCACGAACTGCTGGAGCTGTTGCTTGACGGGCGTGACGACGACGACGTTCTCGTACTCGCCGTGCCGGAGGAGCGTCGCGGCGGCCGTGAGCGCGGCCATGGTCTTGCCCGTCCCGCAGGCCCCCTCCATCGCCAGGTAGCCGTTGGCCTCGCCGACGGTGATCGCCGACTCGACCGCGTCGGCCTGGTTGTCGTAGGGGTCGGGGAAGCCGAAGTAGTCCGGCCAGTGGTCGAGGAGGTCGGACTCGCCGCCGGTGGTCTCCGTTGGCGTCGGCCCCGCCTCGTCCATTCACGTCTACTGTGGCGGCCCCGGATTTGAAGGCACGGATTCGGGGGTTAGTACATCGAGTACACGGCGTACATCGAGTACGTAGTACATAGAGTACAGTTAGTACATGTAGTACATCCAGGTTCGCCGCGGGCCACTGGACGTCTCGGACTCCCACGGCCAGGCAGCGGCTTTTTCTCCCGGCCGCGCCTGGCTCGGCCCATGGACCAGTTCGCCTCGGACCCGCCGATCGAGGAGCGCGTCGCGGCGGCGCTGGCGGAGCGCGAGCAGACGGTCGCCGTCGCGGAGTCCTGCACGGGTGGACTGATCGGGACCCTGCTCACCGCGGTCCCGGGGGCCTCGGCCTACTTCGACCGCGCGCTCGCCACCTACTCCTACGCCGCCAAGCAGGACGTCCTGGGAATCACGCGGGAGGCACTCGACGAGCACGGGGCCGTCAGCGACCCCGTCGCGCGCCAGATGGCCCGCGCGGCGCGGGACCTCGGCGAGACGGACTGGGGCGTCTCGGCGACCGGCGTCGCCGGTCCCGGCGGCGGGAGCGACGAGACGCCCGTGGGCACCGTCTTCGTCGGCCTGGCCTGGGCCGCGCCCTGGGACAGCGGCGAGTCCGGCGCCAGCGTCGCGCGCTACGAGTTCGACGGCGACCGGGCGGCGGTCCGGGAGCGGACCGCCCGGCAGGCCCTCGCGGACCTCCTGGCCGGCGTCCGGGAGCGGCCCCTCGGCGCGGATCAGTAGACCCGGACGTCGTCGAACCGGCCGTCGTAGGCCACGTGGCCGGGGTGGGTGGGTTCCGTGCCCGACAGGAGGAGCCGTTCGGCCTTCTTCCAGGAGTTCTCCCAGAACAGGTGGCCCACCTCCAGCCCGCGACGGCCGGCGTGCGTGGGGCCGGATCGACGCTCGACGCGCCTGGGGGCCCTCTCGCGGAGGGCCTCGAGCAGTCCGGCCTCGGAGTCGATGGACCGCTCGAAGGTGGTCCACACCTCGCCCACGGTGCCCGGGAGGTGGGCGTACGAGGAGCCGAAGGCCGGCAGGTCGAAGGTCGCGGCGATGGCCCGCGCCCGGGGGCCGTGCCAGGGGAGGTACTTCGGGTTGTAGGTCTCGACGGCGTCGACGAGGTCCCGGTAGGTGCCGACGTGCTCGCGCTCGAGGCTGACCGTGGCGAAGGTGGGGTGGGGAACCAGGACGACCGCGTCCTGCCGGGCGAGTTCGGCCATGGTCCCCTCGAGCGTGAGGAAGTCAGCGATCGGCGCCTCGAGGTCCAGGGCGAGGACGTGCCGGCGGTCCCGCCAGCTACCGGTGAACAGCTCCCGGCCGGGCACCACCAGCAGGTCGTCGTCGGCGAACCGTGCCGCCCGCTCGCGAACGTCCGGCCACCGGGTGAAGTGGGGCGCGTAGACGAGGGCGTCAAGCCCCCGGCGCTTCGCCCGCGCGACGACGGCCTCGTCCAGCACTTTCGCGTGGAGGTCCACGCGGGTCCCCTCGGTCACGTCACCGGGTTTGCGGGCGCGGCGGTTAGGGATTTCCCTCGGGTCGCCGTCGGCGACGGGTCCGGCCGCCCCTCGATTATCAACGACGAAAATGGCTAATATAGCTTTATCAAAACGATTCGAGTTGAGTGGACTGATGACGGAGAGCAGCCGAGCGGAGCGGACCGACCGGCAGGCGGAACGGGACGAGTCGGACGGAGGGGAAACCACAGCGACGTCGGACGGTGGGCTGGTGCAGGAGTCCCGGGAGGGCGGGACGCCACTCCAGGTCGGCTTCCGGGCGATTCTCGACCACATCGACACCCCGATCTTCGTCGTGGACGACGAGGGCGACCTCGTCCACTGGAACCGGGCGACCGCCGAGCTCACGGGCGACTCCCCGGCGGAAGCGAAAGCGAAGTCCGAGGAACACGGTGTCGTCGGTCCGGCGTTCTATCACGACGGCCGCCGGTCGATGACGCTGGCCGAGAAGGTCGTCGAGGCCCCCGAACGGGCCGACGACGAGTACGGCGTCCCCCGGGTGGACGGCGTCGACTACACCCTGTACGCCGACCAGAGCGTCATGAAGGACGCCCGCGGCGAGGACCGCCACATCGAGTTCAGTGCCGCGCCGCTCTATGCCGAGGACGGCGCGTTCGCCGGCGTCGTCGAGATGATCCACGACCGGACCGAGGACGCCCGGCGACAGCGACAGCTCCAGGGGCTCGTCAACGCGCTCCAGGAGACGATGGCCGAGATCCGCGAGGGGAACCTCTCGGCGCGGGTCAGCGTCGAGGAGACCGAACACGTCGACGACGACCTCCTGGTGGTCGTCGACTCCCTCAACGAGATGGCCGAGCGCCTCGAGGGGATCGTCGACGACGTCGCCGGCGAGGCGGCGGCCCTCCAGGAGTCGGTCGACCACGTCGTCGAGAGCAGCACGGAGATCACCGACGCGGCCGACCGCCAGGCCGAGACCATCCAGACCGTCGGGACCGAGGTGAGTCAGCTCAGCGCCACCATCGAGGAGATCGCCTCGACGTCGAACGACGTGGCCGAGACGGCCGCGAACGCCGACCGGCTGGCCTCGGAGGTGCAGTCGACCACGGAGGAGACCCAGGCCGTCATGGCCGACGTCGCCGACGCCGCGGGGGACGCCGCCGAGGACGTGGCGGCCCTCCGCGAGGGCATCACCGAGATCGACACGATCGTCGAGGTGATCCACGACATCGCCGAGCAGACGAACATCCTCGCCCTGAACGCCTCCATCGAGGCCGCCCGGGCTGGCGAGGAGGGCGAGGGCTTCGCGGTCGTCGCCGACGAGGTCAAGAGCCTCGCCGAGGAGTCCCAGGCCCGCGCCGGCTCGATCGAGTCGCTGGTCGAGGACATCAAGGCGGACACCCGGGAGACCGTCGACAACCTCGAACGGACCAACGACCAGGTCGACCGCGGCCTCGACCAGGTCGAGAGCGCCGCCGCGGACCTCCACGAGATCGTCGACGCCGTGGACCGGGCCGCCGCCGGCATCGAGCAGGTCTCCGAGGCCACGGACGACCAGGCGACGGCGACCGAGGAGATCGCGAGCATGCTCGACGAGGCCGTCGACCAGGCCGACACCGTCTGCGAGGAGGTGGAGGCGGTGGCCAGCTCGACCCAGGACCAGGCGGCCCAGGTCGACGAGATCAACGGGATCGTCCGCCGGCTGGCCGGGAACTGAGCCGCCCGCGTCGACGCGCGAGGGCTCCACGGGCCGTCGCGTGCCGGCGCGAGCGCGCACGGCGGGAGGAACGCTTTTAAACACGGCCGGCCTGGCCTGGCGTAATGGCACGCTGGCAGTGCGCCATCGACGGCGACGGCGCCAGCTTCGACCGCGTCGAGGACCTCATCGTCCACCAGGCCACCGAGCACGACCGGATCGACTGCAAGGTCTGTGGGGCGGTGGTCCCCGACGGGTACTTCGCCATCCGTCACGCCTTCGAGGAACACTCCCGGGCCGAGTACGTCCGCGCCTACGACGCCTCCGCCGCGGAGGTCCGCCGCCGCGAGAAGATCAAGGAGGACATCGAGTCGACCGCCGACATCCGGGAAGTCGTCGACCGGATCGAGAACGGCACCTGACGGCCCGCACGACGCGACGCGTCCGGTAGCCCCGGGGTCGACCCCGATCACCGGCCAGTGGGAACTGGAGGAACCACTACTTTCCCGGCCACCCAATAGCCACTATGGCCGCGAGCGATCCGTTCGACGTCGAGAGTACCGGCGAACCGACCGGCGAGACGCTGATCGTGGGCCTGTCCCACCTCGGCATGGCCGGCATGACGGCCGCGGACTACCTGGTTCGACACCTGGAGTCCACGACGGTCGGCCACGTCGCACCGAGCGACCTGCCGGCCATCGCCCCCTTCGAGGAGGGCGTGCCCCGCCACCACAGCCGACTCTACGAACTCGACGGGACCGGCCTGCAGGTGCTCGTCGGGGAACTGTTCATTCCCGTCCCGGCGGCGCGGTCCTACGCGGACGCGCTGCTGGCCTGGACCGAGGAGCACGGCATCGGCGAGATCGCCGTGCTGCACGGCGTGCCCTTCCCGCACGGACCGGACGAGCACGACGTCTTCCACGTCGCGACCGACGGCTACCGCGAGCGACGGCTCGGCGGCGAGCGCTTCCAGCCACTGACCGGTGGCGTGCTCGACGGCGTCGTCGGGGAGATCCTGACGCGGAGCCTGGACCACCACGCGCCCGACGCGGGCGTGTTCATCACGCCGACCCACCCGCCGGGGCCCGACATCGACGCGGCACTGCGGCTCCTCGACGCCATCGAGACGCTCTACGGGATCGCGGTCGACGAGTCCGAGCTGCGGGAGCTTGGCGAGCAGCTCAAGCAGTACTACGAGCAGCTCGTCGAGCGGTTGACCGCCGTCGAGGGGGAGGAGGCCCTCGGCAGTCACGACTACCCGGAAGACCGGATGTACATGTAGGGCGGCGAGGACGCCGCCAGATTGGGGGGAGCATTCATCCGCCGCGCGGGCGAAGGTGACAGTATGCCAGCGAAACGCCACCACCGCTGTAACCTCTGCGGGCGGGACTTCGAGACCGGCCAGGAGCTCGAGGAGCACGTCGAGAAGCGTCACCCGAAGGCCGACGTCCACTGGTGGGTCGTCGCGGAGGACCCCGAGCACGACCTCCGGTTCAGCCGCTGAGCGGTCGGCCTACCGCCGGGCCCGACAGACGAACGTCTCGGTCCGGGAGACGGCGTGGTCGACCGTGAACCCCGCCGCTGCCTTCGCGGTGACGGCGTGGCCGAGGTCGTGGCGCTCCGCCAGCGGCGGGCCGGACCGCTGGGACCCGTGGCTGGACCAGTCGACGGTGACGAGGCGACCACCGGGGCGGATCACGCGGGCCAGTTCCGCCATCGCGGCCTCGCCGGCGAACTCGTGGTAGGTCATCGTCGAGAACGCGGCGTCGAGGGCGTCGTCCTCGAAGGGCAGGTCCGCCACTTCCGCCGTGACGAGCCGGACGTTCTCGGGAACCCCGTCGTCCTCGTAGACGGCGTGCATCTCCGGCTGGACGTCCACCGCGTGGACCGTCCCGGCGACGCGGGCGACGTCGTCGGTGTAGAAGCCCGTCCCGCTGCCGAGGTCCGCGACGGTCGCCCCCTCGTGGGGGGCCACCAGCGTCAGGAGTTCCTCGGCGCTGCAGTAGTGATAGCGACCGGGGTCCTCCAGGCGCTCGGCGCCCGCCGGATCGAACGTGTGAAAGCCCATGCTGAGTGCTCCGGCTGCGCGGGCAAAAATGTACGCAAGGGCCGGTGCGCCAACCCCTGCTCGCGGTACACTACCGCTCTTCGGAGTCGAGTACCCGGATCTGGTCCCCGCGAACCGTCACGGGGATCGGCACCGTCGCCTCGTAGAGCTCCACCGTCACCTGGTCCTTGCCCTCGTCGATGCGCTGGACCTGGGCCTTCTCGCCCTTGAAGGGGCCGGCGATCAGTTCGACGATGTCGCCCTCGGCGATGCCCTCGACGTCGGGCTTGGGCGAGAGGAAGTGCTCGACCTCGCCGAGGCCGCTCTCGCCGGGGACGACGCCACGGGCGTGGGGAATCTCGTCGAGGATCCGCTCGAAGACGGAGGCGTCCTCGGCCTCGACCATGACGTAGGAGGTCAGCGAATCCGGCGCGAGCGCGGCGTGGATCGACTCCTCCTCGCGGTTGATGATCATGTCCGCGACGGTCCGCTCCTGGCTCGCGGTCGTCTTGACGGCGTAGATCCCCATCAGGGACCCCCCGGCATGAACGCCATGACGATGAATATCAGAAAGCCGAGCAGTCCGACGAGGACGATGCCGGCGCCGGCGATCTTGGCGACCTGGCTGAACTCGTGCCAGGAGGGCGTGCTGGCCAGCTTCAGCACGCGGACGTAGGAGCTGAGATCCCTCGGCGTTCGCATGGCAGGTCGTTTGCCGTGCGTGCTTTTCTATCTATTGATGCGTCCCCGGCGAGCCGATCACGGCCGGGGACTGCGGCGGGGCTGGCGATCGGACCAGCGAGTACGCACGGGGGTGGCACGGCCCGGCAACGCCGAACTCGGCCGCTATTCGACGTAGTCGATGTCCTCGCCGACCTGCTTGGCGGCGCGCTCCTGCTCGGCCTCGCTCTTGCCGTAGATCTGCGGGCTCTCGACGCCCGTGACGACGATCATCGTCTCCATCTTGCCCTCGAACTCGTTGTTGACCGACGCGCCCCAGATGATCCGGGCGTCGGGGTCGATCCGGTCGTAGATCTCCTCGACGACGCCCTCGGCCTCCTCGATGGACATGTCCGGGCCGCCGACGACGTTGACGAGTGCGGAGTTGGCGCCGTCGAACTCGACGTCGAGCAGCGGCGAGCGCAGCGCCGAGCGGATGGAGTCCTGGGCCTTGTTCTCGGAGTCGGACTCGCCGAGGCCGATCATGGCGACGCCGCCGTTCTCCATGATCGTCCGGACGTCGGCGAAGTCGACGTTGACGAGGCCGGGCTTGGTGATCAGCTCGGTCATGCCCTTGACCGAGCGCATGAGCACGCGGTCACAGATCTTGAAGGCGTCCTGGAGGGGCATCGACGGCGCGTAGTCCAGCAGGCGGTCGTTGGGGACCACGATGACGGTGTCCGAGACCGCACGGAGGCGCTCGAGGCCGGCGTCGGCGTTGGCGCGGCGGCGCTCGCCCTCGGCCGTGAAGGGAATGGTGACGATGGAGATGGTCAGCGCGCCGGCCTCCTGGGCGGCCTGGGCGACGACGGGCGCGGCGCCGGTCCCGGTTCCGCCGCCGAGCCCGGCGGTGACGAAGACCATGTCCGAGCCGTCGATGGACTGCTGGATGTCCTCGATGTTCTCCTGGGCGGCCTCCTCGCCGATCTTCGGGACGGAGCCGGCGCCGCGGCCGCCGGTCCGCTTCTTGCCGATGAGGATCTTCGTGTCGGCCTTGACCTCGTCGGCGAGGTGCTGGGCGTCGGTGTTGGCGGCGGTGAGCTTCGCCCCGTGGATGCCCTCCTCCATCATCCGCGTGACGGTGTTGCCGCCGGCCCCGCCACAGCCGACGACGGTGATCTTGGTTTCGAGGTCCTCGACGACGGCGGCCAGCTCCTCGTCGGACATCTGACCGGAGGTGGAGGGGTTGTCGGCGTCCGGGGTCTCCTGGGGCTCGGTGTCCGGTTCCTCGGTGGTCGCCGTCTCCCGCTCCTCCTCGGCCTCCTCGATAGCGTCGTCGATAATCGAGTCCATATTTAAACAGGCCTTACGAGGCAACCTTTATTAGTTTTCCCCTGCGTCTGACGCCCGTCTGACGCGGCGGGTTCGTCGAAAACCGGGGGCGGGCGCCGCGATCGACCCCGGACCCCCCTGAATTTCGACTGGAACGGCGAAATCGCCCCCGGAAACCACCAAATATTTTTGTGCGATCGGCGGGCCGCTGTGACCCCGATTATTGGAGGTTGAAACGACGTTCCCGCCGCTCGCTGACCGTTTCCGGTGGGATCGTCCGGCCGTCGACCTCGACGGCTTCGCCGCGCGCGAGCCGGCCGAACTTCGGTCCCTCGGGGACGCCGAGGGTCGCCGCCCGCTCCGGGTCGAAGACGGTCTCGCGCGCGACGAGTTCGTCCTCCGTCCGTTCCACCGCGTCGAACCGGTCCCGGAGCACGTCCGCGAGGGCGTCGATCAGGGGCTCCCGATCGGCCCCCGGTGGGAGCGCCAGCGGGCCGGTTGGCCGGGTGCCCCCCTCGGCCGTCGCGAAGGCGACCGCGGCCTCGGCGACGATCGCTCGCACGCGTGGCTGGTCGATCCCGCAGGCCGTCTCGAGCAACGCCGCCGGCAGCGCCGTCTCCGTGAACTCGCTCGGGCCGTCCTCCGCGTGCCGGCCGAACCGGGTCCCCTCGGCGACGGGGCCGAGGGCCGCTTCGACGCGGTCGACGAGGGCCAGCGGAACCTCGCTGGTCTCCCGCACCCAGGTTTCACCGACGGCACGATACCCGAGGTCGGTCACGACCTCCCGGAGTGCCGGCCGGTCGCCCGCGATCAGCGCCACGTCGGCGAGGCTCTCCGCGAAGGCCGCCTCGATCACGGACTCGCCGGTCGAACTGGCGGGATCGCCCAGCGCGTCGAGGCCCCAGTCTGCGGCCACGTGGCCGACGGCCCAGTCCGTCTCGCGCACCACCCGCTCGAACCGCGGGGCGTAGTGCCCGCCGCCGAACCCGACGAGGTGGCGGCGACGACCGTCGGTCCCGGGCTCGACGGGGCGGTCCGGGTCGACGCCGCGCAGGTCGAGGATGGCCCGCGCGACCGCTCGGGCGGCCTCGGGGTCGTCCCACTCCGCGGGCCCGCTGCCGACCTCGACGAACATCGAGGGGGCGCCGACGTCGGTCGGCCCGTGGTGGGTGCACTCCATCCCGACCTCGTACCCGGCCGGCGCGTGGCTGGCGAGGGCCTCGAGTACGGCGGCGTGGGCGTTCGGGCAGGCCCGCGCGAGGGCGTTCGGCGCGCCGCCGTGGTCCGCCGGCCCGAAGTTCCCGGTGTGGTGGGCCGTCAGGAGCCGGCCCGTCTCGCCGGCGTGTTTCGAGGCGAACGCGAGCAGGTCGACGGCCTCGAAGGCGTCGGCGGGCCGGACGAGGTCGAGGTGGCGATCCGCGAACTCCCGGATGACGGCGCCGTCGGTTCGGTAGACGGTCCCGCCGCCGCGGGCGTCCGGTCGCGCCTCGTCAGTTTCGCGCGTCCAGTCGGCCAGGTCGCGGAGGTGTTCCCCGACGTGGACGCTGGCCGGATCCGGCCGGGAGACGACGATGCCGAGCATGCTAGTCGGCCAGGGTCGGTTTCGTCGCCTCCCGCCCGGCAGCCCGGCGGGCCGCGTACCCGGCGAGCGCGAGGACCAGCCGGAGGTGCCGGCGGCGCCGGACGAACAGTGCCGTTCCCAGGACGACGTAGACGGCGGTGTAGGCCATCAGCAGGTCGAACTTCGGATCGGGGAGGGGCGGGGCCCAGATCCGGAGGAAGACGAACTCGATCAGCACCTGGGTGATGAACAGCACGAAGAGGGCGAGGGCCTCCCGGAGGGAGATCTTGAAGTCGATCAGGATGGCGAGCGCGAAGTAGGACTGGGCGGCCGTCAGCCAGATCTCCCCCGCCTGCTCCCAGTCGAACGGGAGGACGCCGTACCGCCCGAGCGCGATGGAGTAGACGACGACCAGCGTCCCGACGAGCAGCGTCCACTGGTTGAGCTTCGAGGAGATCAGCGTGTTGAACCCGGCGGTCGAGCGGGCCTTCGTGACGAGCACCGCGACGACGATCAGCTCGGGGGACTCGCTGGCCAGTGGGGCGACCCACTGGATCATGAAAAAGGAGGGGACGCCGATGGCCAGGCCGATCGCCTCCAGCCCGTGGGCGAACGGCTCGACGGCCGACAGGATCAGAAAGCCCGAGTAGCCAAAGAGGCCGATGACGATCGGGATCCGCAGGTGGCGCGGATACGACTGCAGGTGTGCGGGGACGCCCACGTGGTGGGTCTCGGCCTCCAGCTCGGCCCTGATCACGATGAGGATGTAGGTGACGTACAGCCCGACGAGCACCACGAGGTCGATGACGTCGATGCCGCCGTTGAGCGGCACGAGGAAGGCCCAGGCCGTCGCGAGGAAGAGGAAGGCGATCTCGGTCGAGATCCCCCGATCGAGGTGGACGAGGTCGGCCAGTACCCCCTCGCGGCTCTCCACGGACGGATCGCGGGTGTGCCGGGCCTGCCAGACCGTGAAGAAGGCGATGCCGGCCCAGCCGATGCCGATGAGGATCCGGTTCGCGCCGGTCATGTTCGCGATCGCCAGGTTGCCCGCCTCGATGCCACGGGGCGTGCCGAACGCGGCCCCCGCCGTCCAGGCGTACAGCGCGTCCACCGCGTACTCGGGTGCCACCGCCAGGACGGCCAGCACGGCGATCGCGAACGACCGCGGGACGTCCTTCTCGGCCGTCTCGGCCGCCCACGCGAGCAGGAACGAGGTGCCCAGGATGGCCACGCCGCTGACGACGACGGTGCCGAGGAGCCCGAGGTCGACCCCGAGCGCCCACACGCCGACCCAGGGGAGCGTGAGCGCGACCGCGACCGCGAGCGCCAGGAGGGACCGTGGGAGGCGAGGCGAGTTCACTAGTGCAAGGGTCTCACGAGCGGCTTGAATGTCTTGCGCATCCGGTCACGCCCGGCAATCTCCGCGGGCGGTCGACGACGCGCCAGCCGTCCGCGACGGCGGGGCCGACGCGACCGGCGGGAGCGTGGCCGTTATGTCCCCGGCGCGGGAGAATCGGCCATGGACGTCTACGGGCTCATCGGCAATCCGGTGGGTCACTCCGTCTCGCCGCCGATGCACGAGGCGGCGTACGACGAACTCGGACTCGACGCCCGGTACGTCACCTTCGAGCCGGACGCGGACGCCGGCGCGGCGGCCGTCGAGGCGGCCGAGACGCTCGGGCTCCGCGGCCTCAACGTCACGATCCCCTTCAAGCAGGACGTGCTCGCCGCCGTCCAGCCGGCCACGCTGGCCTCGCGGATCGGTGCCGTCAACACGGTCGACTTCGCGACGACCCCGCCGACCGGGTACAACACCGACGCGGCCGGCGTGACGCGATCGTTCCGCCACCACGGGGTGGACCTGGCCGGCACGGCGGTCGTCGTGGGCGCCGGCGGGGCCGGGCGGGCCGCGGCAGTCGCGCTGGCCGACGCCGGGGTCGCCGTCCGGATCGCGAACCGCACCGAGGGGAAGGCCCACGACCTCGCCGCGACGGTCCGGGCCGACGCCGGCGCCGACGCCAGCGGTCACGCCCTCGAGGCACTCCCGGAACTGGTCGCCGACGCCACCCTGCTGGTGAACGCGACGAGCGTGGGGATGGAGGAGGATCGCTCGCCCGTGCCGGCCGACGCGCTGCACGCGGACCTGGCCGTCCTCGACGCGGTCTACGCCCCGCTCGAGACGCGGCTGCTCCGCGAGGCCGCGGCCGCCGGCGCGAGGACCATCGACGGCGGCTGGATGCTGCTCTTCCAGGGCGTCGAGGCGTTCGAGCAGTGGACCGGCGAGGCGGCGCCCGTCGAGGCGATGAACCGGGCGTTGCGACGGCACCTCTGAGGCACAGGCCGAGCCAGTCCC
>Ga0207797_1001739_pt1 | contig 15618 bp, 19 predicted proteins | sample PRCRCaboRojoPR_6_FD_187275 | JGI IMG/M metagenome (GOLD analysis project Ga0207797, IMG submission 187275) | Marine sediment microbial community from Cabo Rojo, Puerto Rico - PR CR 10% Liquid 1 (SPAdes) | ecosystem: Environmental > Aquatic > Marine > Coastal > Sediment | place: Cabo Rojo, Puerto...
CAAGGTGAGCTCCCGCAGGGGAGAGATAGAGATAAAGACCAAGATCACGGACAGAGTGCCGGAAGGAACGGTCTTCATTCCCTTCCACTTCGCCGAAGCAGCAGCGAATAGACTGACCAATTCCGTACTCGACCCGATCGCCAAAATACCAGAACTGAAGGTAGCTGCGGTTGACGTAGAAAAGGTAAACTAAATTAGACTCATCCCTCCCCGGCACTCTATCCGGGGAGGGTAGTGTAGGGAAGACTATATAAAACCATATTATATACTTGGAAACCGCTCGGGAAATCCTCCCGGAGGCGAACGGGCACGCTTATACCCTTTCGTCGGTCCTGGTTCCTAAAGCAGGCCGGGTCCCCGTGCCCGGCCGATATGTCCTCCGAGTTTTTGTGATCTAAATGAAAGAAGAAAAAATACCGGTCATTGTGCATCAGGTCCTCTGGGAATTGTTCAGGAAAATCCTATCGGAGGCCGAGCGGGCATGGTTCTAGCACTTAGATTGATATAGGAGGTTAAAACGGTTGTCGGTTTACAGCTAAGATTTAATCCGAAAGTTTTATTTGTATTTTGTTTATCAATATCAATCTAAGTGCTGGGGAGCGAGGCCGAGATCGGAAGCAGCGATTTCCACGCCGGGGAAATCGCCTGCGGTTTTATCGAACAATTTCCAGAGGAGGCGTTGTTGCGTGGCCAGGTATTGAGGGCTCCGGGCCGGGAATATTCCAGCGACGCGGCGGGTATGTCTGACCGACCAGCACCTAGATTGCTATAGACAAACAAAATATGAAACAACCTACCCCCCGGGCACGGGGACCCGGCCTACTTGAACTGAGTACCAATGAAAGGGTGGAGGGCGACGAGATCCGAAGTTCGGCTTTGCCAAGGGACATTCACTCGCTAGGGGAAATTGATCCCGGGTTTTATATAACGGCTTACAGAGGGAGTTTTTGCTCCCAAAATGTTATATTTTTCATTCATTCTCAAGGGTGTCCAGCGGCTCTCGGTATATTTTTGTAGAGTTTGTAATACAAACAACCTTCGGGATATAATAGTTTCAGTTAGGATTTATGTCTGGTGTTTCTCCTAACTGAGTTATATAGCTTTCCCGAGGTGATAACGTGAGATTCCACCTAAAGCTGCTTTGCTTTCTGATAGTGTCTGGTTTGTTGGTAACATCCATCGGATCGCAGGTTATGGCTGATGACGAAATATCCCCCGTTGTCCCGTCAGTAGCTTCGTTTATTCTGCCGGGTGCAGGTCAGTTAATAAACGATCAGCCCAACAAAGCTCTGACTCATTTCGTAGTCGGCATAGGCATTTACTCATCTTACACGTTCACTTTTCTCTACCGGTCCCCGTTGTTTAGGGTAATACCGATATTGAATTTGGCCTGGTCCGGTTACAGCGCTTACGACGCTTATCAAGTTGCCTCGGGTCGTCGTCGGGGCATATTCGGTTCGTCCCTGGAACTCGAATCTTCCAGGACCTCCGAACCAGAACTCGAACTTGCTTCTTCGGCACTGACCTTGTCGAATCAGTCAAGGGAGTTTTCCGTCTCCGCCGTAGAATAAACTCTTAATCCGGACACAGTCAGCCGAAATAAGAAGTTTATTATTACCCTCCGAATTATTCCTAGGGTTCCGGTTTATCCAATTATTGCTTCCCATATTCTAAACGGGTATACGGGTACATTAACGATACCCTGTAGGAAATTTGCCTCCATTTCTTTTTGAAAACAGACCTCCTTTGCTTGACAATCCCCCTATTTTATGTATAATGAGCGTGAAAGGGATCATAATCACAACATAAAACTTTACAATTTGAATGACGCAGTATTTTATACCTCCCTTTTAGGTATCGGTTCAGAGGGAAGGATATTAATTTACGGTACCCGTTGACGTGGCTTTGAAGGTTAAGAAGAAACAGCCTAAAACGGCATAAGAACTTAAGTAGTGGACCAGGAAGCGAAAAAGTTTTAACTGTAAATTAATCCGCGGTCGACCGCTCCGGGTAATTTCCGGAAGCGCTGGGCCGTTAGCCAAGTTAAGGGAGGTATTATGGACGATGTCTACAGAACTACCGAGAGAAATTTTCTCACCCTCTTAGAAAATATCGCATCAGACAGGGATTTATTCGTCCCAACCGACAAACAAGGGGAGATATCTTATACCAGGTGGGAAGATCTGGGACAGTCCTCGGTCCATTTTCCCGAGACCAGGATTGGAACTCCTCCCAAAGTTTTCTTCTTCCCCCCAAAAGAAGAGGTTGCCCGTTTCCCCAAAGATAGAGGCGAACCGGAAAGGACCAAACGCGCAGTTTTTGGCCTCAAAGCCTGTGATCTTTCTTCCTTTAAAGTTCTCGACAATATATTTCTCGACGAGGAGTTCGTCGACCCGTTCTACGCCGTCCGTCGCCACGATACACTAATCATTTCCAGCGACTGTTCCGAGGTCTCGGAGACGTGCTTCTGCAATAAAGTAGACGGTCAACCGTATCCGGACCGTGATTTCGACCTAAACGTCACCAGGGCGCCGGGTTTCGAGGAATTTATAGTTGAATTTAACCCGGACTCCCTCGAGGCGCGAGAAATATACGAAAATAATTCCGAATTATTCGAACCGGCAACGGAAGATACCCTGGAAAAGAGGTCGTCGTTTAGAGTTTCGAAAATGGAAGAACTCGAGGAGAACAATAGTTTCTTCGAAGTTCCCGACGACGTAGGGGACATCCCCCCCGACAACCCCATCTGGAGCAAGCTGGCGGAGGATTGCGTGGAGTGCGGCGCCTGCAATCTTTCCTGTCCTACCTGCCACTGTTTTCAGCTTTACGAATCCGAGGAAGGTTCTTCCGTGACCAGGAGTAAAGTCTGGGACAGCTGTAATTTTAAGGGTTACAGCAGGGTAGCGGGAGGCGCCAACCCTATGGAGTCTCTCGAAAGCCGGGTCAGAAACAGATTCTACGACAAGTTCGATAGAATTTACGAGAACTACGGCTTCTACGGCTGTACAGGCTGTGGAAGATGTATCGACGGTTGTATGGGGGATATTGACATGAGGGATATTCTAAAGGAGGTTGCCGTTGAAAGCACGAGCTAAGATAAAAGAGAACCTGGACAAGATGAGTAATATTTACAGCTCTATCCCTGCAGAGATAACCGATATCCAGGATGAATCACCCAATATCAAGACCTTCCGGCTCAAACCGGAGGAGCCGTTTAAGTTCGACACGGGTGAATTCGTTCAGCTTTCCGTACCGGGTCTTGGCGAGGCACCCTTCACCCCTTCTTCCTCTCCAAACGTAGAGGAAAAAATGGAAATAACAATAATGGAAGCCGGGGAGGTTACCGGAAAACTTCACGACACCCCTACGGGAGAAACCCTGGGAATAAGGGGGCCTTACGGAAAGGGTTATCCTCTGGAAGAAATGAAGGGCAGGGATATTCTCGTAGTTGGCGGCGGTGTCGGTCTGGCACCGTTAAGGTCTTTGCTATATATGCTTATGGATAGCCCGAAGGACTACGGAAAGATAAGTCTAAAATACGGCGCCAGGACTCCCAACCATCTGATATACAAAGACCAGCTCGACGAATGGGATAAATCTTCCGTAATCGATCTCGAATTGACGGTAGACGAGGGGGACGAAACCTGGGAGGGGAACGTGGGAGTTGTGACCACTCTACTGGAAGAGCCCGATGTCGACACCGAAGCTGGCCTGGCAGTAGTCTGCGGTCCCCCTATAATGATGAAATTCACGGCACAGAAACTCCTGGACCATTTCAACCCCGAGGACATCTATCTATCCCTAGAAAAGAACATGAGTTGCGGGTTCGGGATGTGTGGCCACTGTCAGCTGGGTAAATACTACGTCTGTAAAGACGGACCGGTATTTACGTACGACCAGGTAAAGGGCATACCCGATTTGTGGGAGTGAAATTAAATGAGATCTCCATCTGAATCAGCAGTAGAAGAAAGAACACTGTTATTGGATCTGGACGTCTGTGACGGCGCTGACTGCGAAGAATGCGAAGCTACCTGTAGCTACATGTTTCATCCCGGGAACAACGGGATAACCGACTTAAGAGAGCAGGCAACTTTCGCTCACTACTGCAGGCAGTGTGAAAACCAGGCTTGCCTGAGGGCCTGTCCGGTAGACGCGCTTGAAAAAAACGAGGACGGAGTGGTGAAGCGGGCAAATCTCCTCTGTATAGGCTGTGACTCCTGCGTTATGGCCTGTCCGTTTGGCACGATTTACACTGATTTTTTACCGTTCCTCGATTCAAACTGCGACCTCTGCGAAGACCGTCCCGGCGAACCGTCTTGTGTCTCTAGCTGCCCTTACGGGGGACTTAAATCCGTACCCGCAGGCCACGAACCCGAAGGAGAGGGATGGCACAAAATGAGAGACGGACTTTTCGTCCACGTAAACAGCTGGGAACCGGAGTTAATTTCCGGAAAAGGGGGTAAATAATGGTCGGAAGTCTTGTATTCGATTTTTTCGTCTTTCCCGGACTCGTGTTTACCCTGGCTGTGGGTATTATAGCCTCCTGGGTCGTTAGAAAGGTCTCCGCCCTTATTCAATGGAGGGTCGGGCCTCCCCTGCTCCAGCCGGCTTACGATATAGCAAAATTATTTGGGAAGGAAAACATAATTCCTTCCGGGAGCTCTGAATGGAGTTACCTTATTGCGCCTCTTTTCGGGCCGGCGGGACTGCTGCTGGCCTCGATCATTCTGGTTAAAGCCAATTACCTAGGCACTTCTTTCATAGGCGACGTGATCGTAGTCCTGTATCTGCTTGTTTTACCCGCGCTTTCGGTGATACTCGGCGGCATGTCCACGGGAAACCCTCTATCCAGCATGGGCTCAAACCGCGAACTAAGGTTGATGGTCGCTTACGAACTGCCACTTCTGCTTGCCATCACTGCCGCGATCGTTAATTCGGGAGGGCTGAAACTCGTGACTTTCACTGCTCAACCGGTAGTGGCCAGCATATCCGGGTCTCTCGGGTTCGTTGCCGCCTTACTGTGTATACAGGCTGAACTCGGCTTTATCCCGTTTGACACGCCAGAAGCGGAGACTGAGTTAATGGGAGGACCGTTAATAGAGTATTCGGGTCCGCTACTCGGACTTTACAAAATTTCCCACCTTATGGGGCTTCTGGTCCTGCCACTATTTCTGGTTACCGTTTTCCTCGGCGGATTCAGTACTGGCTGGGGAGCTCTGTGGGGCGCCCTAAAATATGTTTTGGTTCTCGTGGGAATTATTCTGATCAAAAATACCAATCCGAGGTTAAGATCGGACCAGGCATTGAAATTTTTCTGGTATGGAGCCGCACCACTGGCACTTCTTTCACTTGTGCTCGCGGTCGTCGGCAATCTAATTGGTTTAGGCTGGGTTTAAACGGGAGGAATCTAAATAATAATGAACTGGAAAAGTTGGGGGATTAGCAAATCTCCTTGGCTCTATCACGTTAACACGGGTTCCTGTAACAATTGCGACATTGAAATAGTAGACTGTCTTACTCCCAAATTTGACGTAGAAAGATTTGGCGGCAAGCTGGTCGGCTCACCCCGTCACGCTGACGTGTTAATGGTTACGGGACCGATCACGCGAAAGTCCAAACCGAGATTTGAACGGGTCCTTGAGGCATCGGCAAAACCTTTTATCGTAGCTGCGGTAGGAACCTGTGCCTGCTCTAAGGGCATGTTTCACGATGCCTATAACTGCGTAGGCCCCGTGCGTAAAGTGACAGAGACCGTAGATGAAGATATTATGGTTCTCAATATACCCGGTTGTCCACCTCGACCGGAGGCGATAATCGACGGTTTGGTCACCGGTCTCAACCAACTTAAGGAAGTGGAAGTATGAATCCTTCGACGTTCAAAGAGGAGCTATCGGGAAGGTTCGGATGGAAGCTCGGGCAATCTCAGGAAAGCGAAGACAGGCTGTACTTAAATCCCGAACCTGAAATCTTCGAAAAACTGATCACTTCAATCTACGAGGAAAATGGCGGTCGTCTTGCGACGATATCGTGCGTTGACGAGGATAGTCAGTTCCGACTCCTGTACCATTTTGCCCTCGATGCTGAAGGTTTTATGGTTACCGTAAAACTGCCGGTGGAAAAAGAGGAGAATCCCAGCGTAGAAAGCATAGCCAACCTGATTCCAGGAGCGGAGTGGATTGAACGAGAAATAATGGAGATGTTCGGTATAGACTTTTTGAACCATCCCGCGAAAAAGAGATTGTTAAAGGCAGAGGCGCTCGGCGACAAAGATTTTCCTTACAGAAAGGATTTCGACGTAGAAAACCTGGAGGATAACTGAAATGGCAACCACTATACCTATAGGACCTTATCATCCTCTGCAGGAGGAGCCCGAACACTACCTCTTAACGGTTGAAGAGGAAGAGGTAATTGACGTCGACGTACAGATCGGCTACAACCACAGAGGAATCGAGAAACTCTCGGAAAAGAAGACGTTTAACCAGGTACCCTTCCTGGTGGAGCGCGTTTGCGGCATCTGTTCTCATTCACACCCTTACGCCTATTGTCTGGCTGTTGAGGACTGTGGCGACATCGAGGTACCGGAGAGAGCAAAGTACATCCGAACCCTTATAGGAGAGCTGGAAAGGATCCACTCTCACCTTCTCTGGGCCGGTCTGGCGGGTCACTTTATCGGCTACGACACCGTATTCATGTGGGCCTGGAAGTACCGAGAAGACGTATTGGACTTGCTCGAGCTTCTAACTGGAAACAGAAACGCTTACGCCATGATGAAACCCGGAGGGGTCCAGAGGGAAATAAATAGATCGGACCTGGAGGAAGCAAGGCCGACGCTAGAAACGTTAAAAGATAAATCGGAAATGTTATACGGTGCCGTTCTGGATGACCCCGTATTAAAGGCGAGGCTCGAAGGTGTTGGGGTTCTACCGAAGGAGGACGCACGTGCTTTCGGAGCATTGGGTCCAACGTCCCGAGCTTCAGGGCTTCCCGCCGACGTAAGAGCCGACTTTCCTTATGGAGTCTACGACAGGCTCGACTGGAAAGTAATAACTCGCGAAGAGGGCGATACGTTGGCGCGTGTAGAGGTACGCTTGCTTGAAACGCTCGAAGCGATAACCATGGTGGAGCAGATCATCGATGAGATGCCTGACACGGGACCTATCGACTCTGAGCCGGAAGAAGTTCCTCCCGGAGAAGGAATCGGAAATTACGAAGCCCCAAGGGGTGAATGCTTTCACTACGTTCAGAGTGACGGGTCGAACAGACCTGTACGTCATAAAATCCGGGCCCCCACCTTTATGAACTTTCCCACCTACCGATCCACTTGCGTTGGCGAGACCGTGGCCGACGCAACGATAATTTTGGCCTCGGTTGATCCCTGTTACAGTTGTACCGAACGTGCTATAGGCCTCAAGGGTCGAGAAGGGGTGGATTTACTTGAGCTAAGCAAGAAGAAGACTGCCGACCTCAAGGCAGATTTCGGAGTTGAAAAGAGCCCACTGGAGGAGATCCTAGATGAGTGATATCGGAGTTTACGGATTGGCTTTGCTGGTCTTGCCCCTGGGAGCCAGTCCGATAATCTGGATCCTGGGTAAGGTCAGTAAGAGGCTGAGGAATTACCTTTCCGGAATCATAACTCTGGGAATATTCGGCTTCTCCCTTGCCCTGTTTCCTTACGTCCAATCAGGGAATCTCGAGTTTTTCAACAGACAAGTAGGAGAAATAGCTATCAGCTTCGGAGTTGGTCCCCTCTCCCTTCTCATGGTGGCACTGATCTCACTGCTCTGCTTTCTCGCCTCAATATTTTCACCCGACTACCTGAAAAAGTACGAAGGTCGACTAAACGAGAATAAGTACTTTAGCCTCCTTATGGGATTCATGGGAGGGATGATAGGAGCGGTAATGGCTGGCGAACTCTTCACCATGTTCGTCTTCTGGGAACTGATGACCCTGGCGGCTTACTTCCTCATCACTTTTGAAAATTCCCCGGATTCCATAAGAGCCGGAAACAAATATTTCCTGATGAGCGAAGGGGGTGCGCTTGCCATTCTTGCCGGTATCGTATTGCTGTGGGTAACGGCTGGAACGACTCAACTGTCGGGACTCGCTTCACTTGCTTCCCTGAGCCCGGAATTTAGCATATCCGTGCTGTCCCTGTTTCTGATAGGGTTTGGCGTAAAGGCCGCCTTCTTCCCCATCCACTCGTGGCTACCTGACGCCCATCCGGAGGCGCCGTCCCCAATATCGGCCCTGCTTTCCGGCATAATGATAAAAGTGGGCCTGTTCTGGATCATCAGAATCTTCTGGGGCCTGTTCGAAGTATCTCCCTCCTGGAATAGTGCCCTGGCAGTTATCGGCGCCTTTACGATAATAATTGGCGGCCTGCTGGCAATAGTCCAGAACGACATCAAGAGGTTGATCGCCTACTCCAGTATATCCCAGGTAGGATATATCCTAGTAGGAGTCGGGGTCGGTACCGGACTAGGTATAGCGGGAGGAATAATCCACCTTGTTAACCACGCCCTGTTCAAGGGGCTGCTGTTCCTCGGGGCAGGCATCGTCGTCTACGTAACCGGAACCAGGAAGCTAGACGAACTCGGAGGCCTGGGAAAAGAAATTCCCGTGGTCTTTGGCTCGGTCTTAATCGGAGCACTCTCACTTGCCGGCGTGCCTCCGTTAAACGGATTCTACTCCAAGTGGATTATATACCAGGCAACCATAGACTTCGGCAGGGGATTCGCTCCTTTCCTCCTCGTGGCTGCCCTTTTTGGGAGCACTCTTTCAGTTATCTACATCTCGAAGTTCATCTATTCAGCTTTCCTCGGTGGTAGAGAAACGGAGATAAAGAGGCTGCCCGGCTGGGGCATGAAAACCGCCGTCGGGATTCCCGCAATCCTCTGCCTTGGCCTTGGAATACACCCGCGACCGCTCCTTGAATCCGTGAGACCTATTATCGGCGGGATTCCGGTCTTCGAAGGAACCTGGGTTGCCTACATGGCGGCTGCCTTTTTACTGGGAGCGATCGTAATAGGAGCCGCTGTGTACGTTCTATTTGATTTAAAAGAACGTTCGAGCCGAAAGCCCGCTTTCATGGGGGGAGAAAACGAAGAAACAATCGACGACGAACTGTACTTTCCCTACGTCGAAAAGATCGATTTCAACGTGTATCCATCTGAAATCTACAACAGCATCAGAAATTCCAGTTTAGTGAACTGGCTCTTCGTGGCCGAGGAACGTAAATTCATCGATCCCTACGTAGCAGTTAGCTGGGTGGGTAAGGCTTTCACCAGGTCTTTACGGTGGGCGCACAACGGCCTTCTATCGCGTTACCTGGTTTGGGTTTTTTCCGGTTTGATAGTGATATTATGGCTTCTGACAACACAATAACGGGGTTGGTTTAGGATGGTTCTTATCCAGATATTTTTGGTCTTTACGATAATTGCCGCTTTGATAGCGGTCGAAGCCCCCTCGGCACTATCCTCCATTATCTCTCTTGGCGCAGTGGGCTTCGGTTTGAGTATCTCATTCCTCTGGTTGGGGGCTCCCGACATAGCAATTACGCAGGTAGTCGTCGAGATCATCACCCTCGTAATACTGATTAGAGCCACCATCGGTAAAGGCGTAACCGAAATCAGGGGAAACGAAAGTAAACCCTTGTTGATAGGCAGCTTGATTTTGTTTGGCCTGGGCTCAGCCTTTTTCGCAAACTACCTGAGCGCTTTCCCGGATTTCGGCAAGTCCGCTGTAGACGTTTTTACCGAAACTCCGAGTCAGTTCTATCTCGAATTCGGGCTTGAAAAAGCCGGAGGGCCGAACGTCGTTAACGATATACTTCTGGATTTTCGAGCCTATGACACATTAGGCGAAGCCACCGTTCTGTTCGCAGCAATTCTCGGAGCAATAACCTTGCTCAACAAAAAGGTTTTCTTTGGAAAAGGAGGAGAAAAATGAGCGGAATGAGCCCGATAGTAAAAACGGTTACGCGCTGGGTGTCTCCGTTCATATTGGCCTTTGGAATTTACGTTGCCCTAACCGGGCATTTAACTCCGGGCGGAGGTTTTCCCGGAGGCGTAATTATCGCCGGGTGTTTTATACTGCTCATGCTTGCCCACGGGAAGGAAAAGGTCTACGGAATATTCAACCTTAAATCGGCTTCCGTTACGGACAGCCTGGCTTCGCTATCTTTCCTCTGTATGGGTTTGCTTGGCTACGTATTTGGTGGAGGTTTCCTGAATAACTTCATCCAATCGGGCTTTCCCGGTAAAGTATTTGGCCTTCTGAGTGGGGGCAACATGCCGATAATAAACATAGCGATCGGCTTCAAGGTGGGTGGCTCGCTTTTCGTCGTTTTCGCCTACCTGGCCCTGTTTAGAGCGATCGAGGAGGACTGAAGATGTTAACGTATCTACTCGCATTTATTCTTTTCGCAATCGGGTTATATAGCGTAATAAATAAACGAAACCTGATTAAGATAATAATGGGAATAATCATAATGGAGCACGCAGTAAACGCTTTCTTGATACTCATAGGTTACCGGGTTTCGGGTGAGGCACCTATTCTGGAGAAAGGAATGACTGTAACCGAATTCGTGAATTCCGCAATGGATCCTCTGCCCCAGGCACTTGTCATCACCTCGATCGTAATCGGACTGGGAGTTGTGGCGTTGATGGTCGCTCTAGCCGTAAGGCTTTACCAGCATTACGGGACCTTCGATATTACAGAAATTAGGAAATTAAGGGGGTAATAAGATATGCTCCCGCTGTTTGTAGCGATACCATTAGGAATTGGGTTCTTGCTTCCGCTAATTGAAGAATTCCGGGAGAGGACGAAACTCTTTGCCGTAACTGTACTTCTGGAAACGGGACTCCTCCTGGCTCTATCTCTCGTTAAATTCGGAGAGAAAAGCATATACCGCATGGGAGGTTGGCCCCCACCAATCGGCATTAACTACGTTCTGGACGGGCTAAGTTCCCTGGTTCTGGTCGTTATAAGTGGCATAGCCTTCGTGACCACGCTATTCGCCATGACTTACATGAGCGAATACGAGAACCTGGGCAAGTTCTATGGTCTGTTTTCACTGATGCTCGCGGGTATGTACGGCGTGGCCCTGACAGGTGATGTGTTCAACATGTACGTATACCTCGAAGTGGCCGCCATCAGTTCCTACGCGCTGGTCGGGTTTAACAGGGGTCCGGAGGAACTTGAGGCTTCGTTCAAGTATTTGATTATGGGAGCCGTGGGTTCCGTATTTATCCTGCTCGGGATTGCTATGCTTTACGGGTCCGTTGGCTCTCTCAACATTGCCGACATATCGGTCAGGGTAAGTGAAGTTGCCGACCAATCATTTATTCTGCTAAGCACCGCTCTCTTCATAGTCGGGTTCGGCCTCAAAGCTGCATTCATTCCGTTCCACTCCTGGCTGCCGGACGCCCACTCGTCCGCACCTACACCGATATCCGCCATGCTTTCCGGAGTTCTGATCAAAGTTCTGGGTGTCTACGCGCTATCGAGGCTTTTATTCAACGGATTGAACCTGCCGAACCTCGCCCCTCAGATCTTGACCTGGATCGGCGCCGGTTCCATGTTCATTGGAGGAGTAATTGCCCTGGGTCAGGAGGATCTAAAAAGGCTGCTCGCCTATTCCAGTATCTCCCAGATGGGCTACATCACGCTCGGTCTGGGAATGGGAGGGATATTTATCTCTCAGGGGAAACCCGCGATTGCTACCCTGGCCCTTATCGGAGGCGTATTTCATCTCGTAAACCACGCAACTTACAAGTCACTTCTCTTCCTGTTCAGCGGTGGAGTAGAGAGGATATTTGGAACTCGAGATCTATCGAAAATTGGGGGAATAACGAGGATAAGCCCGGTTTCTGGCGCAACGGGAACGATCGGTACGCTTTCTATCTCGGGCCTTCCACCGTTCAACGGATTCTGGAGCAAGCTCGTAATAGTGATAGCCGCGATCTGGGGTGGACTTTATCCGATCGCGGGAATCGTCCTATTCACCAGCGCCATAACTCTGGCGTATTACCTAAAGGTCCAGCGAGATCTATTCATGGGTGATGTCGTCGGAGAAATAGTCGAAAAAGGGAAGATTTCTCCGGGAATCTACGTACCTTTATTGATATTGGCTCTGTGCTGTATAGGTCTTGGCTTGCTTTACCTTCCCGAGTTTCGCGGGGTGGTCCTAAAACCGGCTGCCCTGGCTTTACAGGAAGGATCCGAATATACAAAACTGGTCCTGGGCTTATAAAAGGTGATTACTGTGGATGAAGCAACGACAAAACCGACAGTTTCTAGAACGATCTTTGTATTTGCAATTACTCTTGCAGTCTGGCTCCTTTTTACCTGGCCGTTTGCTCCGGTTGATTGGTCAATGATAGTGGCCGGAACCCTGGTATCGCTGGTTTCAGGGCTTTTTCTCGGAGCGCTGGCAACCAGACATCCGACCAAAGGGCTAAATCCCGTGAGATACTTCTGGGGTGCCTGTTACGTATTCGCTCTGGCGTGGTGGGTAATGGTCGCCAACCTGGACGTGGCCTTCCGGGTTCTGCACCCGGACGTCCCAATCAATCCCGGTATAGTAAAGGTAAAGACGAAATTGGAAAGCGAGTCCGCAAGAACAGCTCTAGCTAATTCGATCACGCTGACCCCGGGTACAATGACGGTGGATCTTTCCGACGAGGGATATCTATACGTCCACTGGATCAACGTCAGTTCGACAGAAGTCGAGGAGGCGACTCGCGAAGTCGTCGGGAGGTTCGAATGGCTACTTAGGAGGATATTCGAATGATTGGATTTGCTCTTAGCCTGTTGACTTTATCGGCATTTCTCTGTCTGTTCCGAATAGGATCGGGTCCGACGCCGGCGGATAGGATGGTCGGTATCGATATTCTTGGAATTCTGGTCGTTGGTTTCTGTGCGCTCTTTGCGGTTATAACCGACAGAGCGTTCTACCTGAATATCGCGCTGGCCTGGGGATTACTTTCCTTTATCGGCACGACCGCGCTAGCAAAACACCTGGAGGGTAAGAAATTCGATGAGTGAAATAGCAGGAAACGCGATCATTATAATAGGAGCTCTGTTTAACCTGTTCGGCTGTATAGGCCTGATAAGGCTCCCGGACGTCTATAACAGGCTTCAGGGGGCTACGAAGTGCGTTACGCTCGGAACCTGTTCCATCCTTCTTGGAGTCCTTATCGGTTCCGGTGTAAGCCCTACAGGGATGAAAGCTCTTGCCGCAATCGTCTTCATAGCCATCACGGCCCCCACGGCCGCCCACGCTCTTTCGCGCGGAGCTCATAAGTCCGGGATACCTCTATGGGAAGGCAGCGTCGTGGACAAGTACGAGGAGGAAAAATAATGCAGAAACCGAAAGTTCGAGAGTTAACCGAAGCAATAAGGGCGATATTTTCTCACCGGTTTACCTCGCAGTTCCCAAAAGAGGAAGCCGACGTAGCGCCGACCTTTAGAGGGGCGCCTCGATACCAGGACGAGGGCTGTGTGGGATGCTCGGGCTGTTACAACGTCTGTCCGGCAGACGCCATACACCTGGAGGATTCCGCGACCGGAAGCGAAGGAACCAGACACCTGCAGGTCAATCTGGAAGAGTGTATCTACTGCGGACAATGCGAGAAATATTGCACAACCGGGGAAGGAATTGAGCTTTCGCGGGACTACTCCCTCGCTTTTGTCGGAGACGAGGGGCCTAAAACCGAGGTGGATAAGGAGCTCGTAATATGTGATGCCTGCGGAGAGGTCCTGGGTTCAAAGGACCATGTCCTATGGCTCTACAGCAAGCTCGGCAACCTTGCCTACTCGAACCCGAGCATATTCTTAACTTACCTCGAAAACCTTGATCTTGCCCGACGGGACAAGCTCAACGAGCGCCCCAGCCACCGCAGCGATAGAGTGAGGGTTCTGTGCCCCGAGTGTCGCAGGGAACTTACGATAATAGAGGAAGGGGAGAAGTAGTTCGGCCCGGTCGTGCTTCAGCGGGTGCAATGTCGCAGTGCTGATGCCGGAATTCACCAGGTTAGTTCGATGAAAACGGAGCTATCAAAACATTGAGATCATATCTCTGATGACAGCTGAGTTACCTCAGTGAAGGCGCTCAACTATTAGTCTGTAAATCAAACTATTCAGTGGTCGACAGGGCGACTATCCCGGATTAGCTCAGTAGCCCGTGGTGGGTTTTGGGAGCGATAAACAGAAAGCGCCAGTTTTAACGATCGTCCCTCAACGTCAAAAGCTATAATTACCTCCATACAGGCAGTTAACTTCCTTGGCAAACGGGACTTCCCTATGTCCCGGTATCTAGGTACTTTGGCTGAGACCATTTATCCGGTACTATCGTATAACAAGACGTCAAAGGAGTGGAAAATATGCGAATTAAAGTTGCTCAGTTTGGCCTGGGACAGATCGGAAAAGAGATCACGAAACTCGTTTTGAGCAGAAACCGGTACGAATTAATTGGCGCGGTAGATAAAGACGAAGGCAAAACCGGGCGGGATATTTCTGACTTACTGGGATTGGCTGACAAAACCGGAGTAGTGGTAACCGAGAGTTCCCGGGAGGTCCTGAAGAAAAAACCCGATCTCGTCTTTCACTCGACGGCTTCTAAACTTTCCAGAGTACACGAGCAGTTAAGAAACATCATGGAGGCAGGGGCTAACGTAGTATCGACGAGCGAAGAACTCTCTTATCCCTACCTGCAGGAGAAGGAGCTTTCCGAAAAACTGGACGGAATCGCGAAATCATCGGGCGTAACGTTCTTTGGCACGGGAGTAAATCCGGGATTTGCGATGGACCTGCTTCCGTTGATTTTTTCCGGCGTCTCACGAACTCTGGATAAAATAAGAGTACTGAGGATCCAGAACGCTTCTGTAAGGCGGAAGGCGCTCCAGGAGAAGGTGGGTGTTGGATTACCCGAGGACGAGTTTGAGAAAAAAGTCAGACAGGAAGGAGGTCACGTGGGGTTAATTGAATCCGTATCACTCGTGGCCACCGGACTGGGCTGGCAGCTCGACGAAATCGAAGACTGGACGGATCCGGTGGTAGCAGAGAAAAAGTTTGAAACCGAATATTTTACAGCCCAGCCGGGAGAATTGAGAGGGATAGACCAAACGGCACTCGGCCGGGTCGATGGAAAGGAAAAGGTTAGGTTAAACCTTCAAATGTATGCCGGAGCTTCGAACCCCGTCGACGAGATAACCCTGGAAGGGATACCGAACCTGACGTTAAAGGTCGAAGGTGGAATTCACGGAGATATCGCAACGCCGGCTATCGCGGTTAATTCATCCCAGAAGGTGCTGCAGGAATCTCCCGGACTACTTACCCTGCTTGACTTCTACCCGTACCTTTATAATTTCGAATAGTCGATCATCCCCACACAAATCATAGGATCAGCTTCGCAGCGGGAGAATTGATCTTTCCAGTATCGGCTCACTCTGCACACTTTCTTCTCATGGCAAACGAAAAGGGCTTCCGGGCCGGGAAAATTCCAGCGACGCGGCGGGTATGTCTGACCGAATCGGGAATTAGCGGAAGCCCTCAGTACCCGCTACGTAACGACGCCTCCTCTGGTAATTGTTCAGGAAAATCCTATCGGAGGCCGAG
>Ga0207797_1001740_pt1 | contig 15617 bp, 18 predicted proteins | sample PRCRCaboRojoPR_6_FD_187275 | JGI IMG/M metagenome (GOLD analysis project Ga0207797, IMG submission 187275) | Marine sediment microbial community from Cabo Rojo, Puerto Rico - PR CR 10% Liquid 1 (SPAdes) | ecosystem: Environmental > Aquatic > Marine > Coastal > Sediment | place: Cabo Rojo, Puerto...
CCCGCCACTGGAGGACCACCGCGAGCGCACCGAGCGGTACCAGGCCGCCCAGCAGCCGGTCGTCGAGCAGTCCTTCGACCGCGCGCTGGTGTTCGTCCCGCGCACCTACGGCCCGTGGCTCAACCACCCGTTCCAGGCGCTCCGCAACGGCGGCTCGCTCGACGGGCCGGTGCTGTACGCCCAGCAACGGGACGCCGCCGGCGACTTCGCCGTGCTCGACAGCTACCCCGGACGGACGCCGTACCGCTTCACCTTCCGCGGGGAGTGGGAGCCCCAGGGCGAACCGGTCGTCCCCCACCTGCAGCTGCTGGACGTCCGCGAGGGCCGGAGCCACACCGTCACCACCGAGGTCGGGGTCGTCGGCAGTCCCTCGACGGTGCGCCTGGAGGCCGACGGGGAGAGCCTCACCCGACGCATCGACGGCACCGACCCCGGCGAGCGGCTCACGGTGCGCTGGCGGGTGAACGGCTCCGCGGCCAGCCTGGTGAGCATCGAGGGCCAGCCGGTCGAGGGGTCGGTCCCGCTTGAGGGCACGACAGCCGTTGAGCTCCAGGCCACGTTCGTCCAGAGCGGCGGGGCGACGATCACCTACGGGCAGGAACTCGCCGTCGAGAGCGGGGACGGTGCCAGGGTGGTCTGGCCCCCCGAGGGCCGGGTCTGTCGGCTCACCCCCGACTGCGGGAGCCGCGGGACGTACGTGCCCGGCGGCGAGTACATCGACGGCGTGGCGCTGAACACCACCGTCAGCACGCGGGACTGAGAGCCGGTCAGCCGAGGAACCGGTCTCGGACGTCCTCGTCGGGCACCATGCAGCGGTCCTTCCGGCCGAAGACGGCGTAGCGGTGCTCCGCGACGAGGTCGTACAGCCAGTCGCGCACGCCCCGGGGGAGCACCCGCCCGAGCCGTGCCAGCCGGTACGGCCAGCCGAGCAGCTCCGCGATGCGGATGACGGCGTCGGACTTCGTGTACGCCCGCTCGCCCTCCACGAGCACGATGGAGTCGAACTCCTCCGTCGGCATGCCGTGGCGGGCAAGCAGCTCCTGTCCGGCGTCGGACTGCAGCGGCGCGAACAGCAGCCGCCCCTCCGTGTCCCGCGGCACGAGGAACGCTACCACGCCGTTACAGAGGTTGCAGACGCCGTCGAACAGCACGACGGGGCCGTCCGGGAGCTCCTCGCTCCCCATCTCACGCACCCCCCGCCCGCCTGCTCCGGGAGGCGACCACGTCCAGCCCGGGGCTATAGTAGTACACCGGCTCCGCGTCCGGGCGGGCTAACCCGTCGGCCCGGAGCAGGGTGTCGGTCTCGACCGTCGCCCCCGCGGGGTACAGCGTCCAGGTGTCGTGGTCCACGTCTGTGTAGCGCAGGGAGCCGTCCGGCGCCTCCGTGTAGAACCGGTAGCGCTCCACGAGGAACGCTGCCAGCGGGTCAGCGGTCGCCGCGAACGGCTCGCCCGTCGGCCAGTAGGTCGCCTCGTAGCGACCCGGACGTGCCCCGGGATGACGCCGGCGGCTGTCGAAGGCGACGCGGCCGTCCACCAGCTCCAGGGAGATGCGGGCGTAGTAGTACGGCAGGTGGTGGAACAGCCGCGCGCCGACGACGCTGGCGACCCCCTGGGCGTCGAGGCTGAAGAAGTAGACGCTCGGCACGCCGTCGCGGGTGACGTACGTCCGGACGTTGATCTCGGGGAGCCGGACACCCAGGGACGGGGAGAGCCCCTTCGGCCGGACGGCGACGTTGGTGAACGGCACCACCGAGAGCCAGGCGTTGCCGTCGTGGCGGTCGGGCGAGAGCGAGGCGGGGAGGTGGGCGTCAAGCATCGCCGGGTCGACCGGCCAGCTCTCGAACAGCAGGTGTCGCCACCCCATCTCGAGGGGCAGGACCATGCCCGCCGTTCGGGGGGTCCGCGCAAGAACCCATCGACAGCCGGAACTACCGGAACGGACACGCCGGCGCTCATCACGGCCGCTCCCCAGGTCCCGCTATGGGCAGTCTGGACCCCGTCGCGTTCGACATCGAGACGAGCGGCCTCGACTCGGGAGCGGTGATCACCGTCGCGGGGTTGGCCACCGACATCGGCGCCTGGCTCGGCCTGAACACGACCGGCCGGGACGCCGACCCCTCGCGGCTGGAGGCCGCCGTCGAGCGCCGGTCGGGGTCGAACGTCCGGGTGGCTGTCTTCCCCGACGAGCGGGGGCTGCTGGAGGGGATCGAGGCGTTCGCGACCGAGCGTATCGACGGCGACCGCCAGTACCTCACTGCGTACAACGGCGAGCGCTGGCGCGGTGGGTTCGACCTCCCCTTCCTGCGGCGGGCCTGTGCGAGCCACAGCACCGAGTGGCCGTTCCCCGATGTCGCCTACGCCGACACGATGGACGCCGTCGAGCGGTTCCACACGGGAGACGACGACCTCGCGGGCGCCTACGAGGCGCTGATCGGCGGCGACCACCCGGACCCGTTCGCGGACAGCGCAAGTGCAGTGTCGAGTCACGAATCCGGCGACTGGGTGGCCCTGCTGCTGCACAACCTCGCTGACATCGAGCGGACACGCGAAATCGCCGTCCTCGCCGGCGCCTACGTGCCGAAATCCGACTTCCGGATGAAGAGCCTCCAGCCGCCGGACGTGTGAGTCACAGCGTCCGCTCCCCGCTCGTGGTCCGGCGTGGGGCGGCTGTTGACCGGGGTCCGGAGCTGCTGTATCGATATAGCAGATACCGGTTTACGTGTTCGTGGCCCGCCGGCGACGCGAGGCCTGCTCCGGCCAGGACAGGGTCCGGTGCTGGTCGAACGTGGCCCAACTGGCCAGGGCTCGGCACAGTACTCGTGAGGAGAGCTTCCGTCGAACGGTGATCGGCGGGTCGCCCGTCCCACCCCAACACCTGACTTCGGGCTATCGGCTCCGGTCCTCTACTGTCCCTGGTGGCCTCAGTCGGGAACCCGGCTGTAGCCGACCCGCCCGGGCCTGGGCAGGAACCCGCCACGTCACCTCCAACCCCAAGGGTCGCCACCGGAACGACGGCCGCCCGGTCGCTCGTTACACCGGACTGCGGTGGTCCTGGGCCCACGCTCCCGGCCCCACAGTTTTACACGACACGTCGCCAGCGGGGTTTTCGCCCGTGAACCGGCCGCCTACTGTCGGTTTCGACCGTCCGATTGTACCGAGTACCGACACCGATTCAATATAGCGATATACGGTTTACGAGTTCGGAACCGGACAGGCGCGACGTGTGGGGAAACCGAACACTTACTGCCAGTAGCGCTCCTCGAGACAGACCCGGAGGATTGACCCGGCGATTTCGGCCCCGCCCTGGAGCGGGTCGAGCTTCGTCTCGCCGCGGCGCTCCCCGTACTCGATTGGGAGCTCGCGGACGTCGTACCCCCGCATCAGCGGCCGCAGGAGCAGCTCCGCGGACAGCCCGGTGTTCTCGGTCCACTCGATGGTCTCGACGACCTCCCGGGTGTAAGCGCGCATCCCGGTCGTCGTGTCGTGGACCCGCACACCGGCGAGGACCGACGCCAGCAGGGCGAAAGCGTGGTTCCCGAGCCGGTTGAACGCCGGCATCGCGTCCGCGCCGTGGTACAGGCGGTCCCCGCTGACGACGTCGTAGCCGTCGTTGACGGCGTCGAGAAACGCCTCCAGGGCGCCCATCGGGTACGTGTCGTCACAGTCCGTCGTTACGATTACCGGCCGCGAGGCGGCGTACAGCGCCTCCCTCACGGCGACGCCGTACCCCTGTGGCTCCTGCTCGATGACGCGAGCGCCGTGCTCGCGGGCGATAGCGGCTGTCCTGTCCGAGGAGCCGTCCACACAGACGACCTCCGCCTGCCCGTCGGTGACGCGCACGATGTCCTCGAGGACGGTGCCCACGGCCGCCTCCTCGTTGTAGGTCCCCATCACGACGCTCAGGTCCGCGAACGTGTACTCCCGACCGCCGTCGGGACCGGTCTCGCTCATGTGGGATGGGAGGCACCCCAGAATTTAGGCTTGCCGAAAAATCCTTGGCGACAGCGTTTGGTCGCTGGCCCGCCTACCGGTGCTATGGCCCGCTACCGGAGCCCGACGGCGACGCTGCTCGTCCTTCTGGTCGCCGTCTACCTCCTGCAGTGGGCGCTGTCGCTGGTGGGGGTGTCCGTCGTCGCGTTCGCGCTGTCAGCACCCCTTGACAGCGAGCCCTGGACGCTCGTGACGAGCGTGTACGCCCACTCCTCGCTGGGACACCTCGCCGCGAACGTGGTGGCGCTGGCCCTGCTCGGCCTGGCCATCGAGCGAGTTACCACGCCGGCGCGCTTCCACGCGTTCTTCCTGGCGAGCGGGATGGTCGCCGGGGCCGCCGAGGTGGTGCTGGCGTCCCTGCTCGGCCAGTCGGTCGCCGTCGTCGGGGCCAGCGGCGCCGTGTTCGCCCTGCTGGGCTACGGGCTGACCGGCAACGCGCTGGCGGGCGCGCTACTGTCGCGGCTCTCGACGGGGGTCAGGCTCGCGCTGCTCGCTGGCCTGGCCGTCGCTGTGACCGTCGCCACCGCGGCACCGGGCGTCGCGGTGGTCGCGCACTTCGCCGGGTTCGCCGTCGGCGCCGCGGCGGGGCGCGTCCGACTGCTCCACACGTGAGCTGTTCTGACCTACTTCGTCGGTCGGTATTTACTTCGGTTTCTGTGTTGTACTGTACACACGAAGTGAGATATCAACCTCAATCGGTGGCGAATCGGGGCACCATAGCTGTGGATAAGGGTCTTTATCCCGTGTCTGACGCACATTGATAAGCCACCGCCCGGAACGGCGGGACATGAGCGAAACGAGGAGCGGGGAGCGGGTGCGGGTGGTCACCTACGTCCCGGACCACCAGAAGGAGCTGTGGGAGCAGCACGCCGAGGAGAGAGGGATGAGCACCAGCGAGTACGTCCGGACGATGGCCCAGGCAGGGCGCAGGGGGTTCGACGAGAGGGCCGTGGACACCGGTTCGACGGACGCGACCCCGAGGGATGACGGCCTCGAGAGCCGGGTTCTCGACGCTCTCCGGGACGGCGACCCTCTCTCGTGGGAGGAACTGCTCGCGAGGGTGACCGACGACGTCGAGCAGCGATTGGAGGAGGCGATGGACTCGCTGCAGTCGGACAACCGGGTGAAGTACTCCGGCCGGGAAGGGGGGTACGTGCTCGATGAGTGAGGCAGTTGGCGACCCGGTCGGGTACTTCCTCGAGGAGATGACCCTCCACGGCAAGTCCGAGCGGACACAGGAGGCGTACGAGCGGGTGCTGCGGCGCTTCGAGGCGTTCCTGGAGGGGTGCGGGGAGACGCCCGCGACCGCCGACCGGCGGGAGTGTATGGCGTTCGTCCACTCCCTGCGGGGGGAGTACGCCGACAGCACGGTCGCCTCCTACGCCTCCTACGTCCACCGGTTCTATGGCTACATGACCCAGACCGGGGAGCTGGAGGGCAACCCAATGGCGCTGGTGACCGAGGAGATGGACGAGTCGATCACCACCGACCCGGCCAGGCGGGAGATCAGCGTCGGCGAGATGCGGGCGTTCGTGGCCGCTATCGGCCATCCGCTGGAACGAGCGGTCGTGCTGACACTGCTGAAGACGGGGATGCGGGTCGGCGAGCTGTGCAACCTCGACCTCCGGGACCTGTCGATCTCCGGGTGGGCCCGCGAGGCGTACGACTACAGCCCCAGAGCGGCGCTCTCGGGGCGTGACGACGCGCTGTTCGTCGCCAGCGTCGCCCGCGGCGATGAGGTCAACGGCGAGGTGCGCACCGCCTCGAACAAGCGCGAGCGGTCCACCGTTGTCCCCGTGGACGGGGAGCTGCGGGCCGCTCTGACCCGCTGGCTGGCGATCCGGCCGGACAGCCCCTCGCCCGCGCGGCCGCTGTTCACGGGCACGAGCAACCGCTGGGGAGAGCGCCTGGAGCCGTCGCAGGTGCGCACTATCGTCCGTCGTCACGCCGAGCGCGAGGGCTGGTACCGGGTCGGCGGCGGCGCCGAGGAGAACGTCACGCCCCACTACTTCCGGCACTTCTTCACCACTCACCTCCGGGACCGCACGGGCGACCGCGGCGTCGTGAAGTACCTCCGCGGGGACGTCGCCCGCGACGTCATCGACACGTACACCCACAACTGGGGGGACCGCGTCAGGGAGGTGTACGAGGCGAACATCTACTCGCTGCTGTGATACTCTCGGGAATCCGTCTCTCACTCCCCCGTCGCCTGCCGGACTCGTAAACCGTATGTCGCTATATCGACTCGGCGGGTCGATTCCACCCCCTCCGCTCCGGCTGCGACCGACCTGGTCGGGGGCGAGACGGGCTGACTGAACCGTTTTCGGGCCCGCTCGCCTGCACCGACCATGGGGCGAGTGAATCTCGCGGAGGCGTTCGCCGACATCGACGAACCGTGGACGCCCCGGCTGGCGGGCGAGCTCAACGGCCAACACGTGAAGCTCGCGAGAGCCGAGGGGTCGTTCACCTGGCACCACCACGCTGTCGACGAGCTGTTCCTCGTCACCGGCGGTCGGCTCCGCATCGAGTTCCGCGACGAGGACGACGTCACCCTCGAGCAGGGGGAGATGGTGGTCGTCCCGCGCGGTGTCGAGCACCGGCCGGTCGCCGAGCCCGAGGCGGAGATGCTGCTGTTCGAACAAAGCGGCACCCGCAACACCGGCGAGACGGAGAACGAGTACACCAGCGAGGAGCTCGAGGAGGTCTGAGCCCCCGTCACCGCTTTCCGTGCCGGCACCCCTCCGTTCGGACATGACCGAGACGTTCCGGACCCCGGACGGTCGGGAGGTGCCGGCGGTGACCGCCGCAGGGATGCGCGAGGTCGACCGGGTGGCCGTCGAGGAGTTCGGCCTGGCGCTGCTGAGCATGATGGAGAACGCCGGCCGGGCGCTGGCGGCCCACGCCCGGCAGCTGGCCGACGGGTCGGTGACAGTGCTCGCCGGCGGGGGCGGCAACGGTGGTGGCGGGCTCGCGGCTGCCAGGCACCTGGCCAACCGCGGCGTGCCGGTCCGGGTGGTGCTCGACCGAGAGCAGAGGGCGTTCGAGGGCGCGCCCGCGACACAGCTCGAGGTCCACCGACGAGCGGGAACCCCGGTCGAGGTCGGCCAGGACGCGCTCGGGGAGCCGTCGCTCGTGGTGGACGCGCTGGTGGGGTACAGCCTCGACGGCCCCCTCCGGGGGACCGCCCGTGACCTGGTGGCGGAGGTGGGGTCACTGTCGGCGCCGGTGCTCTCGCTGGACGTGCCCTCCGGGCTGGACGCGACCACGGGTGAGCTTCCGGGCGAGGCGGTCACACCGGACCGGGTGGTGACCCTCGCCCTGCCGAAGACCGGCATAGGGGTGGCCGACGAGCTGTTCCTCGCGGACATCGGCATCCCGCCCGCAGTGTTCGACGCGGCCGGCATCGACTACGAGAACCCGTTCGACGCCGACTGGGTGCGCCTGGTGGCCGACTAAGCCGCCTCGCCGTCAGCGAGCTCCGCGCGGAACTCGGCGGCCCGCTGCTCGCCGGCCTCCAGCAGCTCCCGGATGAACGGTCTGCTCCGGTCGAGCTTCGTTGAGGCGGGGAGCGCCCGCCCCATCTCGATGCGCCGGACGGTCACCCGCGAGAACTGGTCGGCGGGGAGCCGCCCCTCGTCGATCCAGCTGTTCACGCGCTCGACGAACCGGAGCTCCTGGTTCAGCGAGATGTTGCCAGACAGCTCGTTGCGGCGGTCGGCGATCTCCTCCAGCGACCGTGGCTCGCCGTCCCGCTCCTGTGGGTTGATCTGGATCACCCACAGCTCCTCGGGCTTGCGCTCGGTGTCGACGGTGAGCAGGTCGTCGATCGGCGGGTTCTGGCTGAACAGCCCGTCCCAGTGGAGGTGGCCGTGGATCTCGACGGCCTCGAACAGGTTCGGGACTGCGGCGGAGGCGAGCACGGCCTCCGTGGTGACGTCCTCGTTGGTGAACGTCTCGAACGCCCCGGCGTTGACGTTTACCGTCCCGACCACGAGCTCCGGGACCGTCCGGCGGCAGAGGTCGGGGATAGCGTCGAAGTCGATGTGCCGTTCGAGGACCGTCCGGATGCGCTCTTTCCCCCACTCGGGGCCGGGCAGCGAGTACGGGCTCACCCGGGCGATGGGGAGGCCGCTGCTGTCGACCCTGGAGGCGCCGACGAGCCATGCGTTGGCGACCCGGTCGAGGGTGCCGTCGGTCGCGAGGTCCGTCCACAGCGACTCCAGCAGGTCGGCGGTCTCCCCGTAGTCGGCGGTGACGATCCCGTACCAGGTTGCCAGCGCGTTGAACGCGCCGCCGGAGGTGCCGCTGATGCCGACGAGTTCGTAGTCGTCGTCCCACTCGTTGAGCAGCCCCCGGAGCACGCCCGCCGTGAAGGCGGTGTGGCTCCCCCCGCCCTGGCAGGCGATGGCCACCTTCGTCGGCTCACTCATACGTCGTCGTGTAGCCGCCGTCGAACAGGAGGTCACCGCCGTTGAGGTGGCCCGCGTGGCCCGACAGCCCGAACACGAACAGGTTGGCGACCTCCGCTGGGGTCATCATCTCCTTGGTGCGGGCCTGGCCCAGCATCACGTCCTCCACGACCGCCTGCTCGCTGATGCCCCGCTCGGCGGCGGTGTCGGCGATCTGGTTCGCCATCAGCGGCGTCAACACGTACCCTACCGACACCGAGAACGACCGCAGGCTCCCCCCGCCCTCGGCGGCGATGGCGCGGGTGAGCCCGTGGAGGCCGTGCTTGGCGGTGATGTACGCCGGCTTGTCCTGGGTGGCGTACTGGCCGTGGACCGAGGACATGTTCGCGATGGCGCCGACCCCGTCGTCGGTCGCACGGATGTGCGGCATCGCCAGTTTCGCCGTCAGGAAGGGGGCACGCAGCATCACGTCCAGCAGGCGGTCGTGCTTCTCCATCGGGAACTCAGGGATGGAGGCGATATGCTGCATCCCGGCGATGTTGGCGACGTAGCGCAACTGGCCCTCCTCCGCGGCCGCCTCGACCATCGCCGCCACGTCGCGGTCGGCCGTCAGGTCCGCCTCCACGGGGAGCACCTCGCCGGCGGCGTCCACGTCGTCGGCCAGCGAGACCGTGCCCTCCAGGCCCTCCCGGTCGATGTCGGCCGCGACGGTCGTGAGGCCGTTGGCCGCGAGCGCGACAGTGGTGGCGCGGCCGATGCCGCTCGCGCCGCCGGTGACCAGGGCGACGCTGTCCGGCCCGAAGTGGGGGTCCTCGAGCACGAGCAGGTCGTCGTCGGTCAACTCCGGGGGTTCGAGGCTGAACTCCTCGCTCATAGGGTGGTGTGGGCGGCCCGCGGCCAAGGGCGTATCGGTGAGATGTCAGGAGCGGGAGTTCACGGCGACCGCGCGCGGGCGCGGGGTACAATTCCCCCCGGCCCCAACCAGGGGTATGGACGAGGAGCGCGGGCCGGCGCTGTACCCGAACCGGGAGGGTGGAACCCGGGCGGGGTTGTCCCGCCGGCGGCTGCTGACGGGGTCGGCCGCCGCGGGCGCGGCGGCGACGGCCGGCTGTCTCGGCGGCGGTCCCGCAGAACAGCCCGAGGGTGACGCGGTGTTCGTGTTCAACACCGGCGACGGGACGGTGAGCGTCCTCGGCACGGCGACCGACGAGGTGGTGACCACCCGCTCGGTGGGGCTGTCATCGTCGTTCCCCGCGAACCAGTACGCCCCGGGGCTGACGACCGCCCCGGAGGACTCCCTGTGGCTGAACGTCGACATGGGCGTACGAGCGGTCGCGGTCGGCTCGCTGTCGACGGTCGCTTCCGTGGACACCGGCTCGGGGTTCAACTGGCAGGAGCTCACCCCGGACGGCGCCCACCTGGTCGTGAGCGCCCGCGAGCCGGCCCACCGGCAGGTGCGCATCGACGCGGACCGCGGCTCGGAGACGTTCGGCCAGGTCACCGCGGAACTGGACCGCACCGCCGAGGGCGGCCGCGGCGGTCGGGACGGCCCCGGACCCTGTGACATCTCCGTCCACCCCGACGGGGAGTTCGCCTACGTGCCGGACCTGTTCGGGGACACCCTCACGGTGCTCCGGGTCGACCCCTTCGAGATAGCGACCCAGGTCGAGGTGGAACCGGTCACCGCGAACCCCGCGGCGCCCTGGATGGGGACGGTCGCGCCGGACGGGCGGACGCTGCTGGTCGAGCACAACGAGGGGCCCGGCACGGAGAGCCTGTGGGACCTGAGCGACCCGTCGGCCCCGGAGCTACGCGCCCGGCTGACCGTCGATGACGGGCTCGGTCGCGGGGCGCTCACCAGCGAGATAGGCCCCGACTCCGCGACGGGCTACGTGTTCACCCCGGACTCCGAGGACGTGAGCGTCCTCGACCTCCAGGAGGGAACGGTCGTCGACCGCATCGACCTCGGCGGGGCGGCGTTCACCGGCACCTGGGACCCCGCGCGCGAGAAACTGTACGTCCCGGTCCAGACCACAGACGAGGTGGCGGTCGTTGACCACGCGGCGGGCAAGGTGACAGCCACGGTCCCCGTCGGCGACGCGCCGTACGGCGCCACCGCCGCCCGCGTCCGTCCGGACCCGCAAGCGGGGGCGGCGCTGTGGGCCGCGGCCGCCGCGCTGGGGCTGGACGGCGAGCGCGGGACGACGTACTGCATCGGCAACTGCGCCTGCGGCCACGACCCGTAGGACTCGCTACCAGGCCGCCTCCAGCACGCTCTCGATGTCCGCGACCGAGGGATCGTAGCCGGGCGGCGCCGCGCTCATGAAGGAGTCGCCCAGCACCGCCTCCGCGATGTCGCCGAACTCCTCGCGCGGAACCGGCGTGTCACGGAGCCGGGAGGGGAGGTTCAGGCCGTCCCGCACGGCGGCGACCGCGTCCACGACGGCGTCGGCCTGCGCGTCGGGGTCCTCGGGCGGGTCCTCGACCAGCGCCTCCGCCAGCAGCGCGCGGCGGCCGTCCACGGCGTCGAAGATACCGCGCAGGGCGTGGGGCGCGATCACCCCGTGGGCCGCCCCCTGCTGGATGTCGTACGGCCGCGCGAGCGCGTGGCCGTACGAGTGGATCACCGACAGCGTCGTCCCGCTCGCCCGGGAGACGCCGTACTGGACCAGCACGGTGCCGACGACGGAGCGGTACAGGGTCGCCTCGTCCGTGTCCCCCGCCCCCAGCGCCGGCAGGCCCTCCCGCAGCAGCGACAGCCCCCGCACCGCGGTCGCGTCGCTCACCGGTGTCCGGTTGTGAGCATACAGCGTCTCGATGCCCTTGTCGAAGCCGTTCATCGCGCTCGCTGCGAGCACGCCCGCCGGCGTGGTCTCGAACAGCGCCGGGTCGTAGTGCAGCGCGTCGGCCATCAGCCGGCGGTCGAACACGCCCCCGCGGGCCGGTCCGCCGGGCGTGTCGGGACCGACGGTGAGCCCGCCCATGACCGAGAGGTCTGCGCCGGCCAGCGTCGTCGGGACGGCGACGGTCGGCACGAGCGGCCCGTCCGGGACGACCAGGCCGCCTCTGGCGGCGGTCTCGCGCGCGACCTCCTCGAACGGGTGGTCGCTCGCGGCGAGCGCCACCATCGCCTTCGCGGTGTCGAGGCTGGAGCCGCCGCCGACGGCGACGATGGCGTCCGCTCCCGCCTCGCGTAGGCGCTCGACCCCCTCGTGGGCGGTCACCAGGCGCTTCTCGGGCGTGGTGCGGTCGAACACGCCCGCCAGCCGGTCGCCGAGTCCCTCGCGGACGGGGTTTATCACCGCCGGGGTGGAGCCGACGGTGCGGCCACACACCACCAGCGCCCGCTCGCAGCCGAGGTCCGCGAGCGTCGCCCCGAGGTCGGCGACGGAGCCCCGGCCGTAGCGGAGCCTCCCGGCGTCGTAATCGAAGTCGAAGGGAGCGGTGTCCATACCGCGGGGTCGGGCGCTCCGGGTTTAGTTCCCGCTACTCCCCGAGCGTCACCGCCTCGTTGGCCGCCTTCCGGAGGGCGTCCGAACGGCCGTAGCTGCCGGGCGCGATGGCGACCGTCCGGAGGCCGTTGCCGGCCGCGGTCTCCAGCACGGGCTTGAAGTCCATGTCCCGCGAGGCGACGACCAGGGTGTCGAGGCCGCCGTCGACGGCCGCGGCGGTGGCGTCGACGGCGAGTTTGACGTCCACGTCGCCGCTGGTGGTCACGACCTCGAAGCCGTGGGCCTCGGCGGCCTGGATCAGCCCCGGGGTCGCGTGTTCGTCGAGATACACCCGCGAGACGACGAGTCGGCCGTGATCGCCCGCGGCATCGCGCACGTCGTCGAGGTCGACGTCGAACTCCGAGCGGAGCACGTTCGGCCCGTCGACGAACAGCCCGACCCGGTCGGCTCCGACGACCCGGCGCACCAGCCAGCGCATACCGACCTCTCCGGGTGCTCGGATTTATCAGTACCGCCCGGCCGCCGGCGAGGACTCGCGGGCGAGGAACCAAACCATTAGGTGCCCCGGAACCACCGGGGCGTTATGGCCGTACGGACACCGCCGCTCCGCGAGACACACGCACAACGGGGTGCGAAGTTCACGGCGTTCGGCGGCTGGGACATGCCCGTCGAGTTCGACTCGATCCGGGCCGAGCACGTCGCTGTCCGGGAGTCAGTCGGGAAGTTCGACGTCTCCCACATGGGCGAGATCACCGTCAGCGGGCCGGACGCCCCGGAGCTGGTCCAGCGGCTCACCACCAACGACGTGACGGAGCTCTCCCCGGGCGAGGCCCACTACTCGGCGCTGGTCGACGAGGAGGGTGTCCTGCAGGACGACACCGTCGTGTACGACCTGCCCGAGTCGCGCCAGCCGACCGAGGGCCACGCCTACCTGTTCGTCCCCAACGCGGGCCACGACGCCGAGAGCCACGAGCGCTGGACCGACTTCCGCGACGAGTGGGGGCTGGACTGCACCGTCGAGAACAACACGGAGCGCTATGCCATGTTCGCCGTCCAGGGTCCCGGCAGCGAGGACCTGGTCGCGGACGCCGCGGGCGAGGCACTCCGGGAGCTGGGCTTTTTCCACGTCGTCCCCGCCGAGGTGGCCGGCGCGGACTGTCTCGTCTCCCGGTCGGGGTACACCGGCGAGGACGGGTTCGAACTGCTGTGCCCGTGGGACGCCGCCGAGCCGGTGTGGGAGGCGTTCGACTGCCAGCCCTGCGGGCTGGGCGCCCGGGACACCCTCCGCATCGAGCAGGGGTTCCTGCTCTCGGGCCAGGACTTCGACCCGGAGGACAACCCCCGGACCCCCTACGAGGCGGGTATCGGGTGGGTCGTCGACCTGGACGGCGAGCCTGCGTTCCTCGGCAGCGAGGCGCTCGGTGAGGCGACCGAGCCCGACGACCGGTTCGTCGGCCTGGAACTCACCGAGCGGGGCGGCGCTCCCCGGCACGGCTACGACATCACGGACACGGACGGGCTGGTCATCGGCGAGGTGACCAGCGGGACGATGAGCCCCTCGCTCGGCCGGGCGGTCGGGCTGGGGTACGTCCCCGCGGAGTACGCCGACCCCGGCACGGCCGTCAGGGTCGTCGTCCGCGGTCAGCAGAAGAGCGCGCGCATCGCAGCCACCCCCTTCGAACCAGAACCATGACAGAGTTCACCATCCCAGAGGACTGCCGCTACCTGGAAACGCACGAGTGGGTCCGCGTCGACGGCGACCGGGCCCGCGTCGGAATCACGGATTTCGCGCAGGACGAGCTCGGCGACGTCGTGTTCGTCGAGCTCCCCGCGGAGGGCGACGAGCTGGACGCCGGCGAGGCGTTCGGCGTCGTCGAGTCGATAAAGGCCGTCTCGGACCTGTACCTCCCCGTCCCGGGGACGGTGGCGGCGGTCAACGAGGCGCTGTTCGACGCTCCGGAGCTGGTCAACGAGGACCCCTACGGCGAGGGGTGGATGCTCGAACTGGAGGGCGTCGGCGAGGGCGAGGCGCTGCTCGACCCCGAGGAGTACGCCGACGCCATCGCGTAGCTACTCCACGACGTACACGTCCACGTCCCCGTCGGTGGTGAGGCCCACCTCCACGGGGGCGCGTATCTGGTTGCCGTCGGCCACCTCCTCCAGGTGGGTGTACAGGTGCGAGTACAGCTCCGGCACGCAGTACTCCAGTTTCAGCCCGGCGTCGTCGGCCCGCTCGTACACGGTGTCGACGAGGTCGTCGAACGCGGTGCCCGGCGCCACCTCGATGGCGACCGGCGCGCGCACGAGCCGCGCCACCTCCAGCGTGCGGCGGGCCTTCCGGATGTTGCGCTCGGCGGCGCCCTCAACGCGGCTCACGTTCGAGGCGGTCGTCCCCAGCCTGTCCGCGACCTCCCGCTGTGTGAGCCCCCGCTCCCGGAGCTCCAGCACCTCCACCTGACGCTCGGTGAGCCCGGAGGCCTCGACGGCGTCGCTGTCCATGTGATGTTGAACGGTTGTGGTTGATAAAGAGCTTTAGGTAAACCGTTCACAGTCAACCCCATGCACTCCGACCGGGGGTACAGCCGCCGGGCCGTGCTGGCGGCCGCGGGCGGAACCGCCGCCGGGCTGGCCGGCTGCTCGGCCAGCGCGGGCGGTCCCGTGTGGCTGCTGGCGGCCGGCAGCCTCGCCGACGCCCTCGAGAACGGGCTCCGGACGGCCGTTGACACGGACCTCCGGGTCGAGAGCTACGGCTCCGCGGAGGCCGCCCGACTCGTCGCCGAGGGGTCGAAGGACCCGGACGTCGTGTCGCTGGCGGACATCGCCCTGTTCGACGGCCCCCTGTCGCCGGCGTGGTTCGCCGAGTTCGCCACCAACGCGCTCGTGCTCGCCTACGACGCCGACAGCCCCGGCGGGCAGGCGGTGGCCGACGCCGACCGGTGGTTCGACCCGCTCGTCGTCGGCGAGGTCCGGTTCGGCCGCACGGACCCGGACCTGGACCCGCTGGGCTACCGCACCCTGTTCGCGCTGGAGCTGGCAAGCGAGCACTACGGGACGGACGTGGCGCTGCGCGAGGAGATCCCCGAGCGCGGCCAGATCTATCCGGAGACACAGCTGCTGGGCGCCTTCGAGACCGGCTCCGTGGAGGCGGCGGTCGTCTACCGGAGCATGGCGGTCGACCGCGGCTACGAGTTCGTCGACCTGCCCGCGGCTATCGACCTCAGCGAGCCGTCCCGCACGAGCGCGTACGCCGAGGCGACGTACACACTTCCGGGCGGCCGGACGGTCCGGGGTGGCCCGATCAGCTACGGCTCGACCGTCCGCCGGACCGACCCCCGCGAGGCGGTGGTGTCGACGTTCGACCGCCACATCACCGGCGGCTATCTGACGGAGTACGGCTTCACAGTGCCCGACGACTACCCCCGCTACAGAGGCGATGTTCCCGACACGTTCGCGGCGTGAGACCGCCACGCCCTGGGTGAGCGCCGCCTACCTGCTGGGCGGCCTGCTGCTGCTGTACTACCTGGTGCCGATGGCGGCGCTGCTCGTGGCACAGCCGCCCGGCGCGGTGCTGTCGAGCCTCGGTGACCCCGACGTCCTCCGGGCCGCGGGGGTGTCGCTCGGCAGCGCGGCGGTGAGCACGGCGGTCGCGACCGTGCTCGGCGTGCCGCTGGCGTACTGGCTGGCCCGCACCCGGGCGCGGGTCCGGACGCTGGTGACCGCCGTCGTCGTCCTGCCGCTGGTGCTGCCGCCGGTCGTCGGCGGGA
>Ga0207797_1001741_pt1 | contig 15602 bp, 15 predicted proteins | sample PRCRCaboRojoPR_6_FD_187275 | JGI IMG/M metagenome (GOLD analysis project Ga0207797, IMG submission 187275) | Marine sediment microbial community from Cabo Rojo, Puerto Rico - PR CR 10% Liquid 1 (SPAdes) | ecosystem: Environmental > Aquatic > Marine > Coastal > Sediment | place: Cabo Rojo, Puerto...
CCAGCCGTAGGGCGGCCCAGGCCTGCAGGGAGTGCTCCAGGACGGAGGCCAGAGAGGGGGCGGTCGACCGCCTCTGCCTTATCTCCATTACGGAGTAACCCACGATGCAGCCGGCCACGAAGGCCGCCTCCACCGTCCACGGAGGCCTTCGCAGAGCCATGTATGCCATGATGCAGGGCAGAAGGCTGATGGTGGTTCCACTGCTTGTGCTGTATGTCAGGGCGGAGCAGCTGACTGTGCCGGCCCAGACCAGGGCCAGCAGCCCGATGGAGGTGGAAACGGACATACTGGTCCTGCCCGCCGGGACAAGGGCCGCGATCAGGGCGCAGGCGGCGATGGAGGCCCAGCTCGCCCTGGCCTCAGCCCGGCTCACCACGGCAGGGCCCCCTCCTCCCGAACGCTGCCCAGGGCCCTCCTGAGCATGGAGACCACCCGGGAGTCGAACTGCTGTCCGCTGCCCACGGTGATGGTGTCCAGCGCGGTCCGGTAGTCTGTGTCGCTGTGGTAGCTGCGGGTGCTGGTGATGGCGTCGAAGGTGTCGGCCACCGCCACCACCCGGGCCATGAAGGGAATCCCTATGCCCCGCAGGCCGTCGGGATAGCCGGAGCCGTCCAGCCTCTCGTGGTGGCTCCTGATTATGCGGGATACCTCCTCGTATCCCGTGAGGTTGGACACGATATCGGCCCCCTCCTCGGGATGGCGCTCGATTATGCGTCTCTCCTCCCGGGTCAGGAGCCCCCGCTTGGTGAGGATCTCCGCCGGTATGGCTATCTTGCCGATGTCGTGCAGAAGGGCGCTGACCCGCAGCAGCCGCAGGGAATCACCCTCCAGGCCGAACATCTCCCCCAGGGAGGTTGCTATCCTGGCCACCCGAAGGGAGTGTCCGTGGGTGTAGGTGTCCTTGGCGTCGGCCAGCCTGGCCAGCATCATGGCTGCCGCCAGGAAGGCCTCATCCTGGTGCATCGAGTGCCCCATGGCCTGCCAGGTGTGAAACAGGATGTGCCCCAGGCTGCGGCGGGTGTCCTGGTCCATGGACTCCAGGGACTCGGCGCAGGTGCCTCTGCACTCCAGCAGTATCTCACCCTCCGGGTGCAGCGACATCAGCAGTCGGCCCTCAGGTGTCCGGCGGAGTAGAGCGCTCTCGCCCACCGGGGGATCGATCTCCTCGGCGTCGATGGCGGTCTCCCGTCCCGGGTCCCAGGCTATCCAGCCCTCTCCTTCGGGTATCCTGCTTATCATCCTGATCTGGTCGGGGGAGATCCCCGGGGGAAGCGACTCCGCCAGGCCCCGTATGTAGTCGGCCACGCTCTCCGACGAAAGCAGCCTGTCGGACAGGAGTCTGAGCTTCTGAAGCCTGTCCATGCGGTCGCGGTTGATCTCGGTGGCCCTCTGTCTGCGCCAGATTATCAGCGTCAGCGCCGCCAGCGTTACCGCTGCGGGAAGCCCGCCGATGCCGGGGAGGAAGAAGATGGTGGCTACGAAGACCGGCAGGGTCATGGCCATGGCGCCGTAGGCCAGCGAGAGGATTACGAAGACCTTGGCCGCATTCCGCCAGCCCCTGCGGGCCTCCAGCCCCGCCCCTGTCAGGGCAGCCGCGAATCCCGCCGCGGTCAGGGCCGCCTGGGGGTCGCCTGGAAAGACACCCACTGCCAGGGGAGCCGCGGCGGACATGACCGTCTCCCTCACAGGGTAGTGCGCCAGGCTCAGCCCGTCTCCCGACAGCCACTGCAGTGCCGCCGCCAGGATGAGGCCGGAGGAGAGCCACACCAGGTAGCCGGAAGGGGAGCAGATGTAGGCCAGGGGGTAGGCGGCGATCACCAGGAAGGATATGCGGAGCTTCCCGAACATCTCCAGGGTCAGGGCGCCTGTGAGCCCGATAAGGGCAACCGATGACGCCGCGATGGCGGGGCAGGGTCCGGGAAAGGTCATGGCGCACGCCTCCCGGAGCCTTCCGCGAGTATCTGGACCATAACCAGCTGCCAGCCGGTGGAATCCACCGCCAGGCCGCCGGCGACTCCCGCCCTGCCGAAGCCCGGGCGGAGGCAACTGGCCATGTGGGTGGGGCTGATGAGTATCATCGACCAGGCCTCCGACCAGCCCGCTCCCATGGCGATGTTCTCGGCATAGGCTCCCTCCGTGCCCCTCATCATCTCCGGCAGGGCAGTGCCGCCGGGGGTCAGGTGCCTCATCTGGCCGCTCTCGGCCAGAAAGGCCGCCCTGGACCGGGCCATGGCCGAGAGCTCCGGGTCCTCCGTCAGTTGCCGCAGTCCCCTGGCTGCCCTGATGCGGTTCAGATCATCCAGCACGTCACCGGCGGTGGACACCGACGGGCCTTCGGCCTCCATGCTGGCAGCCAGAGCCTCCTGCATGGTGAGTCCGCGCACCAGGGGCAGCAGGCAGACCACCGTGGGGTCGCCCCGGTCCATGCTGGTTATCTCCAGCCAGTGGACCCCCTCCGCAGCCAGGTCAGCCGCGGCCCGTCCCGAGCTGTCCGGCAGCAGCGTGTCCACGGACAGGTCAGGATGCATCAGCGTCACCAGTGGATCCTCCAGGCCTTCCAGCCCCGCCAGGGTCATCTCCTCCTCTCCCGCCACGGGTCCCGCCGGCGCGATGTCCCGCAGCCCGGCCCTCGGAAACGAGCCCGTTACCGTAACCGTGGCGCCTCCGCAGGTGTACGCTCCGTAGGGAACACCCTCGGGAACCGCGGCTGCGGAGTCGCCAAGGCGGATGCCGGTGACGGTTCCGGTCCAGCCGGAGGCGACTCCCAGGAGAATGAGCTCCGGGCCCCTGGGTATGGAGCCGCGGTCGTATATGGCCCTGGCCAGGCGGTCCAGCGCGGGAAGGCGGCCGCCTGCGGCTCCGGCCGCCAGCGGCAATGTCAGCAGCGCGATGAGCGTGTACCTGAGATGCATAATGGTGATTATACTTACGGAAGCGAATGCACATAAGGGACGGCGGCGCCCCGCGGTCCTCCATCTTCCCCGAGAGGCAGGTCATGCGAGTTCTGCTGCTTCAGTCACCCACAGGCAGGAAGGAGCCGGAGATATTCCCCCTGGGCCTGGCCTTCCTGGCCGGCCAGCTCGGGGACCACAGCGTGGAAGCTCTGGACCTGGCGGTGGAGGCCAGCCCGGACAGGGCCCTCAGGAAGATGCTGGAGACGTTCATGCCGGACGTGGCGGCGGTATCGCTGCGCAACATAGACGACAGCGCCTACCCGGTCACCCATTCCTATGTGGCCCCTTTCAGCCACCTGCTGGGCTGGCTGGAGGACTACGACGGAACCGTGCTGGTGGGCGGCCCCGGCTTCTCCATCTATCCCCGCCGGATACTGGCCGACCACCCCCGCATTGACCTGGGCGTGGTGGGGGAGGCGGAAGCCGCTCTGCCGGAAATCCTCAGCCGGCTGGAGAGCCGAAAGCTGCCCCGAAGGGCGAGGGCCGGGGACGACAGGCTCTACGACGGAACCCATTCGGAGCTGGACTCCATAGCGCCTCCCCGCTACGACATACTCGACCTCTCACTGTACCCGGCGGACTACGCCGTGGGGGTGCAGAGCAGGCGGGGCTGCCCCTTCGGCTGCCGCTACTGCACGTACGGCTTCCTGGGCGGGCGGAGCTTCCGGATGCGGCCGGTGGAGGACGTGGTGGCGGACGTCCGCAGGCTGGCCGGGCTGGGGGCCGGGAGCTTCTCATTCGTGGACTCGGTGTTCAACCATCCTGCGGACTACATGCGCAGCCTCCTGGACCGGCTGGAGGCCGCCCCCGTCTGCCTTCGCTGGAGCGCCTGGCTGGACACGGACGTGGCCTTCGAGGACCTGGAGAGGATGCGGAGGGCCGGCTGCGACAAGGTGGACTTCTCCCCGGACGCCCTGACGGGGAAGGGGCTCCGCATGTTGGGCAAGAGGGGCGGCTTCCGGGAGACCCTGCAGGCGGTTCGCCGTGCGAGGAGCCTGGACATGGCGGTAACGGTGAACCTCTTCCAGGGCAATCCCGGCGAGGAGGGCCTGCCCTCCCTGGTGGCCAAGCTGGCCTTCATGGCCTGGGCCCGCCTGTGGCTGGGATGGAGTCGTACGGTGGTTCACATCGGGACCATCAGGGTCTACGCCCACTCCCCGATGGCGGAGGACCTCGCGGCCTCCGGGCGGGTGCCGGAGGGCTGCGACTTCTACCGGCCGGTGTTCAGGCGGTCCCGGGGGGCGGCCGATCTGCTGTACCGCCTCTTCCAGTGGCTTAGGCGGCGGAGGCATGGATAGGCCGCCGCTGCGTCTCGGCCTGGTGGGATGGCCGGTGGGCCACTCACTCTCGCCCCTGGTCCACCGGGAGTTCCTGCGCGGCCTCGGCCTGCCCGGATCCTACAGGGCCATTCCGGTCCATCCGGACCGCGTCGCCGTGGCCATGCGCCGGCTGTGGCTCCACGGAGCCGACGGCCTCAACGTCACCGCTCCCTGCAAGCTGGGGGCCCTGCGCGCCTGCGATGGTCTGGACGACACCGCCCGCCGGGCCGGGGCGGTGAACACCCTCCGGAGGACGGCAGTCGGCTGGGAGGGTCACAACACCGACATGGCCGGGTTCGGGGCAATGGCGGCGGAGGCTGCGGCCCCCGGGCCGTTCCTGGTGGCCGGCTGCGGCGGTGCCGCCGCTGCGGTAGCCGCCTGGTGCGGGGATGCCGGCAGGGACGTGATACTGTTCTGCCGGCGGCCCGGAGGATACCGGGGCCCGGGCCGGGCTCTTCCCCTGGACCGCCTGGAGGGCTATATGGGTGAGGGGGGCACGCTGGTTAACGCCACTACGCTGGGCAGGGACCCCTCCGACGTCATGCCCGTGCCCCCGGCCGCCCTGGAGGGCATGGTGCTGCTGGACCTGAACTACTCGCCCCGCTGGAGGTGGAGAAACAGAGCGGGCCGGTGGGCCCTGAGGACGGTGACCGGAGAGGTGATGCTGGTCCACCAGGCGGCGGAGTCCTTCCGCGTATGGACGGGAAGAGTCCCCGACGCCGGGGAGGCCATGAGAACGCTGAGACAGGCCATGGAGACCGAAGAGAGCGAGAGGAGCCGCGGCACATGATCGACCGAACCTGGCTGGAGCAGCGGCTGGAGAGCGGATTCGACAGGGATGACCTCAGGGCCGTCCTCACCTGCACAGAGGAGGAGGCCCGGCACGTCTACCGGGCAGCCAGGGGGGTCCGGGACCGCGTCTTCGGCCCCCGGGCGTTCATCAGGGGAGTTGTGGAGTTCGCCAACAGCTGCCGCTGCAGCTGTCTCTACTGCGGCATGCGGGTGGAGAACGAGGCCAAGAAGCGCTTCCGCCTCAGCGCAGACGAGGTGGTGCAGACCGCCAGGAAGGCCCTGAAAAGCGGCATCAGGACCTTCTTCCTGCAGGCGGCGGAGAGCGAGGAGTACAGCGCCGGCTGGCTGGAGGACGTGATCGGTCGCATCCACGGAATGGGCATGGTCGTGCTCCTGTGCGTGGGGATCCACGATGAGTCAGATCTGGACAAATGGTACCGCGCCGGGGCCCGCAAGTTCATCCTGAAGCACGAGACCGCGGATCCGGAGCTGTTCGCCGAGATGAAGCCGGACCAGACCCTGGAGGACAGGATGCGCTGGCTGCGGACCCTGCGTCGGCACGGGTTCCACATCGGCTCCGGGGCCCTGCTGGGGCTTCCGGGCCAGACGGTTGACACCCTGGTGGAGGACCTGGTCCTGATGGGAGAGCTGCAGCCGGAGATGTCCAGCGTGGCCCTCTTCATGCCCGCCGCCGGAACCCCCCTGGAGCAGCATCCCCCCGGAGACGTGGAGCTTGGCCTGCGGTTCGTGGCCGCCATGCGCCTCTGCCTGCGCACCCCGCTGATACCGGCCACCAGCACCTTCGAAAGGCTGAAGGACGGGGGCCAGCTTGGATGCTTCGAGGCGGGGGCCAATGTGATCACGGTGAACATGACTCCCCAGAGGCTCAGGGACGACTACGAGCTCTACACCGACCGCTTCTACGTAGGCCTGAGGCACGCCCGGGAGACCATAGAGGCGGCCGGTCTGGAGGAGACCACGGAGGCCGACCTCCTGGAGGACTAGTCCGGCCCGAGCATGCGGACGATCTCGGCGCAGACCTCCTCCGGCGTCCTGCCTGTGGTGTCCACCCGGTTGCGAAGTGAGAGGTAGTGCCGGTGCCTCTCCCGCAGGAGCCGGCTAAGGGCCTGCGGGGTCGGCGCCAGCGGACGGCCACCCTCGCCGGACCTCGACAGGATCTCCTCCTCGGACGCCCAAAGGGTGAACAGCGTGCAGGTGCGGAGCACCCGGCGCCGGCAGTCGGGGTCCAGGAGGGCGCCGCCTCCCAGTGCGATCACCACCCCTTCCCTCCGCAGAGCACGGTCCAGGGCGGCGGCCTCCAGCTTTCGGAAGCCCCTCTCACCCAGGTCACTGAATACCTCCGGTATGGGCCGCCCGGCGTCGGCCTCGATCTCCCGGTCCAGGTCCACCAGATCCAGTTCCAGCATTCGGGCCAGCCTCTTCCCGACAGCGGTCTTGCCCGAGAAGGGCGGGCCCGCCAACGCTATCCTCGAATGTGGCTTCATCCGCCGCTCACCTCCGAATCGTTGACGGAGCACAATATAAGGGCCTTCCCGCCACCCCGGGCACTTCCGTACTTGACCGGGCCGGTCGCCGTCTGTATTGAGTCCACGAGCCGTCCGCCGGCAACCGGCGTTGCAATGGAAAGATAGACGAACGCGTCCGATTGCACTTTCCGGGAACGCATTGGAGGGAACCATGACCAGGGACGAACTCGCTCGGGAGGTGGCGGACAGGACGGGGCTCACCCAGAGGGAGGCCAGGTCCGTCCTGGACACGACGCTGGAGGTCATCTCCGAGACCCTCTGCGGTGGAGACAGCGTCTTCCTCCGGGGCTTCGGCTGTTTCGAGACCCGCCGGGGCAGGTCGAGGCGGGCCCGCGACCCCAGGGGCGACGGCCTCATCCGCATCCCCCCGAAGGTCAGGCCCTCCTTCCGGGCCTATGATCGCCTGAAGGACAGGATCCAGGACAGGCTGGCCCCCCGGGTGGACGTCAGCTTCCTCTGTCTGGGGGCCGCCGACGCCGACTACGTGTCCGTGGTGGGGGAGTTCAACGGATGGAGCGAGGAGGCCACTCCCATGCAGAGGCTGCCCGACGGAAGCTGGGTGGCCGAGGTAAGCCTCCAGGAGGGCAGAACCGTGGTATACCGATACAACATAGACGGCCGGTGGGAGCCGGACCCGGCCTTTCCCGCCGACGATGACGGAAACACGGTCCGCCGGGTATGAGCCGACGCAGGTCCGGCAGCAGGAGAAAGAAGAAGACCTCGAGGAAGAAGGACTCCCACCGGCTGCGCAACCTCCTGTTCGTGGCGAGCCTGTTCGCGGGGCTGGCCCTCCTGGCCGCCCTGGTGGCACCGCCCATAGGGATCAGCAGAGCGGTTAGGGGCTTCCTCTACCACCGGTTCGGGGCCCTGGCCTTCTTCGCCCCTTTGGCCTGCCTTCAGCTGGCGGGATGGACGCTGGGGATAAGCTACCTCCGCAACGGCTTCCGGTACCTCCTCGGGGGTTTCGTCACCGCCTTCTTCCTCGCGGCCCTGGTGGACATGGTGGGCCGCAGGCTGGCCCCCTCTCTGCAGGGAGCGCCCGGAGGAGTTGCCGCCTCCGGTCTGGTGGAGATGCTCACCGGCTCCATAGGCCCCATCATCAGCTACCTGGCGCTGCTGACCCTGTTCACTTCCTCCCTGGTTCTGCTCACCGGATGGGACCTGCTGGGCGACGTCAGGAGGCTCCTGGACCGGATAGGGTCGCTTTCCATGCCCAGGCTCAGGGTCCGCCGGGCGGTCTCCGGCGGGGGCCGGGGCAGGCCCAGATCCGCAGCCGCGCCATCCGCCGACGACGGGCCGCCCTCCCTGCGGCCGGCAGAAGACGTGGAAACGGCTCTCCGGGAGGAGACGGCCCCTGACGGCGGGGATGCGCCGCCATCGGGCCTGCCCCCGGGCTTCGGAAGGGACTCCGGCAGCGGGGACCGCAGCGAGCCCCGGCCCCGGCCCCGGCCGCCGGCCACCGACGCTGGAACCGATGACGGCGAGGACGCCTATAGCCTGCCGGAGAGCAGCATCCTAGTGGACCCTCCGCCGGGAAGGGGAGGGGGAGAGAGCCGTGAGGACCTGAAGCGCAGGTCCGAGCTGCTGGTGGACGGTCTGGAGCAGTTCGGAGTCCCCTGCCGGATCGTGGGATGCAAACCGGGCCCGGTACTCACCAGGTTCGAGCTGAAGCCCGGCCCCGGGGTCAAGGTGAACAGGATACTGGGCCTGGCCGACGACCTGGCCCTGGCCATGAAGGCCAAGAGGGTGCGCATACTGGCCCCCATACCGGGACGGGGAGTGGTGGGAATCGAGGTGCCCAACGCGGAGCCGGAGACGGTGTACCTCAAGGAGATACTGGACGAGTGCGATACCCAGAGGCTGCCCATCGCCCTGGGAAAGACCATAGGCGGCGACGCCTTCGCGGCGGACATCTGCGACATGCCCCACCTGCTGGTGGCCGGGGCCACCGGCTCGGGCAAGAGCGTCTGCCTCCACTCCATAATCTCCACCATCCTGATGACCAGGAACCCCCGGGAGGTGCGGCTGGCCCTGGTGGACCCCAAGATGCTGGAGCTCTCGCTGTACCAGGACATACCCCACCTATGGTCACCGGTGATACTGCAGGCGCGCAAGGCCACCGGCCTGCTGGAGAAGCTGGTGCAGGAGATGGAGGAGCGGTACAGCAAGCTCACCAAGGACGGCGCCCGCACCATAGAGGAGTACAACAACGAGGTTAAGGCCGGCAGCGAGGACGAGCGCATGCCCTACGTGGTGCTGGTGATCGACGAGCTGGCAGACCTGATGCTTGTCTCCGGGGCCGACGTGGAGCAGCCCATCGCCAGGCTGGCCCAGATGGCCCGGGCGGTTGGCATCCACCTGATAGTGGCCACGCAGAGGCCCTCGGTGGATGTAATAACCGGAGTCATAAAGGCCAACTTCCCCTCCCGAATAGCATTCAACGTCCAGTCGAAGACCGACTCCCGGACCATACTGGACATGAACGGGGCGGAGAAGCTGCTGGGCAAGGGGGACATGCTCTTCCTGCCCTCCGCGTCCCCGGAGCCCATACGAATCCACGGCTCCTTTCTGAGCACCGAAGAGGCGCAGCGGCTGGTGGCCTTCTGGCGGGAGCAGCCGTCCATGCCCTACGAGTACGAGCCTCCTGACGACGACACCCCCGGGAGGGACGCCACCGGCGACCTCAAGCTGGACGACCCCCTGCTGGACGAGGCCAGACATCTTGTGGTGCAGTTCCAGCAGGGCTCGGTCTCCTTCCTGCAGAGGAGGCTCCGGGTGGGGTACTCCCGGGCCGCGCGGCTGATCGACATGCTGGAACAGATGGGTGTGGTGGGGCCTTTCCAGGGGAGCAAGGCCAGAGACGTGCTGCTGGACCCGGAGCCCGAGACGGCCCCCGGGCAGGAGAAAGCCGACGGAGAGGACGGTGAGGGCGAATGAGAGTAGCGACTGCCGGTCTGCTGGCCGCCGTTCTGCTGGCCGGCGGCTGCGGAGGGGGAGGGTCCGATTACGACGGGAGTGGGCTGCTGCAGGGGGACGGCGACAGCAGGGACTTCACCCGGGCCTCGCAGCTCTACTTCCGCGGCAACCTCTCCGACGCCAGGGAGCTGCTCACCGGTTTCGGCGAGAGGTACCCCGAATCGCCTCTGACGGAGGACGCCTCGCTGGCCCTGCGGCGCATCGAGTCGGACCTGGCCGGCGCCTCAGTCGGCGACAGCACCGGGGGCCCCTCCGACGCGCCCCGTCTGACGCTGATCTCCCGGCCGGGCCTGTCCGCCTCCGCCGACAGGCTGGCGGCGGCGCTGCGTTCCAGGGGATTCGATGCTTCATGCACCCAGGACCAGGGGGCTCCCGAGATCACGCTGGTCCTCTACACAGAGGGGTATCGGGAGGACGCCTCCCGGGTGACCGAGGCCCTGGGCCGGGTGCTCTCCGACCCGGAGACGGTACCCTCCCAGCCCGCCGGAGAGCTGGCGGAGATGGTGGCCCCGGGCTTCTCGGGTGTGATACTGGTGGTGGGCAGCGACGCTGTGCCCGCCGCGGGCGGCCTGCGGGGCGAAGGGGGCGGAGATTGATCCCCCTGATCCTGCTGCTGGCGGTGTCGGAGGTCCCGGCGGAGGCCCCGCTTGCGGCGCTGAACCGGAGGCTGCAGAGCGTGGAGTCCCTGCAGGGGAGCTTCGTGCGCACCGACTACCTGGTTCTCACCATGGAGGCCGACACCACCAGGGGCACCTTCCTGCTGGCTCCTCCGAACCTCTTCCTTCTGGAGTTCACCGAGCCCCGGGGCCGCAGGATCGGCTTCGACGGGGAGCGAAGCTACACGGTCGAGCCGGCCACCAGCCAGGTCATCATCTACGAAGACCGGCGTCCGGACAGCTTCCTGGGCACCCTCCGCTCCTACCACGACTCCACCATGGTGGAGTCCGTGCAGGTCAGCGGCGACAGCGTTCTGGTGTACCTGGAGGGGGCCGGAAGCGGAGTGGCCGAAGTGAGAGCGGGGTATACGCTCTCCGACAGCCTGCCCTTCCTCTACGCCACCACCGATGTCAATGGGAACACCATCACCTACCGCCTGGAAGGGGTTCGGGCCGGGGGAGCGCCCCCGGAGGGCGCCTTCGGGCTGGAGGTGCCTGAGGGATACGCGGTTGCCAGGCCCTGACCGGGCGGGGCGGGCCTGCCTGGTTACGTTCGGCTGCCCCAAGAACGAGACCGACACGGAGGGTTTCGCCGCCGTCCTGTCCGCCGCCGGCTGGCAGCTGGCCGACGACCCGGAGGCCGCCGACCTGCTGCTGGTCAATACCTGCGCCTTCATACAGCCGGCGGTTGCGGAGTCCATGGACTACCTGCTTGCGGCCATGGACTGGAAACGGCGGCAGCCCGGCCGGAGACTGGTGCTGGCCGGGTGCCTTCCCGCAAGGTTCGCCGACGATGGAAGCGGCGGTCTGGAGGACCTGGACCTGGTGGTTGGCCCCGGAGACCTGGCCGGCATGGCCCGCTGGCTGGGCGTGGAGCATCCGGGCCATCTCCGCCATCCGGTGGATGGGGGTGTGGTACGCTATCTGAAGGTCTCCGAAGGGTGCAGCAACCGCTGCGCCTTCTGCACCATCCCCGCCATCCGGGGGCCCTACGTTCCCGTGGGTCGGGACGAGATTCTGCTGCAGGCGCAGACAATGGCCGAACAGGGGGCCGCCGAGATCGGCCTGGTGGGCCAGGACTGCGGCCTTTGGCGGGACGGAGGCTTTGACCTGGCCGACCTTCTGGACCGGCTCTCCCGGCTGCATCCGGACATCTGGTGGCGCTGCTACTACATGCACCCCGCCCACATGCCGCAGCGGCTGCTGGACCTGATGGAGGAGAGGGAGAACGTGATGCCCTACCTGGACCTGCCCATGCAGCACGCCAGCGACCGGGTGCTCCTGCGGATGGGCAGGCCCTACGGCGAGGAGCACCTTCGATCGATCATGAGCCGGGTGGAGGCGGCGGGCAGGAGGATCGCCGTGAGGACCACGGTGATAGCCGGCTATCCCGGGGAGACCGGCGAGGACTTCCGGAGGCTTCTGGACTTCCTGGACGAGTATCCCTCAATCAGGAACCTGGTGGCCTTTCCCTACTACAGCGAGCCGGGCACCCGGGAGCACAGGCGGGACGAGGACCGTCCCTCCGAATCAGCGGTCCGGGAGAGGCTGGCGGAGCTGTCGACGGTGGCGGAGGCCGCCTGGCTGCGCTGGGATGGGGTGCTCGCCGAAGGCACCTTCCCGGTTCTGGTTGACGAGGCCGGGAGGGGACATACCATGTATGACGCACCTGGTGTAGACGCAGTCTGCCACTTCCGGGGCCGGCATCCCGGCCCGGGCAGGGTGGCCGAGGTGGAGGTTATCTCCTCCGAGGGAAGTGATATATTCGTGAGTTGCGTACCCGGCCCGGAGGCCGGGCCGGCGGACACGAACCGTTGACGGGGAGGCCGGAGCGCAGGCAACCCCGCAAAGAAGGCCCTAAGAGACCCAGGGGAAGGCTATGATCCCATCGATACTCGTACTGACAGCGCTGGCGGCGATGCCGGCACCCACGAACCTCGAGCTGGCCGAGGCGGCCGTTCTGGAGGCGGTGTCGGAGATTCCCGGCGACCTCGCCGAGCTGGGCGTGGACACGGTTGTGGTGGAGATGGCGGGCGATCACGCGGGAGGATGGCTGCTGGAGCAGACGGCCACCTCCGAGCTGAGCGCCGGCGGAGTGACCGTCAACGCGGCGGAGGGCGAGTCGGCCAGGTCCACCTACAGGCTAAGGCTTAGGCCCATGGAGCTGGAGGTCAGGTACGGAGAGTCCTCCCGCTCCTGGCTCATCGGCACCAAGAAGGTCACCCGGCACGCCACCTGCCAGATCTCGGCCACACTGCTCGGCCCCGCCGGCCAGGTGATGCTGGCCACGCGGTACGGGGCCGATCTGTCCGACCGGGTGCCGGTCTCCAGCCTCTCGCAGCTGGCGGGGGACAGGGGCGACCCCTGGCTCTCGCCGGAGATGGGCGAGGACGGCGAGGGCGGCATACTGGAGCCCCTGATCGTATCGGGCGTGGTGGCCAGTCTCATATACCTGTTCTACTCCAGCCGGGCCGAATGACCCCCAGGCTGGCGGGGCTGCTGGCTCTACTGGTCCTGCTGGGATGCGGGGGCGACCGGCCGCAGTCGGACACATTGGAGGAGGCCCGGCTCCTCCGCCAGGCGGGGGAGTACACCCACAGCCTCATGCTCTACGAGGATGCGCTGGCCAGACGCGACAGCACGCCGGAGCTGCAGCTGGAGTACGCCGAGACCGCTGTGCTGGCCTCCCAGGCCGAGCGGGGGCGGATGTTCAGGCAGAAGGCCAAGCAGGCCCTTCTCTCCCTGGAGGAGCACCCGGAGGAGACCGATTCCACCGTCCGGGCGGAGCTGTGGCGGAGGCTGGGCTGGGAGATGGCGCGGGACCGGGACTCCCTGCAGGCCTTCGAGGCCTTCGATATGGCCATGCGGCTCAGCGACCAGGTGGCGCGGACCTTCGAGGAGGAGTGGCTGCTGCGGGGGGCGTACGCCGGCACGCACGCGGGGTACGTCTCTGGAACACCCGACAGCATCCTGGGTACAGAACGTGCGGACAGCATGCTGGCCGCCTGCGCCGAGCGTCACCTGCTGGAGCTGGGCAGGATATCCCGCACCCGCACCGACCTGCGGGTACGCATCCTCAGGGCCAGGGCGGGGTTGCTCCCGTACACGGACCGCCGGGACGAGGAGCTCTCGGTGCTAACCGAGCTGGATCGGCTGGGGGAGATAGGCCCGGCCAACAGGCAGCGCCGGATGAGGCTGCTGCTGGAGCTGGCCCGCAAGGACATGGAGGCAGGCAGGGCGGTGCTGGCCCGGGAGAAGCTGATGGAGGTCTGGGCCTCGGACTTCGTGGGCGAGAAGGTGGAGGCCGCTGTGCTGATGGGCGAGCTGGCCGAGGGCAGCAGGGACGCCGAGGAGGCCCTGCGCTGGTACAGACGGGCGTGCAACACCTCTCCCGGTCTCTCCACCCACTGGTCCCAGGTGGCCGCATCCAGGAGGGACTCCCTCCTGTACCTGGTGCAGCCGTGACGCGCCGGGCGGAGGCCACGGAAACGCAGAAGGGCATTACAGGATGATCCGCACCACAATCGTCGTCGCTTCGATACTGCTGCTGGCCGTGGCGGCCGGCTGCGGAAGAGGCTACAGCATCACGGAGATGACTCGCGAGGAGCTGGAGGAGGCCGCCGAGGCGGCATTTGCCACCGGGCGGTATCGGACGGCTGAGGACCTCTACACGGGCCTGATGTACAGGTTCCCGGGGGCGGCTCACACCGACAGGTACCTATACAGGCTCAGCGTGTCTCAGATGGAGCTGGGGCTGTGGGCGGACGCCGAGTTCGGCCTTCGGAGGCTGGTGAGGGACTTCCCCCGCAGCGCCTACGCCGACGACGGACAGCTGGCGCTGGCCAGGCTCTTCTGGGCCCAGCACCGCGACTACCGCAAGGACACAACTCCAGTGGAGAGCGCCATGACCGAGCTGGCGGCCTTCTACGACCGCTACCCCGGCTCCGAGCTCCTCGACGACGCCGACAGCCTTCGGACGAGGATCTACGACCTTCTGGCCAGAAGAGCGCTTTTCATCGGCAGGTTCTACGCCCGCAGGGACAGGCACGATGCGGCCCTGCTCTACCTCAACGAGGCCATGAGCCGCTACGGCGAGACCGATTGGAAGGCAGACATCCTGATACAGATGGCGCAGTCCAACTACGCTCAGGGCAACGAGTTCTCTGCCGACAGGCTCTACCGGAGGGCCAGGGACGAGTGCGATCTCAGCCCCCAGCAGGAGCGGACGGTGGAGGAGGGGCTGGCCAGGATTCGATGAGCCTCCCCGGGGATGGCCGCATCGGCCTGCTCGGCGGCACCTTCGACCCTCCGCACTACGGCCACCTGGCTCTGGCTTCCGAGGCGGCCCACAGGTTCGGCCTGGACTGCGTGGTCCTCTACCCCTCCCGTACGCCGCCCCACAAGAAGGCCCCGGAGGCCGGCCTGGACGCCAGGATGGAGATGCTGCGTCTGGCTGCCTCCGCAAGCAGCTTCCTGCGGGTGAGCGACCTGGAGGGGGAGACCGGCGCCTCCTACAGCGCAGACCTGCTCCAGGCCCTGGGGCTTCCCCCGCAGAGGGTCTGGTTCATCGTGGGCATGGACAGCCTGCTGGACCTGGAGAGCTGGAAGACCCCCGAGAGGCTCCTGCGGCTGGCCAGCGTGGTGGCGGGAACCAGACCCGGCTTCCAGACCGAGGACATGCCCGAAGCTGCCCGAGGAAGGGCGGAGGTGTTCCCGTCCCCAGGCCTCTGGATCTCCTCCTCCGACCTGCGGGAGCGGTTTGCCCGCGGGCGCCCCACCGTCTATCTTACACCCGAGGCCGTGAGACGCTACATCATGGAACGGGGACTCTATGGCGCAGGGCGTTGACAAGATCCTCTCCCTCCTGCTGGAGGACGAGGTCAGCGACATTCACTTCAAGGTGGGAAGCCCGCCCATAGTAAGGCGCTCGGGCAGCATCGAGCACGCGGGCAGCTACGGAGACCTCACCCAGCAGCACCTGGACAGGATAGCCCGGGAGATGATGCCCGAGAAGCAGCTTCCCCGCTACGAGGCTGGCGAGGAGATAGATATCTCCCATTCCCTTCCCGGCAAGGCCAGGTTCCGGGTCAACATCTACCACCAGCGGGGCACCACGGCCATAGTGATGCGGCGCATCCCTTACGAGATCCCCCAGATAGAGGACCTGGGGCTTCCTCCGGTGGTGGAGAAGATAGCCCGGCAGCAGAGGGGGCTGGTGCTGGTCACCGGAGCCACCGGCAGCGGCAAGTCCACCACCCTGGCCGCGATGGTGGACTACGTGAACCGGAATCGGAAGGATCACATCCTGACCATCGAGGATCCCATCGAGTTCGTGCACGACCCGGTGGGCTGCCTGAT
>Ga0207797_1001742_pt1 | contig 15600 bp, 14 predicted proteins | sample PRCRCaboRojoPR_6_FD_187275 | JGI IMG/M metagenome (GOLD analysis project Ga0207797, IMG submission 187275) | Marine sediment microbial community from Cabo Rojo, Puerto Rico - PR CR 10% Liquid 1 (SPAdes) | ecosystem: Environmental > Aquatic > Marine > Coastal > Sediment | place: Cabo Rojo, Puerto...
CGTCCGCCGTTCCTTCTGCCTCTTTCCTCGTCATCTCCGGCCTGTCTACCGTGCGGACCATCTCCATCACATGCTCCGTCGTTGGCCTGACCGCCCCCCGGTCCGTAACCGGTGCCGTCTTCAGGCTGCGAAGCGGAGCCAGTGCCGTCGCCTGCGCCGTACCGGTTACCGTCGCTACCTTGTGCCTTGCCCTGAGACGATCTCTGACTTTTCCCCTTCTCGGCACCCTGGTTGGAGTAGCCAAACGGGAAGGTCGAAGCCCTCTCTTTGAAGGTGTTTGCCAGCTCTTCGCTTATCGTCCCCTCCGCCTCCAGCTTGTCCGCGGCTTCCGCTTTCGTTTCTACCATCGTTGTCTTCAATATTTCGACGTCCATATCCAGCTCCGCGGCCAGAATTTCCAGGTAGTTGTCACTAATTGGCCTTTCGCCCTCGGCTACTGCCTGGTGTATCGCTTCATCCATCAGCGCATCTAGATTCTTCTTTTCCAGTCCCAGTTTCGGTGCCAAAAGGTCTATATAAGTCTCTTTCATGATCCCTTCTCCTTCAGAACCGGACCCGTTACCGGCAAATCCGACGAAACTAGTGAACATAAGGCCTAAAACCAATACCAGTGAAAGTAAGCTCGTGATTTTGAAGTTTTTTGCTAACATTTTGTTTCACCTCTTATGTTAATTCAGGGAAAGTATATACCGGGAATGTGTCGAACCGATGTGTTAACTGTGAAGATTATGTGTAGTTTTGAATCTCTTTCTTTTTAACTGAGGGAAGATTGGAATTAATTCTTTGGAAGGGAGAAACTTACGGTGGTTCCTTTTCCTGGTTCGGAGTCGATCCAGATCTCTCCGCCGTGGGCCCGGACAAGCTCCTTCGCTATCGATAGACCCAGACCGGTTCCGCCTTCGCCGGAACGAGAGTTATCCGCCCGGTAGAACCGGTCAAAAACGTGTTCGAGCTTATCTTCCGGAATTCCTTCCCCAGTATCGGCAATCTTTACAAGTACCTCTTCTGGGCGCTCTTTCAGACTTATCCGAACTTCTCCGGATTCTGTATGACTGATTGCGTTCTTTACTAAGTTATTGATGACCTGTGATATCCTGTCGACGTCAAGCTCTATTTCGGGCAGAGCCTCCGGTAGATCCGTCGTTAATTCCAAGTCGGCTTCCGGGGAGAGCTCACTCAGTTTGCCGGATAACCGCCCAACGAGATCTGAGAGATCCACTGGCCCCTTATTGAGCTCTAGCTCCCCTGCCTCGGCCAGCGTTAGCTCCCGCAGGTCCTCTATCAGTCGATTAAGCAGGTTGATATCCTCCTGAATCTCCTTCAACTTTTCGTCAGTCGGTTCGTAGACACCTTCTCTAATTGCTTCCACTTCACCGCTTAAAACGGTCAACGGGGTCCGTAGTTCATGGGCGATATCGCCGATCATCCGCCGCCTGATTTCCTCTGACTCCTGCAGGTCCCTCGTCATTCTATTAAAAGACTCGGCCAGCTCTCCCAGTTCATCGTTCGAATCCACGGAGACTCTGTGGTCCAGCTCCCCCTGAGAGACCTGCCTGGTTGCCCTGGTCAGCCTGTTCAAAGGTCGCGTCAGCTGCCTCACCAGCAACCAACCAAGGAAAAGTGCAGCGGCAATACCGACGACTCCAGCATAGATTATCCTCCGGTTTACCGATTCCAGGAACTGCCGCTCCGGCTGGCCCAGTTCTGTGGCGAGAATCGGTCCGGCAAGCAGCGTTCCTACCTTTTGACCATCTAGTTCAAGCGGTATGCCCTGAGAGAGGAGATCAACGGGTATCTTCTTTCCGACCATTTCACCATCGTAGGACGCGATAATCCGTCCGGCAGGTCCAGCCAGAGCGACGTTGCGAGGACCGCCAGGGGGAGAACTGGCTGAACCGCCAGGACCCTTTCCGTTGCCTTCGGCACGAGCTACAACTTTTTCCCTGAATACCGAATCCACCCCGTCCCAGGAACCGTTTTCACTGTAATAACGCAATAATGTTCCCCTGGCCCCCCGGAGCTGGTTGCTCCGGCCGCGGACGACGTAGTCGCGAAACTCGCTCTGGGTTGTCCTGTTTACGACGTAGTAGAGAGAGCCAAGTACGACAATAACGAGCAGAAAAAGCGATAAAACCAGTTTAAAGCGAAAGGAATTGAAGAGATCTTTCATGAGTTGCCTTCGTCCTTTCGAAAGCGATAGCCAACCCCGTGGACGGTTTCGATAAACCGGGGTCGCTCGTCCGGGCCTGACAGTTTTTTCCGCAGGTTCTTTACGTGGGTATCTATTTTCCGTCTGACGCTCTCGCCGGGAAAGTGGCCGATCTCTTCCAGTAAAGCTTTTCGCGTAAAGGCACGCCCCGGCCGCCTGGCCAGGGCGAGAAGCAGGTCAAATTCCGTCGGGGTTAGGTCGACTACCTCGGCCTCGAGTTTTACCTGATGAGTTTCTGGATTGATTGACAACTCTCCCCGCTTGATGGTGTCCTGCTGCCCGAGATCTCCCTCGGAACGGCGTAGAACTGCCTTGATCCGGGCAGCCAGTTCCCGAAGGCTGAACGGTTTGGTCACGTAGTCGTCGGCACCGATCTCCAGCCCGGCTACCCGGTCGGCTTCTTCCGTCTTTGCCGTCAGCATGATGATCGGGACCTGAGAATCCTTCCTGATCTCTTTTGCCACCTCCAGGCCGTCCTTCTTCGGAAGCATCAGGTCCAGAATTATCAGAGCCGGTTCCTGGCGCTCAAAAGCCACCAGGCCTTCTTCCCCGTCTCGGGCGTCGACGACTTTATAGCCTTCTTTTTCCAGGTAATCCCTAATGAGCCTTACTATCCTCCCCTCGTCCTCTATTACGAGTACTCTCTGCAACCTTTACCTCCTCCGTTCTCCCGCTTTCGCATTTTCCCGGATGACTTCGTATATTGGCCTTCTAGTTATATCGGACTTTTGCAATTCTCTCAATTATAAGCCAGCAACTTCCTGGGCCGATGTTTACGGCAATCTGGGTTTACTTCCTGCAATGGGATAAGCCGGCAGACCTTATCCACCTGGCCTCAAGCAAGATAAACAGTCAAGAATCCAGCAGCCAATCGTCCAGAAGTATTCTCGAACTCTTAGTGCAGCAAAAGATTGTTAAGCTGGCCAATATTTCTCTAAAAAAGCGGATGAAATATCCTTGGTTTTCTCGTACAAGTAATAGATATTGATTCACCGGGGAGAAATCTATGGACGAACAACTGGCCTTAAATTGGTTATCTCAGCGAATGCCGGTCGGAGACGACTGTTATACCCTTGACTGGTCCGGAACGAACCTGTTATTGACCACTGATATGCTGCATCGAGACTCGGATTTTCCGGCCGGAGCGTCGAATTACACTATAGGTTGGCGTTCGGTTGCCGTGAGTCTATCCGACATCGCGGCCATGGGAGGAGACCCGGAGGCGCTTGTAATTGCTTACGGCAATAGTGATTTTGAGCGAGATAAGCTGGAAGATTTCATTTCGGGCGCGGAAGCAGTTTGTGAAAAATTCGGTGCCCGGATCGTCGGAGGCGACCTGGATAACCACGAAGAATTAACCGTAGTCACGACCGCTCTGGGCAAAACGACAGAACCGGTTACCCGGCAGGGGGCTGAACCGGGTGAGCTAGTCGCCGTTACCGGCGACCTGGGCCGGACCGGAGCAGCTCTCCGTTTATTCGAGGTGGGAGAAACGGATCGGGCAAACGAATTGTTTCGGTTCGAACCGCGGGTGGAAACAGGGATGAAGCTCGCTCCCCTGGCGAGCTCGATGATGGATATCAGCGACGGGCTGGCCCGCTCGCTGCATCAGCTGGCAGAAGTGAACGATCTCGGTTTCCGCATCATGGCCGACAAAATACCCTATCATCCTGCAGTAGACGAGTTTTCAGATACACAGGAGCAAAAGGAAGAGCTCGGTATTTTCACGGGCGAGGACTTCGAGTTGCTTTTCACGTCTCCGGAGGAAAACGAATTTGAGCTGGCCCGGACGGGCGCTACCGTGATCGGCAAGGTAACGGAAGGCGGCGTGGAAATCGTCCGGGGCCGCGATATATCTTCCCTGAAAGACGAAGGCTATGTCCACTGAGTCCTATCCACTGGGCAAGTTCGACGAGGAGAGTCTGGAGAATTACGTCTTTCCTCACCTGGGAAAGAAGTGCGCGCTCGAGTACGGGCCCAGGTTCGGCTCGGATTTCAACGCGATCGAGCTGCCGGAGAAAATGGTGCTGGCGATCTCCACCGATCCCCTGGCAGTAAGTCCAGAGCTGGGCTGGGAACGTTCCGGGAAGCTGGCGCTTCAGGTAATCTCGACGGACGTCGCCGTTAGCGGAATACCCCCGTCCTACCTGGTGGCAAACTGGAACCTTCCTCCGGAAACCAGCAACCAGACGTTTGAAAGGATCTGGCTGGGCTTTACGGAGGAGGCAAAGCGCAACGACATCTCGATAATCGGCGGACATACCGGACGCTATTCAGATTCTTCCTTTCCCGTAGTGGGGGCGGCCACGGCACTGGGAATCGGAAGGCGGGATCAGCTGCTTTCCGGGGGTCTAGCTTCAGGTGATTGGATCTTCGTATTAAACAGGCTGGGACTGGAGGCCGCGGCGATCTTCTCCTTTTACTATCCGGACAAGCTTTCGCGGCTGGTGTCCCGGGAGATACTCTTCGAAGTAAAACAGGAATTCGACGATATCACACCGACGGGCGATCTCTCTTTTCTAGCTTCCCTGCCGGGCGTAAAAGCGCTCCACGATATCGCGGAAGGAGGATTAATGGGGGGGTTGCGGGAGCTCCTGTCCGGGAAAGATCGCGGCGCCAGGATCGAAAAATCCAAAATTTCGGCCAAGCAAAACGTCGCCCGAATCTGCCGGGAACTGAACCTGAACCCCCTGAAAATAACCAGCATTGGCTCCGGGATCGGGGTCGTATCACCGGAATCCGACGAGGAATTTCTTGCTGAAGCCCACGCAGAAGGACTTCCCGTCGAGATGATCGGTAAGGTAAAGGGCGAAAAAGGGATCACTCTCGAAACGGAGAAAGGCGAGAAAACTCTTACCGGGCCCATCCACGACGGTTTCTGGGATCGATTATCGGAATTCGGCAGGGATAGGGGGAATTCCGGCACTTGATTGTCAAGTAACCCCTCAAGAGACGTGACCCGGGGAAACCAAATTAATTTTGACCTTTTACTCTCCAGCCTGGACCGCCTCTTCAGGTCTTATCGGATGCGACAGTTGAATCTTCGGGGAGCTTGATTTACTCTTAGATTGCTAAAAGGGGAGCTCGACTGTCGGGCTGAGAGGAGGTAAGTCCCTCGACCCTTAGAACCTGAACCGGATAATGCCGGCGAAGGAATTTATCCACTCTCAGCTTCTCTTCAGGCAGTGAAACTCCCCTCCAGTCGATATCAATTATTGAGCCACAAGGAGGGTGAGTATGTACACTCTTAGAAGTAAAGCGTTTTTCAGAGTCTGTTCTCTGCTACTGGCTTTAGGCCTGTTTCTATCGGCTACTGCCCTAATCACCACGACGCCCCGGGCCAGAGGGGCGCAGGGTGACAAAAAACTGGTCGTTTACACCTACGATTCGCTGGTATCCTACGGTCTGGCACCGGCGCTGAAGCAGGAATGGGAAGAACGCTACGACGTGGAATTACAGTTCGTCGCGACGGGCGACTCCCGACAGATGCTGTCCCGCTTAAAACGGGAGAAGCGGGCAGGTGAGACAGAAGCAGACGTTTTCATCGGGGTAGAGAGGAACGACGCTCCGCTCGCGCTGGGGGAGGACCTATTTTTACCTCTGGATAAAGCCGAAATCCCGGAGCTTTCCTCCGTTCCGGATAGACTATTTTTCGACGAGCGATTACGGCTGGTGCCGTACGAATTTGGCTATATTACCCTGGTCTACAATCAGGAGAAAATCAAGACTTCAGAAGTACCCACGACTTTCGAGGAGCTGACTGAGCCCCGTTATCGGAAGAAATTGATCCTGGAGGACCCCCGAACTTCCTCGCCGGGATACTCTTTTCTCCTCTGGACGATAAAACACTATGGGGAAAATTATCTTGACTACTGGAAGCGGCTTCTGCCAAACGTGCTGACGATAGCCGGGGGCTGGAGCGAAGCCTACGAAATATTCCTAAACGGCGAAGCACCAATGGTGGTCAGTTTCTCGACCGATACCGCTTATAGCGTGATAGCGGAGGGCGACGCGAACCAGAAAGTGCTCTTACTGAACAACGAAGGCTATTCGAACATTTACGGGGCGGGAATAGTCAAGAGTTCCGAGGACAAGGAATGGGCCAGGAAGTTCTTGAACCTGCTACTTTCTCCGGAGATACAGGCAAAGATACCGACCACTGAATGGATGTTTCCGGCCAACCGGAAGGCGGAACTGCCGATCGAATTTTACCAGTACGCGGTCAGGCCGCCGAATCCGGTCGAAGTTCCTCTGGCCAAAATCGCGGAAAACGAAGCACGGTGGCTACGGGAGTGGAGCCGGGCGATCAAGTAAGAACGGATAAAGGAAGGTCATCGCACGACTTAGGCCTGAAGAATAGCGGTTGAGGATTACGAAGAAGAATGAGAAAGCTACTTTTGCTGTTCCCGCCGGCCGTCCTTTTACTATTTTTTTTCTACCTGCCCCTGGCAAATCTGCTGGGGGAAGGGATATGGCTGGAAGGGAATATCAGCCCTCAACCGCTATTAGATCTTCTTTCCGACCCTTATTACTGGGACGTGATAAGATTTACGACGACCCAGGCAATCTACAGCACGCTGCTTTCGCTCGTTATCGGCTTGACCGGGGCCTGGATCCTCAGTCGCTATCAGTTCCGGGGGCGAGAGCTACTTCGCTCTCTGACGGCGGTTCCTTTCGTTCTGCCTGCCATCACCGTGGTCTCAGGTTTTCTGGTCTTTTTCGGCAATAACGGTTTCTTGAACAGAATTTTGATGAACCTCTTCTCGCTCGATAACCCCCCGCTAAGAATTCTCTATTCCCTCCGGGGCATCGTCCTGGCGCACGCTTTCTACAATGCCCCGATAGTGACCAGGATGGTCGAGGCCCGGTGGAGCGATATCGATCCTTCCTACGAGGAAAGCGCCGCAATTGCCGGGGCGGGGCGGTGGACGATTTTTCAGAAAATATTACTGCCCCTGCTGACCCCGGGGCTGGCCGCCAGCTCCGCGCTGGTTTTCATTTTTTGCTTTCTCAGCTTCCCCATCGTCCTTACCCTGGGTGGTGCCCAGTTCGCCACGATCGAAGTCGAAATCTACACTCTGGTCCAGACGCTGGGGGAATACAGGCTGGGAGCGGCCCTGGCCCTGGTAGAAATATTCTTCTCCCTTACTTTTACCTACCTCTACCTGAGGCTGGAAAGCAGGTTTTCCGTAGAAATGCTATCGGAGGGGGGTAGAGAACGGGAAAAGCTCTTTCGGAACGGTTTCGACAGAGGAAAGTTATTCGTCTTTTTCTCCGCCTGCCTCGGGGCCATACTGTTTCTCGGGCCCCTGTTCGGGGTGATCTATCACTCCTTCAGCAGGGCAGGAACTTTTACGCTGCAGTGGTACGAACAGATCTTTTCCACCGGATACGAAGCCCTGATCGGAGCGGCCCCGATCGGGGCAATTCAGAACAGCCTGTTGTTCGCACTGAGTGCTTCCCTGTTGAGTGCTCTAATTGGGGTCCCGCTGGCCTATTTTCTGGCCCGGGGTGGCTTGAAAGGAAGTAAAATATTTGATGCTCTGGCAATGCTGCCCCTCGGCGTTTCATCAGTGGCGCTGGGCTTCGCCTTTCTCGAAGTTTTCGTCTACGGCCCTTTCTCTTTTCTGCCGAGATTCACCGTCATCGTAGTAGTCCACGCAATACTGGCTTATCCATTTTTTATCAGAACTCTGGTTCCGGGTCTGAAGAGCCTGCAGGGAGAGCTAATCGAATCCGCCGAGCTGGCCGGGGGAAACAGATGGCAGATATTCTGGAGAGTCGAATTGCCAATTATCCGTGGTTCCCTGCTGGCCGGACTGGCCTTTGCCTTTGCAATATCAATGGGTGAAATGAGTGCCACCATCATGCTCGTTCGACCGAGAGTCAAGACAGTTCCGATCGCGATATACGAATTGATCGGAGCCAGGGCATTCGGCAGCGCTTCCGCTTTGAGCGTCCTTTTGATCGTCGTCGTTGGCCTGGTCTTCTTCCTCATCGACAGAGCCGGCGGCGAATTCTGGGGAGGGTAACCCACCTGGATAAAAATACGGCCGGTCAAAAACTTAGATCTCTATCCCGACGCAATTATTTTGCAATTATTTGAGAAAATATATAGAATTAATTGGGTGATCAAGCATGGGTATTTTCGAGGGTCTCTGGAAGGCCGAATCGGAGGTACACGAAATGATCCAGCGCCACGTCGGCCTGGTAGAGGAGACCCTGAAAAAATTTCAGGAAGGTATGTGTCTCTGGGTGGACGAGAACGATCTAGAGCGAGCGAACGAACTGGCTCTGGAAACGCACAACCTCGAAGGGGAGGCCGACGATCTCCGCCGGGAAATAGAGATGAAATTGATTAACGGCGCTCTGCTTGCCCGTTCCAGGCGACCGCTTCTCGATATCATCGAGCGGACGGATAAACTCGCCAACGCCGCCGAGGCAGCGATGGACTTTACCCTGCTGCAGCGCATCGAACCACCGAAAGAACTGGTACCGCTCACGGAAGAAATAGTCGACCTTTCAGTTGAAATCGTTACGGAAGTCAAAAAAGGCCTGGAATGCCTCTTCGGAGGGAATGGAGAAGTGCTCCAGTTCACGGAATCGATCGAGGAGTTAGAAGGAGAGATAGACGACCTGGAGCGTGACTTTATCCAGGAACTTTTCCAGCTCGAACACCTGGACCTTTCCGAAAAGATATTGCTGCGCCAGTACCTGGAAACCCTGGTAGAAATCTCCGACCGGGCGGAGGACCTCTCCGACGAAATGGAGATACTAACGGCTACGAGAAAGGTATAAAAACTATTTCTTAGCCTTCCACCCTTATGCGCTTCTTTATCTTTTCCAGGGTGGCCGGACCGATACCGTCGACTTCGGCCAGCTCGGACGGAGAGGAGAACTGTCCCAGCTTTCTTCTGTGAGAGACGATCCGTTCCGCCAGCACCGGTCCGACCCCGGGCAGGGCCTCAAGTCGCTCCGCTCCGGCGGAGTTCAAGTCCAGCTTTGGCTCCGTTTGCACCAGCTCGGGGGTCAGGACTTCCGTCTTCCGGAGTTCTACCGGCTTCCCGTTAAATTCCTGCAGTCTCCCTACCCCCGAATCCCGGCCGAGCAAGGCCGCGAGATGCGGGTGAAGGAGCGCAATAGTACCGAGAGAGATCGCGACAAACAGGATTACTTTATCGCTTCTTTTAAACAGAGGTTCCATATACCCGCCCCCCTGCCTAACCGAAGAGTTCTCTTATCTTCTTCACTCCGGCTTCTTTCCTATCTTCCCGCATCTTTTCCGGCAACCTCTCGTATCTTTTCTGGCCGAACTTTTCCTTATAACCCAGAACGAATATTTCCTTCAACCTCTGCGAAGGCTCGGGCGGGATTTCCTCGCCCTGCTCCCCCGCAAAGGATTCTATTTCGGGGAGGAATACGTCGATTTTAACCGAACGCTCGAAAAGCGCAATCCCCGCCTCGAAATCTTCCCGTTCGATTGCTCCTACCCCCTCCCGAAAAAGTTCTCTTCGTTCTACCTCCCTTTCGGCGAGTTCCTCCATCCTCTCTTTCTTTTCCCGATAGTGGGACAGTTCGCCGACAGGGAAGGATAGAACTTCGAAATCGCATTCGGCCGGCTCCGGAACCTCCTTTTTGTCGGGAACGATCTTCCCGTGGTGTTCCAGACAGCTTTCCGGGGTCGAATAAGTTATATTCGCGTATACCTGGAAAAGCTGCTTTCTTCCCCGAATTCGGTGCAACAGAGCCCGCAGGTCCATTATGTTATTGGTTCATCAACAGTGCCAGCAGCGCCTTCTGAGCGTGCATTCTGTTCTCCGCCTGCTCGAAGATCACGGAGCTGGGACCGTGGGCCACTTCCCGCGCTATTTCCTCGTCGTAATGTGCCGGGAGGCAGTGCATGACGATCGCATCCGGCCCGGCAACCTCCAGCAGTTCGCTATCGACCCTGAAACCGTCGAAGCGCCCTTTCTTCTGACCGGCCACGTCTTCCTCTCCCATGCTGGCCCAGACGTCCGTATAAATTACGTCCGCGCCCTTTACGGCCTCCTCCGGTTTATGGCAAATCTCTACTTCCGTTGATTTCCTGGCCCGGCTCACTACGGCATCGTCCGGTTCGTAACCTTCCGGGCAGGCAATTGCAAAGTCGACGCCGACCAGACCGGAGGCGTTGATCAACGAATGGGCAACGTTGTTTCCGTCGCCGACGAAAGCCAGCTTTAGCCCGGACAGCCTTCGCTTGCTCTCGTAAATGGTGAAGAAATCGGCGAGTGCCTGACACGGGTGGAGAAAATCCGTCAGCCCGTTCACCACGGGAACCGAGGAGTACTTCGCCAGTGCTTCAATGACCTCGTGTTCGAATACTCTGGCCATGATCCCGTCCACGTAACGAGAGAGAACCAGGCCGATATCTTCCGTCGTCTCCCTCTCACCCAGCTTTATATCGTCCGGACCGAGATATACGGCGTGACCGCCCATCTGAGTCATCCCGACTTCAAAAGAGACCCTCGTTCTGAGTGACGGCTTGAGAAAAACCATGCCCAGAGTCTTATTTGGCAGGACCCTGTGCTCCTTGCCCGAGCGGAGATCCCGCTTCAAACTGCCGGCAGTTTCCATTATCTCCCAGAAATCATCTTCTTCCAGCTGATTGACAGAGACAAAATTTTCGAGCTTCATAGTATCTCTCCTTCTGTGTGAATTTTAATATCCATCTTTCCGGCGCAAACCGACCTGAATATAGGGTAAACAGCTAAGGGTAAGCCATGCAACTCTTATTTTTGTTAGCGATCTTTTCAGTTAAACTTTAAGTAAAGAAACTGGGTATAGACAATATTGCTCGACCCAGAAAAAGTTTGTAAAAATTACGACAGGAGGCTAACTATGAGTTTATCGCCGCTGGCTGTTGATATCGAGACCGTCGGTCAAGAGTGGGACCAACTGGACGAAGAAGTCCGGGAATACCTGCAAAAGAGGGGACAGGAAAAAAAGACAGAAGAGGAGGTCAGGCAGAAACTCTCGTTAAACCCCGGAACCGGAAGAATCATTGCCGTAGGTCTGTGGCGCCCGGAAGAAGAAAAGGGGGGCGTCCTGCTGGAAAAAACCGAAGACTGCGAGACCACTGATAAATGGGAGGAGTCGGAGGACGGTTCGATGATATACCGGGGGAGCGAGTCCCGGATGCTGGCAGAGTTCTGGCGCTATATCTCTCGGGGCGTAAGCCGCCTTATTACTTACAACGGGCGCTCCTTCGACGGCCCCTTTTTGATGCTTAGATCTGCGATTCTCGGCATAGAACCCTCGAGGAGTTTCTCCCCTTATCGCTACAGTTTCAACCGTCACTGCGATCTCGCGGAGGTAGTAAGTTTTTTCGGGGCCCGCGACCTGGAGTCCCTGGACTTCTGGTGCCGGCAGGCGGGTGTAGACTCGCCCAAGGAAGATATGCAGGGGTCCGAAGTCGGCAAGGCTTATCGGGAAGGCAGGATCGAAGAGATAGGCAAGTACTGCCTCCGGGACGCCCGGGGAACGGCAGAGTTGTTTAACGTCCTAAGTCCGGTGATCGAAATAATGGAAAAAGAGCTCTGACCGCCGACGATCGCGCTAATTCTTGCGCGCAAATAATCTCTCGTTATTCCTTAAAGCTCTCCGTACTCCCAACCATTTTTGCTTGAAAAATCGAAAAAAAGAGGTTAATCTATGGTTGTCTGCAACACAGTAGCATCAGATACAATTCACAACTTGTAGGATGATTAAAAGACAGTATGGCTGGACCTAAAGCATTTGATACAGAGGGCTTAAAAGCTCTCCCTGGTTCAAGTTGAAACGGGGCAGTCAAATCTTGGCAGACAGGGAGGGTTGAGCACATGGCTACAGGAACCGTCAAATGGTTCGATGACGACAAAGGATATGGTTTCATCGAACAGGAAGATGGGGAAGACGCTTTCGTCCACTATTCTGAAATAGTTGGCGAGGGTTACAAGTCGCTGGAAGAAGGCCAGGAAGTTGAATTTGAAGTAGAAGAAGGCGACAAAGGCCCTAAGGCTATAAGCGTAGAACTCTTATAAGTCTTCTTGAAGAAGTTTGATTGTGAACTAACGAACGGGCTACAGGAAATAAAACTCCTGTAGCCTTTTTGCTTTTCAGGTATTTGTGAGAACCGTGGCGCTTTCCCCAGTTTTCATCCGCTTTATCCTCCCGAGACGCAGGGATTATCTGCGAGGAAGAACCTCAGTTGTTTTTCCTTTCCTTCCGAAATCCCGATCCTGCCAGAGCTCTGCATCTTTCGCGGTTTGCCTGTTTTAGTTTCTTCCAGCCACAACTCGTCCGACTCCGTCAGGTCCAAGCGGTTCTCTTCCCGGCTGATCCCAAACGCTTCGGTCAACTTGCCCGGGCCGTCAGTCAGGTGTTCCTGCCGGATACCTTCCCTGTTGCGGGACATCCGACCGATACCTTCCCTCGGCTCCACCCCGCGAATCAGTACTGCACCCGCTTCACCTTCCGGCTCGCAAACCACGTTAAACATGTAATGGATTCCGTACACCAGGTAAACGTAGGCCAGCCCGGGTTTCCTCCACATAATTTTACTCCTTTTCGTCCTACCGGAAGAAGCGTGGGACGGCGGATCTTTTCTCCCGTAATAAGCCTCGGTTTCGACTATCTTTCCCCGCAAAAGCTCGCCGTCGATTTCCCTGAGAAGATAACTGCCAAGCAAAGCCTTTGCCACTTCCGCCGTATCACGAGTGAAGAAATCTCTTTTTATTCTCTTCATCCGAATTCCCTCGCTTGGAGGCAAAGACCGGATAACCCGCGGCAATACCCTTTCCGGAGTCCTGGAAGCATCAGCTCAAGAAAAATATCGAGAGCAGACCGGCCACGAGCATGGATACAACGGCCGGCGGCGCGATCTTTTTTACGTAATCCCCGATCGAAGTCTCAAAAAACTCTACCGAAACGGAAACACAGGGATGGATCGGTGAAATCGCGTATCCGACGAAAATACTAAAATAAGCGACCGCAAAAGCCATGACCGGCACCGTTCCTACCCCCTGTCGGGCCAAGAATATCGGAAAAACTATCGAAGCCGGAGCCTGAATTCTTCCCGTTACCAAACCGAGCAGAAAAGCAATTACCACGACCAGCACGGGCAGAGGGAAAGCCAGGCTACCGATTGCCTCCGGCGCGCCGGAATTCTGGAACACGTTGAGAAACGTAAACATTCCCAGAACGATCAGCGCAAAGCCCCAGGGCTCCATCTTTTTCGTCACCTGTCTCAGTTCGGAGAGGCCGTATCCGCTGACAAAAAGGGCAGCGACAAAGCTCAACGAAACCCCGATCAGCGTCGTGTACTCGGGAACGCTAAAACTAAAAACTGACTTTAAAACTATATCGGCTATCGGGGCCAACAGTATCACTCCCAGCGGGATCAGAAGTCCCCGGGCGGAAAAATCGTCGGAATACTCCATTTGGGTACTCGTCTCCCGGAGGAGAAAGAAATACCCGAGCAGGACTGAAATCAAAAACAGCGGAGCGAGGTAAGGAATCGTGTCGTAGACGCTCAGACCGGCAATCTTTGCGGAGGCAATCAGGGCCGGCCCCAGAGGATAAATGAGAAATAGTATGTGGCGGAACCAGACATTAATTACCGCCTTGGTGCTGCCCGCGAGACTTCCCCCGCTGCTCTCGACCATCGGAGCCGACAGCAGGGCGCCACCGGGCATGGGCAACATTCCCAGCAGAGCGGGTGAAGAAGCAAGGAACGGGCGCTTGCCGATCCGCATATTGCTGACAAGATTCTCCATTTCCCCGCTTTCTTCCAGAATCCCGCCGACCATGGCAATTATCGCTACCAGACCGGCAAGGGAGAGGACCGAAGGATCGGAAAACGTCACCCCGACCTGAACCAGGAAGGCCCGCCAGCTCATAGTGGTCAGGCCCATTACAACAGCGGCAGTAAACATCCCCAGAGCCAGGTCCTTCTGAGAAATAATCAGTAACAATAGCAGTGAGATTCCAAGAGAAATCCAGGTTAACATGAAACCCTCCCGAGTGAACTCGAAGCGGAGCAAATTAAAACTCTTGTAAGAAGATAACCAATCCAGCCTCCTCCTACAAGTGCAAAAAATAGAGGGGCTCGGACTTTTCGGATCATGCCGTTGTGAATTTCCCGAAATTGGCTTATAAATTACGGTTAATCCTCCGGGGGGTTCGACTCAGCACACTATTCAGCGGCCGAACCCGTAATTCACGGAAGGATGGATTCGGGGTAACCATGAAAGAGAGCACGACGCGAATAGACCGCCTCAAGGACGACATACTGAACGGACCGATAATCAAAACCCTGCTGGTGCTCGGCTGGCCGGTGATGATATCCAACGCGCTGCAGATGCTTTACAACCTGGTCGATACCTACTGGCTGGGGAAAATCGGCAAGGTGGCGGTAGCAGCACCGACCGTTGGATTCCCGGTCGTATTCATGTTGATCTCACTCGGATTCGGTTTTTCGATCGCCGGGGTTTCGCTGGTTTCCCAGCATACCGGAGCCGGCAGCTCTGAAAACGCCAATAAAGCAGCGGGACAGGTTATCTCATTTATGCTGATCAGTTCGATTATCTTATCCGGGCTCGGTTACCTGGTCGCCCCGGCCCTCTTAAAAACGCTGATGGGCGTGCCGGAGGACGTTTTTCCCAAAGCCCTGGTTTATATCAGAATTATCTTCGGTGGCTTGCCGCTCATGTTCCTCTTCTTTGCCTTCAGGTCACTGGTAAGGGGAATCGGTGATATGGTAACGCCGATGCTGGTAACCGGTTCCTCGGTGATCGCAAACATGCTTCTTGACCCGGTCCTGATTTTCGGCATGGGAGGGCTGCCGGAATTGGGTGTCGCAGGCGCCGCAGTTGCAACCGTGCTGAGCCGGGGAGTAGCCTCTTTCGTCGCCCTGTATCTTTTGACCTCGAATAGACTGGAAATAAAAATAAACCTTCGCGACCTGCTACTTAAGCTCAGGTGGGTGAAACAAATCCTGCAAATAGGCCTGCCCTCCGCGATCGGCCAGGTGGGAACAGCCATCGGTTTTGTCCTGCTCATGGGGCTGGTCTCTCGACTGGGGGTAGTTATTGTTTCGGCTTACGGCATAGGCCAGCGGATTATTGGTCTGCTCAATATCGCTATCTGGGGGCTAGCCTCTCCGCTAACCACCATGATCGGTCAGAATATTGGAGCAAAAAACAAAGCAAGGGCTACACTAACGGCCAAAAAGGCATACGTTCTTTCTTTTTCAGTCCTTACGGGCCTGGCAGGGGCAGTATTCCTGTTAAAACGACAGTTGTTCCACATTTTTATCGACGACATGGCGGTAATCGACGCCGGAGCGAGATTCATTACTATCTTCATCTGGT
>Ga0207797_1001743_pt1 | contig 15598 bp, 7 predicted proteins | sample PRCRCaboRojoPR_6_FD_187275 | JGI IMG/M metagenome (GOLD analysis project Ga0207797, IMG submission 187275) | Marine sediment microbial community from Cabo Rojo, Puerto Rico - PR CR 10% Liquid 1 (SPAdes) | ecosystem: Environmental > Aquatic > Marine > Coastal > Sediment | place: Cabo Rojo, Puerto...
GTGAGTTCATTCAGGTTGGTAAAATGGTGCCGGTTATGGATTTGGATGAGGCCGTTCCTCAGATTTAGGGGCTCTGTTTTAACCGGTGCATGGCTTTGTTTGGCCTGCCATGATTCGGGCTGATAGGTCCGGTTGGAGAAGATGATCCCGTCCATGGTAGCCGAAGCCAAGGGGGTAGCACCGTAGCAGAGGAATTTGCCTTTCCTGTTGTATTCTTCGAAAGAAAGCCTGAGCAGGAGATTGTTCCCGGCCGGGGTATTGGTATTATTATAGGATAACTGCTCCCTGGAAATGGCTGTGTTGTGGATCGTCACCTCGTCGAAACGGCTGTTTGAGATAAATCCCGGTTGATTTTCGTGGTTCTTTTCATGATTCTTCCCTATGGTGACCAGGTAACGGGTTCGCCGGATGTTTCCTTTTGCTGCCCCTGAGCCAACCTCTTTTCCGTCGATATAGATCTTCAGTGAATCACCGTTGTATACGCCGGCCACATGGTGCCAGTTGTAGTTCCAGTCGCGGGGGAGAAATGCAGAGATGCTGTATTTTTGGTTGGTATGCACGGTAAAGGAGAGGGAATCGGGATGATCCTGCTCCAGGGCAAAGGCATGATTGCCTTTGCTGATTAAGGGATTGGAACCTTTGAATCCCCGGGGATAGATCCAGGTCTGAAGCGTCAACTGGTCACCGGTAATGTTCAGGCTTTGATGGGGCGATATCTCCACAAAATCGTCCAGGCCGCTTAACTGAATGGCTTTCCCGTGCTTCCCGGGCACGTGTTTGGGTCGTCCCATCAATACGGCTTCCTGATCCCAGGGGGATTGGTCGGGTGTGGTGACCAGATCGCTGTAGATGCCCTGGTTTACCCAATCCCAGATGAAACCTCCCTGCAAGGAAGGATAATCGTAAATTCTTTCCCAGTACTGGTCAAAATGTCCCATGGAGTTGCCCACAGCATGGGCATATTCACCCATGATCACCGGGCGCTGGGTTGTATCCCCAATGGCATCCAGCATGGCAGGGCTGGGATACCTCACCCCGTTGATGTCGGCAAAAGGGGCATCTCCGTTGGGGGAGTTGGTCTGGTGATAGAGAAACCTGGTGGGATCGGCTGATCTCACGTAACCGGCCATCTGGTAATGAATGGGAGCCAGGCCGCATTCATTGCCCATGCTCCACATGATCACCGAGGGATGGTTCTTGTCACGCTGGACATATCTTTTGGTACGATCCATAAAGGTTTTTTCCCATCCGGGCTGGGAGGCCAGGTAGCTTTCCCCGTAATGACACTCGGCATTCACCTCGTTGCAAACATAGAAACCGTATTCATCGGCCAGCTCATAGAAAAGGGGATCGTTGGGATAGTGGGAGGTTCTGATGGCATTTACATTGAGTTCTTTCATCAGCTTCATGTCCTTCTCGATCAGCTCGCGCGACATCGTACGGCCATGGGAAGGATCATGCTCATGGCGGTTGACACCCCTGATGGTAACCGGCACGCCATTGACCAATAACTGTGCATTTTTTATCTCAAGCTCCCGAAAACCGACTTGCTCTTCTATAGCTTCCAGCGTATTGCCCTTATCATCCTGCAATTCCATAACCAACCTGTACAGGTGAGGTTTTTCTGCCGACCATTTCAGTGGATTTTTGACTTTTTCGCTGAGGCTAACTTTTGTTTCTTCCCCGGGATTGATGGAGGGTATTCTTTGTTTTACGAACAACTCCCTCTGTCCTGAAGGTTTGAACAGATGGGTCCTCAAAATAAGCTCACCGGAGTGATCTTCTGCATAATTCGTGATCCTGGGTGTTACATTCAGCTTACCGTGTCTGTATTTATCGTCCAAGCCTGATTCGATGGTAAAATCGTGTATGTGTTGTTTGGCCGGTGAGAACAGGTAAACCCTCCGGTAGATGCCTGCGAACCGCCACATGTCCTGGTCTTCCAGGTAGCTGCCGTCTGACCACCGGGGAGCCTTCACGGCGATGGTATTTTCTCCCTCCTGAAGATAACCGGTGGCATCGAATTCAGCAGGTGTCATGCTCCCTTTGTCAAATCCTACGTATTTGCCGTTGATCCATACCCAAAAGGCAGATTTGACGCCGTCGAAATGCAGAATGACCTTTCTTCCATTCCAGCTTTCGGGCAACTCAAAGCTTTTTCGGTAGTGTCCTGTTGGATTAAAATCGAGCGGGACCTTTGGCGGGTCGTAAGGAGCAAATTCCATGGGTATGTTGCGGTAGATGTTATGACCATATCCCTGCATTTGCCATGTAGCCGGCACTTTAATCTCATTCCATGCTTTAGTTGAATATCCGGGTAAGTTGAAGTTTTGGGGAGAAGTTAAAGGATTGTTCGTTAGCTTGAATTTCCAGGTTCCGTTCAGAGAAAAGTACCTTCCTGATTGCTCTTTTTTCGCCTGTTTTGCTTTTTCCAGGCTCTCATAGGGGATGGCTGTTGCATGCGGGGGCAGTTGGTTTTCTTCTACAAGCGAGGGATTGTGCAGATAGTGTTTCAGCACTTCAAGGTCGGTGAAAGCATTCCTATCAGTTTGTTTAGAAGGGTTGCCATCCTGTGCCAAAATGCAAGGGATATGGCTGATCGACAAAAGAAGGGCTAAAATTATGCTTTTCTGAAGGGAGGGATTTGTTCTCATTGTAACAGGCTTTCTTAATTACCTGTTAAATGTAAGGATTAATATTTGAAATTCAATAAAAACAGAATCCAAACACTCCAAACTTATAATTTGGAGTGTTTGGATCATTGATAATTTGGTTATTGGTGCTTATTTGTAATTTGAAATTTGGTGCTTAGCACCTATGTAAAGCACCTTTTTGGAGGACCTCTAACACCATTATGATTGGGTTTCTTCTATTGCTGATCGTTCAAGATAGCTCATGATTTTATCAGCGATCTTTTCGGGGATATACCCGAATTTTTCATCCAGTACGTTAGCCGGAGCTGAATAGCCAAAGTGCTCCATGCCGAATACTTCTCCGTTTTGTCCTACCAGACTCTGCAGGCTGGCCGACAGCCCTGCCGTTACACCAAATACAGGTATTCCGTAGGGAAGAACCTCTTTCTGGTAATCTTCAGGTTGCTGGCGGAAGAGTCCTTCCGAAATGGCGGAAACAATTCTGGATTTGATGTTTTTCTTCTCTTCCAGGATTTGAGCTGCATCATACATGGTAGAAACTTCGGAGCCGTTGCCTACCAGTATGACATCCGGTTCATCCTTTGGTTCGTAAACGACGTAGGCACCTTTCCTGGCCTGTTTTGCAAGCGTCAGCCTGGATTCGCCATTGGCCGGCAGATCTTTGATTTTTTGCCTTGACAGGATCAGGCCGGTTGGGGATTCGATGTTTTCCAGAGCCATCTGCCAGGCAGTGGCTGTTTCCGCGGAATCGGCCGGCCGCAATGCCAGGAAGCTGTTCCTGCCGGAATGGTTTTTCATCTGTTCCATCAACCGGATCTGGGCTTCATGTTCCACGGGCTGGTGGGTGGGGCCATCCTCGCCTACGCGGAAAGAATCGTGAGACCAGATATAGATCACCGGGAGTTCCATCAGGGCAGCCAGGCGGACAGCCGGTTTCATATAGTCCGAGAATACGAAGAAGGTACCACAGGCTGGTATAACGCCTCCGTGCAGTGCCATGCCATTCATGACTGCTGCCATGGTAAGCTCTGATACGCCTACCTGGAGGAAGGCACCAGAGAAATCTCCTTTCTGAAATGCATGTGTGCCTTTCAGGTAACCATCTGTTTTATCGCTTCCGCTCAGGTCAGCCGAGGCGACGATGAGGTTTTCCACATTATTGACCAGCTCCGAGAGTACATAACCCGAGCTGCTGCGGGTAGCATCATTTTCTTTGGGCTGAAGGCTGTCAAAGTCAAAGTTGGAAACATCCAAATTCAGGAATCTTTCCAGCTTTTTAGCCAGTTCGGGATTGTCTTTCTCCCACTGTTTTTGGTTCTCTTTTCTCTCCCGGGCTTCCGCGCGTTTTGCTTCGGTGATTTTTTTGTAATATTCGGCGACCTCCGGATATACTTCAAAAGGATTTTCCGGATCTCCACCCAGCTTTTCCACGGTTTTTTCAAAGGAAGCGCCTGCTTTGCTCAGGGGCTTGCCATGGGTGGAAACCTGGTGCTCGAAGCTGTTGCCGTTTTCATCAATGGCTCCTTTACCCATGATTGTTCTTCCAATGATGAGCGTGGGCTTTTCAGTCTGTTCATTGGCTTCTTTAAGTGCCTTTCTTATCTGGTCATGATCATGTCCATCGATGGTGATCACATGCCAATGCCATGATTCATATCTTTTTGCCGTATCCTCACAAGTTACCTCGTTGGTTTTGGTAGATAGCTGTACATCATTGGAATCAAAGAACATCACCAGGTTGCTGAGCCCAAGATGTCCTGCTATGCGGGCAGTGCTGTGGGATATTTCTTCCTGTATTCCACCATCTGAAACGTAGGTATAGATGGTATGGCTCATCCAGTCACCGAAGCGCTGGGTGAGGAATTTTTCTGCAATCGCTGCTCCTGTGGCAAAAGCATGTCCCATACCCAGGGGGCCTGAGGTGTTTTCTACCCCTTTTGCAGGATCGAGCTCAGGATGGCCCGGCGTAGGACTTCCCCACTGCCTGAAATTCATAAGCTCCTCTTTTGTGAAGGAACCAGTCAGGTGAAGAATGGAATATAACCCTGCCGAAAGATGTCCCGGATCAAGGAAAAATCTGTCCCTGAATGGCCATGCCATGTCATCGGGATCATAGTTTAAAAATTCGGAATAAAGGATATGTAAAAAATCCGCACCGCCCATCGGTCCACCCGGATGTCCGGACTGGGCCTTTTCTACCATAGCTGCTGATAAAACCCTCAGATTGTCGGCAGCTTTCATTGAAATGTCTGAACTCATAAGAATTATGTTTTAGATTTTTCTTTTTAAACTGTTATTTTGTTAACAGATGCAAGGATACAAAATATATTTTTGAAATAATAACAAGGTTTTATGTTAATTCATCTTCAATAAACCTGCCCAGCTTCAGGTATTTTGTGTAAAGATCTTTATAGAATTCCGCTTTGTGGCTGTCGGGTTCATATTCCTGGTCAAAGCCCCTGCCCATTTTCTGCTGAGCTTCATCGAATGATTGATATATATCACCTACCACTGAGGCGGCCATGGCTGAACCCAGAGCAGTGGTTTGTTCGGATCTGGCCACTTTTATGGGCATGTTCAGCACATCTGCAAGCACCTGCATCACGAAGGGCGATTTTTTGGCCACACCGCCCATGGCGATGATGCCGTCGATGCGGGCACCTTCTTCCCTGAGGCGTTCCACGATGGCCTTGGATCCGAAGGCCGTGGATTCTACCAGTGCCTTGAATATTCTCGGTGCATCAGATCCCAGGGTGAGGCCGGTAATGGCTCCTTTGAGCATCTGGTTGGCATCAGGGGTACGACGACCGTTCATCCAGTCAATAGCCAGCAAGGTGGATTCTTCTACCGGTACTTTTTCAGCTTCTTTGGTCAATTCGGGAATGATCTGTTCGGAGATTTCCTCTGCCAGTTTTTGCCTGGTTTTATCATCAACCGATCGGCTCTTTTTCAGAATATTTTCCACCGGCCACATCAGCACATTTTTGAACCAGGCATAGACGTCACCGAAGGCCGACTGTCCGGCTTCCAGGCCGATCATATCGGGCATGATGGAACCGTCTACCTGGCCTGCGATACCCCTTAACCGGCGGTCCTGAACATCATCTTTCGGGGCGATCATCATATCGCAGGTAGAGGTACCCACAATTTTGGTCAGGTAGTAAGGTTTTATTTCCCCGCCGATGGCTCCCAGGTGTGCATCAAATGCTCCTACGCCTACTGCCACATCGGTATTCAATCCCAGTCTTTGGGCCCATTCCTCTGACAGGTTGCCGAATTTCACATCGCTGGTATAGGTGTCTTTATAAAGTTTTTCTCTTAAACCTTCCAGTCTGGGATCCAGCTTAACCAGAAATTCCTCGGGGGGTAGTCCGCCCCAGCTTTCATGCCACATGGCTTTATGTCCTGCCGCGCAGCGGCTTCTTTTTATCTGGTGGGGATCATTCACTCCGGTAAGTAGAGCCGGGATCCAGTCGCAAAGTTCAACCCAGGAGTATGCTGCATCTTTTACCTTTTCATCTTTACGAAGCACGTGCATGATCTTGGCCCAGAACCATTCGCTGGAATATACGCCGCCTTCATATTTGGTGTAATCTTCACCGCCCCAGTTTTTGGCCAGTTCATTGACTTCTTCCGCTTCTTTGACGGCGGTATGGTCTTTCCACAGGATGAACATGGCGTTGGGATTTTCTTTAAATTCATCTTTCAATGCCAGGGGCACGGATTGCCTGTCAACTGCCACCGGTGTAGAGCCGGTTGTATCTGCGGTGATGGCGACTACATTTTCTGCCACCCCTTTGGGGGCCTGTTTCAGTGCCTCTTTTACGGAGGTTTCCAAACCCTCCTGGTAGTCGAGCGGGTGATGCCTGAACTGCGTTTTAGCAGCATCGCAGTATTTGCCTTCCTTCCAGCGGGGATACTCAAAAACCGCGTTGGCAACTTCCTCACCGTTGGAGGTATTAACAATGATGGCGCGCACCGAGTCGGTGCCGTAGTCTATTCCTATTGTATATTTGTCCATATCAATCGTAGTATTTAGAATTCAGGATTTCCAGTTTATCTGGGCTAGTTCTTAATTCATTTCTGACCATAATAGGCATTTTTCCCATGTTTTCTTAAATAATGCTTATCCAGGAGATATTGGTCCATATGCCGTTTGTTGCCGAGCATTTCCGTTCGAAAAGCCATTTTGGCCACTTCTTCAAGTACCACAGCATGATGAACTGCATCATGTGCATTTTTGCCCCAGGTAAAAGGGCCATGGCTGTTGACAAGGACTGCAGGCATTTCCATCTCACTGGAGTTCTGGAAATGTTCTACAATCACCCTTCCGGTGTTGGCTTCATAGTCCGTTTCTACTTCTTTACCGGTTAACCTGCGGGTACAGGGTATGTTTCCGTAGAAGTGGTCGGCATGAGTGGTGCCGTATGCCGGTATGTCCTTGCCGGCCTGGGCCCAACTGGTAGCCCATTCGCTGTGGGTGTGGACGATCCCGCCAATATGCTTAAATTGCTGGTATAAGATATTATGCGTGGGAGTGTCGCTGGAGGGTTTCAGGTCTCCTTCCCTGACATTCCCTTCCAGGTCAACCACTACCATATCCCCCGGCTTCATATTTTCATAGGTTACACCGCTGGGCTTGATGACGAATAGCCCTGATTCCCGGTCGATGCCGCTTACATTTCCCCAGGTCAGTATGACCAGATTGTGTTTCACCAGATCCAGGTTGGCCTGGCAGACCTGTTCTTTCAATTTTTCGAGCATAATACACCAGGGTTTTGATTAAATGCCTCTTGCCATGTGAAAGTACATTTCGTTCCATCTCAGCTCTTTTTTGAATTCTGAAATGGATGTATGATCATCAATGAGCAGGAATTCGATACCGGCCATTTCAGCAAAATTTTCGAGGTATTCCTCATTAATTGTCATGCTGAATGCCGTATGATGAGCTCCTCCTGCATGAATCCAGGCTTCAGCTGCCTTTTTGAGATCGGGCTCAGGTTCCCAGGCTACACGTGCTACAGGTAAATTGGGCAAAGAAGGTATTTCCACCACATTCACCTTATTGGCTACCATGCGGAAGCGGTTGCCCATATCCATCACTGAAACGTTGATTCCCGGGCCAGTTGGAACATTGAATACCAGGCGGGCCGGATCATCCTTTCCGCCTATGGAAAGGGGATGCACTTCCAGGGAAGGCTTGTCTTTGCTCAGTGTCGGACAAACTTCCAGCATATGGGCGCCCAGCACTTTCATTTTTCCCGGTTCCAGATGGTATGTGTAATCTTCCATAAAGGAGCTGCCGCCTTCCAGGCCGTCTCCCATCACTTTGACCGCCCTGAGCAGGGCTGCTGTTTTCCAGTCGCCTTCGGCACCAAAACCATAACCTTCGGCCATCAGTCGTTGTACAGCCAAACCTGGTAATTGGACCAGGCCATGGAGATCCTCAAAATTGGTGGTAAAGCCTTTGAAATCTCCGGCTTCCAGGAAGGCTTTCATGCCGATCTCTATTCGGGCTGCCTCCCTTAAGGAACTGTACCTGTTTTTGTCTTCCTCCACTGTAGAATCCAGTTTATAAGATTCTTTGTATTCTTCCAGCAAACGGTCCACGTCTTTATCCTGCACACCGTTGACATAGCTGACAAGCTCTCCAACTCCGAATCCGGCCACATCGTAGCCCATCTGCTGCTGAGCAGCTACCTTGTCGCCTTCGGTAACGGCTACATTGCGCATGTTGTCGCCAAACCGGGCAATTCTTGCTCCCTGCATATCCTGCCAGGCACATGCCGTGCGCATCCAGACAGATAGCTTTTTGATGACTTCTTCGTCCTGCCAGTGACCTACAATTACCTTCCTGTTCTGACGCAGCCTGGACGCCATGAAGCCAAACTCCCTGCCTCCATGGGCAGATTGATTCAGGTTCATGAAGTCCATGTCAATTTCCGACCAGGGTATATCTCGGTTGTACTGGGTATGCAGGTGGACATAGGGCTTTTTCAATGTCTGAAGACCCGACAGCCAGATCCTGGCCGGAGAGAATGTATGCATCCACATGATCAGGCCTGCACAGTTGTCCGACTCGTTGGCTGCCATGCACAGTCTTTTTATGGCATCGGCGTTCGTCATTACAGGTTTATATACCACCTGAACAGGTATATCGCCAGCCTCGTTCAGCCCTTTTGTGATTGCCCGGGCATGATCCGCAACCTGTTTCAACGGACCTTCCCCGTATAAGTGCTGGCTGCCTGTGATGAACCAGACTTCATATTTGTTCATATCGTTCATAGTTCCATTTGTTTTTAGTTTTATAAAATCGATTATATTTCAAATCCGTAACCCTTTTGAACCAGCTCCCTGTACTTCTGCTCGTTAAATTTATAGAAAAAGGCTCCTTTTTTAGAGTTACGTTTATCCTTTTCTTCCAGTCTTTCCAGAAAATCGTAGGATAGGATTTTTTTCCTGAAATTTCTTTTGTCCATTTTTCTTTGATGAATGGCTTCATAAAGCGCCTGCAACTGGGGGATGGTAAATTTTTCCGGCAGCAGTTCAAAACCAATTGGCTGCGTGCGGGTTTTTCTCTTCAGCCTTCTTAGCGCTTTATTCACCATCATGTTGTGATCAAAGATCAGCTCCGGGTGATCGTTGATGTCCCACCATTGGGCATTGTATTCCTGGCTTATCTGTTCCTCATATTTTTCAATGTTGATCAATGCATAATACGCCGTGGAAATCACCCGTGCTCCCGGGTCTCTGTTGAGATCACCATAAGTATAAAGCTGTTCCAGGTAAACATCTTTCAAGCCGGTCAAAGAATAAAGAACTCTTTGGGCAGCACCATCCAGGCTTTCGTCTTTTCGGAGAAATCCTCCCATTAACGACCACTTCCCTTTACAAGGATCAAAATTTCTTTTAATCAGCAGAATCTTCAGTTGATTTTTATCAAAGCCAAAGATGATGCTGTCCACAGCCACCAAATGGCGGTCTTTATCCTTGTAGTGGTCTTCCTGGCAACTGTTTGGTTTTGCTTCCGTCTTCATTACAAATGTGTTGATCTATCACTCACAATATTGCGGAATCTAACCGTGCACTACCAGAAATAGGCGTAGAAAGCAATGATTATTGCTGCAATGATCACCGTATTGATGATATCCCATTTTGTGATGCTTGCCCGTGTTTCAGCCTTTTGTTCCTTGGTTACATAAGCAAAAGTAAGCCCTTTGAGCTTTTCCTTAGACGGTTTTTCCGTGTTAAGGCTAATGATAACTATGAGTAAAACACAGAAGAAAAACAGAAGTATCTCGTAGTGCAGCCAGTTCATGGCCATGAATTTCACACTGAATGTTTCGAACCAGTTTAGGCCCTGTGGGTTGGCTGCTGCCTGGTTGATCCATTCAATAGAGTTTGCCTGGGCTTTTGCCGGCACAATGAATACATTGGTTATTACTCTAAAAACAAGACGGAACATACCAAGGAAAAATCCTATAAGCAATGTCCAAAAGCCTGCCTTGGGGGTTGTTCGTTTCCAGAATATACCAAACAGGAAAATGGTCGCTATGCCTGGGGCAATAAGGGATTGTATGTCCTGAATATATGCATACAAGAAATCGCCAATGCTTTCCATTATCGGGATCCATAATATTCCCAGCACAACAATAACGGCAGTGGCAATTTTCCCAATGATGACCAGTTTTTTCTCAGGAGTCTCCGGTCTGAATTTTTTATAGAAGTCAACCGTAAATAGCGTGGCTGATGAGTTAAATAAAGAACCTAGCGAACTCATAAGTGCTGCAGTAAGACCTCCAACCACAAGTCCTTTAACTCCCACCGGTAATAATTCAGCTACCAGCAAGGGAAAGGCATCGTCTGAATTTTCAAGGTTCAGCATACCTTGCTGATCCATGGCAAAAGCGATCATGCCTGGTACCAGGAAGATAAAAACCGGGAGAAGTTTCAGATACCCGGCAAAGATGGTACCTTTGCGGGCCTGGCTCAGGTTGGCTGCGGAGAGGGTTCGCTGTACTATATATTGATCCGTGCACCAATACCAGATACCGATTATTATTGATCCCAGTACAACTCCTGTCCAGGGGAATTGTGGATCCTGGGGTGAACGGATCAGGTCCATCATGTCATCACCTTGCCCCGTGGGTTGTGCCTTTATAATGCTCTCAAGCTCGCTCCAGCCACCGAGTTGATTGAGACCGATAACCAGAATAAAAATCGAACCGATTAGTAGTACTGGAGTTTGTAACGCCGAAGTATAGAGCACCGATTTCATGCCGCCAAATACTGTGTATAAACCGGTGATAACGACCAGGCCAATTGCACCGACCCAGAAAAAGTCAATCTGGGAACCGAAAACTTCGATATATTCAATGCCAAAAACGGTTTGAAAAACGGTTCCTCCCGCCCATACAGTTACGGCTACCTTGGTTAGTACGTAGCTTACGAGGGAGATCAAAGAAAGTACGGTCCTTGATGCCGCGTTATATCGTTTTTCCAGGAATTCAGGCATGGTATACACCTTACTGCGTGCATAAAAGGGAACAAAAATCCACCCTAGAATCAAAATGATCCAGGCATGCATTTCCCAGTGGGCCATAGCCATGCCACTATCTGCCCCGGATCCGGCCAATCCAACCAAATGTTCGGAGCCAATATTGGATGCAAAAATAGAAGCGCCGATAACAAACCAGCCTGCGTTACGGCCTGCCAGGAAGTAATCGACAGAAGTTTCTTCCTTTTGTCGGAGTACCCACCAAACAATCCCGATGAGCAATCCAAAGAAAATTCCTAATACAATCCAGTCTAGTGTTGCCATATTTGTTGGTTTTAAGGTTTATCGGCACTTTTGGAGCAATCTCTGTTCTGAACACAAGTGTAAATATAACACTTAAGTAAAATGAAACAATAATTTGGGTGGTAAAACTGATAAAAATTTCAGTGAAATAAAAAATAAGTGCCGGATCCCGGCACTTATTTCAGTATGTTTTGGTAAGAAAGATTCTTGTGTCAATCGGGTTAATAGACCTGGTACTTTTTGGCCCATCGCATCACATTGGCAGGTGGCCTTTTATTTCTCAGTTCGTTAGCCATATAATTCATATAGGGCTCCACATGACTGAAAAAATGCTTGTATCCTTCACACAGGTAATTGAGGCGTTTTTCGGGCACATTTGTTTCGGTCACACGGTTTTTGGGGCAGCCACCGCGGCATAATTTTTTATACTTACATTTGTTGCATTTTTCCGGCAGGTCATATTCTTTCCTTAATCCGAAATTCCTTTGTTTTTCGGATTTCATCAGTTCCACCATCGGTGTTTCCATAATGTTGCCCAGGTAGTTCTCATGATATACAAAATGGTCGCAGGAATACAAATCACCGTTGAATTCAAGGACAGCCGCTTCCCCACAGGTCCTGTCGAAAACGCATAACCCGGGACTTTGATTTACCCAGTTGGCAAGGGTGGTATCAAATATCTGAACGAAATATTTTCCAACATCCCGGGTGACCCATTCATCAAAGATGGTAGACAAAAATTTACCATACTGTTTCGGATTCACAGACCATTCCGTAACTTCTGATTTTCCGTGGAAATCTGGTGATATCAGTTCTACAGGAGTATCTTCATTCGGGTCGGCATATTGCTCCACGATGGGGATGAACTGCAGGAACTTGCTGTCGATGCTCTTCAAAAAGCGGTAAACATCCCTTGGGTATTTGCTGTTGTGGTCGTTTACTACGGTTAACGTATTGAATTCGGCCCGGTGTTTCTTTAGAAGCTCAATGGCTTTCATTACATCATCAAAGCTGCCCTGGTCGTTTTTATAACGACGGTATTTGTCATGCAACCATTTGGGTCCATCAATGGAAACGCCTACAAGAAATTCATTTTTAGCAAGAAACCGTGCCCAATCCTCATCAATCTTGGTGCCGTTGGTTTGAAATGAGTTTTCAATGGTTTTGTTGCCTTTATATTTCTTTTGTAGTTCAACCACTTTTTCATAAAAATCGATACCCAAAAGTGTGGGTTCCCCTCCCTGCCAGACGAATGTGATCATCGGGGCTTTCTGCCCTTCAATGTATTGCTTGACAAAAGATTCCAGAACCTCGTCCGACATTTTAAAATTCCTGACCGATTCGTACAGGTTCTTTTTTTCCAGGTAATAGCAATAGGTACAATCCAGGTTGCATATGGGCCCAATGGGTTTGGCCATTATATTGAAAGCCGTCGTCTGGAACTTGCGGTGCGCATCTTTGAATGAAATATCCATAGGCTAAAGTGTTATTCAGTTAAAATATCTGGTGTATGGATTATAGATTTTACTTTTTATGTAACGTAAAAGCATGATTGAGCTTATAAAATTAAGCAAAATATGCTGAATGGCCGAAGATAATCACACTATTTATACTCAATTTTGATATTTTAATCTTGCCTTTGTTGTTAAATACATCTTTCATTACCGGATGATAATGGTCTCTCCTGGTTTTTTCATCCTTATTTTTATTAGGTAATGGCCTGGTTTCTGGCGCAGGGTATAAGTGATGTTTTTGCCTTCCACTTCCGGCCTTGAAATGTTGGCAGGCCATTTAACACTGATTGAACCCGCACTTCCGGGCATCATCTTCAGTGATTGATTATCAATCAACAGGTTATCCAGCCAGCAGGAGCTGCTCAGAACCGAGATGCCGGTACCTTTATTGGGCAAAATGAAGGCTTCCCGGCTGATAAGCGATGCAGGAAACTGAAAGGGAATCCTTATCTGATCTTCTTTCAATTCGTATGCGTTGTTGATCACCCCAAGAAACTGATCTGGATTAACTGTTACCTGATGTTCGTAATTCAATGCACTGCCGCTAAAAGCCAGGATTTTCCCCGTGGCTTTTTCCCGGTTCACAGTGGTATATATCTCCGGTGAATCACCGACCCTGCCGATATGTTCGGTTTGGGTATATCGAATGTTGTCCAGGACCGTTTTTGCTTTATCTACTGTTTTACCCACTCTTTTGCGTTCTTTTGGGTTCATGATCTCCAGGTTGCCCCAGAATCCATAGCCCGCCGCAATTGATGAATTGACATTATACCGTTGGGCGAAGTAAGGGTGCTGGTTATGGGGATAATTGGCATAAGTGAAAAGCTGCAGAGGGATGATGCCGTTGAATTCATTGGGTATGCTCCGCATGGATTTCGCCCGGTAGTGGGTGTAATCATTATAGGAAGATGCACCATTGTTCATCCAGAAGAGCTTCCCTGCACTCATCATGGCCAGTCCCGGAAGTGCCCTTCGATTTTCAGTCAGGTCGATCTCGATGGTTACATCGGGATTGTATTCCATCAGCTCCACCATCGCCTTTTTGATATATCGAGGCAGTTTATACCCGTATCGGGCTATGATTTCCTGTTTCCCGGCATTTTTATCACCATGTTGCAGGCCCGGTTTGTTCGGGTAAAAGGTATTGACCGCGTCCCACTTGAAAAACCGCACACCCTGATCGATCAACTTTTTACAGTCCTCCACAAACAAGTCCGAGTAATCGCTCACAAAGTTAAATACAGGATGTCCCCACTGAGAGGAGACAGGTGTACCATCCTGTTTGCGGATCACCCATTCAGGATGTTCCCTATAGCGTTGGGTATTTTTGGCAATACCTACCGGATTGAGCCATACCCCCAGTTTCATATTGTATTTTTCCAATGTATCCCGAATGGGTTTTAGACCTTTATTGAGTCTTTTGGGATGAGGTTTCCAAATACCATGCCGGGTTTCCCAACCATCATCCAGCACAAATATCTCAACACCAAGTTCTGCTGCATTCCTGATCTCTTTAAAGATCCGTTTATAGGTAAGCACGCTTCTTAGCTTATTTCCCGGCATATTGCGCTGCATGCCCCATGTATTGTAATAGAACTCCTGCTCCCTTGTGTGCGGCCATTCGGTTATCCATTTCATCATATAATTATGCAGGAGTGTTTTGGGTTGGTTGTCCTGCCTGTTAAAATAGTGGCCGGTTGCCGTCCAGACTGATGCGTAAGATTTATCCGGGACAATCTTTTCACCGTTTATATATCCGCCTCTTTCAATACAAACCCCTTGTTGCATGCTGTTTTGTCCTGATTTCTGGTAAACACTCAGGAAACGGGCTTTATTATCGATGAGTTTCTGCAGTTCATCTTCATCTTTTTCCAGATCTGAAGGCGCTAACATTTTCTCCTTTAAGTGGCGGATCATGTCGCCTTCAATGAGGTTATCCTGTGAAGCATGTTCATAGGCAGTCATCACCGAAAAATCTCCATTGGAAAGCAGCCCGAAAGGTCCTTTGAATGCAGCGGAGCTTCCCATGTGAAGTCTTGTTTCAGTAACTTCCGGGTGATACATGTGCGCCTGCGAAAGGTTGTTGTCGCCATGGCGCCGGTCTTCTGCCGAGCAATTGATTTTATCCGGCACCTCATCGTTCCATTTGGCAATGTTGATCTCCGTACTCATTGCCTTATCGGCTTGTTTTACAAAGCTGTAATTCGGAAAGATGAAATGCAGATCGCCATTGAGTCTGTTGAGTTCAAATTGTTTGGTGCGGGCTTTTAGCTTCAGTTTTTCCCTTACCAGGGTAGAATTCGGAAAAAGCTGCTGGTAAATGTGGACAAAAAGTCCTTTCACCGGTTCTGACTGACCTTTGAAAATCAACTGGTATTCCGTGCCTCCATTCCTGAGCTTTCTTTCTTCAACTTTCTGAAACTGCCATAGCGCATCACTACTTTTTACCAACTGATTATTGATCACAAATTCAAACCAGGCGGTTTTCTTTGGACTGGCTATCAGTTCTTTTTTGCCCGTTTTATCATATATTGAGGTAATATGAATCGTGGCCGGTTCATTTTTGCCCAGAGAGATTTCCTTTTTGATGACCTCGTTTTGGAGCAGTATACTGTTTTTCCTTACTTCTG
>Ga0207797_1001744_pt1 | contig 15598 bp, 14 predicted proteins | sample PRCRCaboRojoPR_6_FD_187275 | JGI IMG/M metagenome (GOLD analysis project Ga0207797, IMG submission 187275) | Marine sediment microbial community from Cabo Rojo, Puerto Rico - PR CR 10% Liquid 1 (SPAdes) | ecosystem: Environmental > Aquatic > Marine > Coastal > Sediment | place: Cabo Rojo, Puerto...
TCACCGAACCGTACGGCGTCCCGAACGTCGGGGCCGCGAGCGCCGGCGCGATGTACTTCGAGATCACGGTGCCGGGGAAGGCCGCCCACGCCGCCCACGGCTTCGCGGGCGTCAACGCGATCAACAAGGCGTCGGCCATCGTCGACGCGCTCGACGGCCTCGACCAGGAGCGCAAGGAACGCATCTCCTTCCGGCCGGCCGTCAACCAGTACCCCGAGGCCGAAGGCGAGGTGACGAACCTGAACGTGGGCATCTTCGACTCCGGCGACTGGCCCTCGACGGTACCCGCGGAGGCGACGATCCAGTGTCGGATCGGCTGGCCCCCCGGCGAGACGCGCGAGGAGGTCCGCGAGCAGGTACACGCGGCTGTCGACGCCGTGGTCGAGGCCGACGACTGGCTCTCGGAACACCCGCCGGAGTTCGAGTGGTTCGGGTGGAACTCGAACCCGCACTATCTCGACACCGACCACGAGTTCGCCCAGTTGACCAGGCGCAACGCCGCGGAGGTCTGCGGCGTCGAAGGCGAGTGGACGGGCGGACTTGCCGGCCTCGACGAGCGGTTCTACGTCAACTACTACGACATCCCGTGCCCGAGCGTGGGACCGACCGGCGGGCGCATCCACGGCGCTGACGAGTACGTGGACGTCGACTCGCTCGTCGAGGTCTCTCAGACCGTCGCGCTCACGACGCTCGACTGGTGTGGCGTCACCGAGTGATGTCGACGACAGCGACCGAGACGGTGCTGGTGACGGGCGGGACGGGGTTCGTCGGTTCTTCGCTCGCCCGGTCGCTGGTCGACGACGGTCACGAGGTGGTCGCCTTCGACGCGTCCGCCGACGCGACGCGCCTCGAACGACTCGGCGTCGCGGACGCGGTCGACGTGGTTCGGGGCGACGTGACGGACGCCGACGCACTCTCGGAGGCGTTCCGTGACTACGGGGTCACGCGCGTCGTCCACCTGGCTGCGCTTCTGAGCGACGACGTGCGGACCGATCCGCTCTCGGCCACGCGCGTGAACGCGCTGGGGACGAACTGCGTCCTCGAGGCCGTCAGATCGACCTCGGAACGGATCGCACGCGTCGTCGTCGCGTCGAGCGAGACGGTCTACGGACCCGGTTCGGTCTACGACGGACCGGCGGCGGAGGACGCGCTCCTGCGTCCGGACTCGCCGTACAGCGCAGCGAAACGGTACGGGGAGTGTCTCGCCCGACAGTACCGGGAGGAGTACGACGTTCCGGCCGTCGTCCTCCGGCCGACGGGGGTGTTCGGGCCGTTCGGCGAGAGCTTCACCGCGTACGCCGACCTCTTCGAGAAGCCGGCGCTGGGTGAACCCGCACGCGTCGAGGGCGGGCAAACGGCGGTGAGCTGGCTCTACGTGAGAGACGCAGCCGACGCGTTTCGGCGGGCCGCGCTCGTGCCGTCGAGCGCGCTCAGTCAGGACGTCTACAACGTCGCAGGGGAGGTAGCGACGGTCGCGAAGGCCGCTGAGACGGTTCGCGAGACGCTGGACGATGCGACCGTCGAGGTCGTCGACGACGAAGACGCCGACTGGTCGGCACAGCGGCTCTCGCTGTCGCACACGCGGGCCGACCTCGGCTACGAGATCCGATACGACCTCCCGGCGCTCGTCCGCGACTACGTAAACGAGATTCGTCGGGACGCCGGCCGTCAGCCGCTTGAGTTCGAGTGACTGCGGTTCGGCGACGACCGCCTCCGCTCCGGCGGCGTCTCCCCGGGTCTACTGTGACTCGCTGACCGACTCCAGGTCGTACGCGCCCGGGTAGTCGGGCGCTTTCTCCCCGCGCTTGCCGCTCCAGGACTCCACGTCGAACCGATACACGGCGGTCCGGTCGACGGAGTCGTCGGCGATCGGCTCGTAGTCCTCGCCGGGGCTCAGGTGCGGCGCGAACTTGTCCATGAACAGTTCGAGGACGCGCCGCTTCTCGCCCGCGTCGTCGACCAGATCCACGATTCCATCCGCGACCACGCTCGCGTACTCGACGGTGAAGTTCACCGGCTGCTCGGCGGGAACGAACCGCCCCCGCTCGCTGACTGTGAAAGCGCCGGGAGTCGTGCCCTCGCGCGCCACCACGTCGTAAGCACGTCCCGCCTGCGCGCCGTGCAGGTACACTGCTCCCGTCTCGTCGTCGTAGACGTACAGCTGGGTCACGAGGTGGGGTTCGTCGTCGTCGTCGACGAGCCCGAGAACGCCCGTCTCCCCGTCGGTCAGAAAGTCTGCGATCCACTCCGAGTCGTCGACCGCTTTCCCCCGGTATCTGATGGTATCTGAGACGACGTCGGGTTCGGTATCGTCCATGCCAAACGTACCGATCCGAAATCAATAAATTCGAGGGATGTGGGGCGTTCGTTGCCTGTATCGCCGCTATGGCACCCAGCAGCCCGCGAGTCCGGGAACTGGTCGAGGCATTCGAAGAGCGCGGTCTCAAACTGGTCACCTGCTATCAGAGCACTCACCCGGAGATGCCCGTGTGGCTGCTCCTCACGGAGGACGTCGTACTCGGTCACGGCACCGACAACGACCGCGACTTCGTCTTCCCGCACGGGAACGCCGACTCCGTCGAGGCGATGCTGATCGAGTCGAACAAGCTGCACGGCGACCGCGCGTTCGACGAGGAGTACCGGTGGTTCGACACGACAGAGGGACTAGCCGCGCTCTGGGAGATGATCACGCGGGCAGGTGCCGACGCTCTCGACGTCGCCGACCGGTACGGCGTCAGGGAGGGGACGCCGGCGGACCTCGTCGTGTTCGACGCGCCCTCGCCCCAGTGGACGATCGTGCAGCAGGCCGACCGCCCGTACGTGATCAAAGACGGCGACGTCGTCGCGCGGGACGGGGAGGTCCTGCCCGAACACCGGGTCGTGGTCTGAGAGGGCGCTCGGTGCGACGAATCGGCGGTTCTGCTGAATCGGTCTGGTCGATCAGGTAGTATTATGTCTGTGCGAATATGTATCACGCGTCATGGCAGCCGACGAGAGCGCGGTCTACCAGTACATCGAGGACAACCGTGAGGAGATGCTGTCGTTCCTGTCGTCGCTCGTGGCGGCGGAGTCCCTGCCGGGGGAGGAACGACCGGCACAGGACGTGATGATCGAGAGGTTCGAATCGGCCGGCCTCACCCCGGACGTCTGGGACGCCGACGCGGACGCGCTCCGCGGGCACCCCGGCTTCTTCGAGACGACGCCGTACGAGGAGTACGGGTACGAGGACCGCCCGAACGTCGCAGCCACCGTCGAGGGGACCGGCGACGGACGGTCGCTCGTCTTCAGCGGTCACGTCGACGTCGTCACGCCCGAACCGCTCGACGCGTGGACGCGAGACCCGTGGGAGACCGAGAGAGACGGCAACCGGATGTACGGGCGCGGGACCTACGACATGAAAGGAGGGATCGCGGCGTGGGTCCACGCGTTCGAGGCGCTCTCGACCTGCGGGATCGACCTCCGGGGCGACCTGACGCTCCAGACGACCATCGAGGAGGAGGCGGGCGGCGTCGGCGGCGTACTCTCCGCGCTCGAACGGGGGTACCAGCCCGACGCGGCCATCGTCGCCGAACCCTCCGGTGTCCCGTCCATCGGCGTCGCCAGCGCCGGCGTGCTGTACTTCCGCGTGACCGTCCACGGCCGGGCCGCCCACACGGCCCACAAGTTCCTCGGCGTCGACGCCGTCGGGAAGGCGACGCAGATCTACCTCGCGCTCGAAGACCTCCACCGCGATCGCAACGAGCGGTACGACGACTACGAACCGGCGGTGAACCAGTACGAGGAAGCCGCGGGAAGCACGACGAATCTCTCGATCACCTCCTTCGATGCCGGCACGTGGACGTCGACGGTGCCCGGGAAGGCGACCATGGAGTTTCGCGTCGGCTGGCCGCCGAGCACCGGCGAGGACCGCGAAGACGTCCGACAGGAGGTCCTCGATACGATCCAGTCCGTCGTCGACGACGACGAGTGGCTCTCGGAGCATCCGCCCGAGGTCGAGTGGTTCGGCTGGAGTACCGACCCACACGAGTTCGACGTCGACTCCGAGTTCGCCGGCGTCGTCTCCGAGAACACCGAAGCCGTCACCGGCGAGTCGGTCTCGTATCGCGGCGGCCTCGGGGGGAACGACGAGCGGTTCTACAACCGGTACTACGACGTGCCCACGCCCAGCGTCGGTCCCTCGGGCGGCAACGGACACGGTGCCGACGAGTACGTCGAGATCGACTCGCTCGTCGAGACGGCCAAAGTGATGGCCGGCGTCGCGATGGACTGGTGCGGCGTCGACGACGAGTGAACTCGTGCCTGGGAGCGATGCGATCGCGTTTCGAAGGCGGGGAGCGCGTCCCCCGGCGCAGCCTCGTCTTCACTCCTCGGCCAGTCTCAGCGCCGCGTTGGCGAGGACGTTGGCACCGGCGACACAGTCTTTCCACTCGGTAAACTCGGCCTCGTTGTGGGTCTTGCCGTCGACCGAGGGGACGAACACCATCGCGGTGGGCGCGATCTCGTTGACGTACTTCGCGTCGTGTCCGGCCCCGCTGACGAGATGTTCGTAGTCAGTGCCGAGATCGCTCGCCGCCGCGTCGAGCACTTCGCGAACGTCCGGTGAGAAGTCGGTCGGCGGGATGCGCCACACCTCCTCGACCTCGAAGGTCGTCCCGTGTCGGTCGCAGGCCGCCCGGAGCTCCGACTCGACCTCCTCGACGGCTTCTTGCACGACGCCCGTATCGAACGACCGGACGTCGACGGTGAACTCGGCGGTGTCGGGGATGACGTTGACGGAGTTCGGTTCGACGCCGAACTCCCCGACGGTCGCGATCGCGTCGGGAGAGAGCCGATTGGGCAGGTCGTTGATCTCGCTGATCGCGTCGGCGGCTGCTGCCATCGCGTCCCGGCGAGTGTGCATCGGCGTCGGGCCCGCGTGGTCGGTCTCGCCGTGGACCGTGACCCGGAGCCACGCCATGCCGAACACGCCGTCGACGACACCGACGCTCGTGCCGTGTTCGTCGAGCGTCGGACCCTGTTCGACGTGGAGTTCGAGATGTGCGCCGACGTCGAACGGTGTGACCGAACGGTCGCCCGCGTACCCGATTCGTTCTAGTTCGTCGCCGAGGCGAGTCCCGTCCGAGTCGGTCAGACCGAGCGCGGTGTCGAGATCTGTCGTTCCGGTGAAGACGGCGCTCCCGAGCATCGCGTGCTGGAACCGCGATCCCTCCTCGTTCGTCCAGTCGACGACCTCGATCGGCCGTCTTGTCTCGATCCCGTCGTCGTCGAGAAGGTCGATCGTTTCGAGGGCAGCGAGTACGCCGAGCTGGCCGTCGAACCGGCCGCCGTACGGCTGTGAGTCGAGGTGCGATCCGACGAGAACTGGGTCCGCGTCCGGATCCGTTCCCGATCGACGGCCGAATATGTTGCCGACGCGGTCGACTCGGACGTCGAGTCCTCGATCTTCGAGATCGGACCGAAACAGGTCACGCACCCGTTTATCGGCGTCCGTCAGTGCGAGTCGGTGCAACCCCCCATCGTCGGTCGCGCCGATCTTCGAGTAGCGTTCGAACTGTTCGCGGAACCGGTCTCCATCGACGGTGAGCATGCTCGCTACACTGCGGCGGGGAGACTTAGTACCTCGCTCCCGGACCGACGACGCTGACGGGGGACCGACCGGACGACGAGTCAGGCGTCAGTCGCCGTGGCCGCCAGCGCCAGCAGAATTTTATGCGTTTCATTCGATATCCGAATATGACTCGACGCGATTCCTCGACGCCGGACGGGACGGCGGAACTTCCCGAACTGTCGTTCGCCGGCATTCAGACCTTCCTGAAGTCCGAGACGTGCGCGGTAGACGACCTCGACGATTCGGTCGACGTCTCCGTACTGGGCGTCCCGTTCGACGGAGCCGTCTCACGCCAGCCGGGCGCCCGGTTCGGACCCGCCGCGCTCCGCGAGGCGAGCGCGTGGTACGCCTATCTCGGCGGGTACAAGGGCGGCGTCCACAACGTCGACACCGACCGAACAGTCGCGTACGACGACGTGACGATCAGAGATTGCGGGGACGTCCCGACGGTACCGACGAGCATCGACCGCACTCACCCACGGATCGAAGCGGCCGTCGAACGGGCCGCCTACGACACCTTCCCGGTCCTCCTCGGTGGCGACCACTACGTGACCTATCCGTCGTTTCTCGGCTATGCAAACGCTGTCGACGAGCGGGTCGGTGTCGTGCAGATCGACGCCCACACCGACACCGTCGATTCGAGTGCGCTCTACGGCAAACGCTTCCACGGGTCCCCGATGGCCCGCATCGACGAATCCGAACACGGTGGGTTCGAGAGACACGCGATGATCGGGATTCGCGGGTACGAAGGTCCCGAGTTCCCCGAGATCGAAGACGAACGCGGACTCCACGTGAGCTACGCGGCGGACGTCCGTGACCGCGGGATCGAAGCCTGCGTCCGCGACGCCATCGAGCACGTGACCGACGGCGTCGACCACGTGTACCTCACGGTCGACGTCGACGGCGTCGATCCCGCGTTCGCCCCCGGGACCGGCACGCCGGAACCGGGCGGGTTGACCAGCGCGCAACTGCTCGAAGCGATGGACCTCCTCGGAGCAGTCGAGGAGGTCGGCATGCTGGACCTGATGGAGGTCGCCCCCAAACTGGATCCGACCGAGTCGACTCAGCGCCTCGCCGCGAACGCGATCGTCCGCTTCCTCGAGGCGAAGTTCCTCTGACCGGACGGCTCAGACGATCTCCTCCTCGTCGAGCCGCTCGATCTCGCCCTCTGAGTAGCCGAGTTCACCGAGTATCTCCTCGGTCTGCTCGCCCAGCAGGGGTGGATGGCGACGGATCGTCGCGGGCGTGTGCGAGAAGTGCATCGGGCTCCCCGGCATCTTCACGCGGCCGATGGTCGGGTGTTCGACCTCCTGAAGCATGTTCCGAGCGTGTACCTGCTCGTCGTCGAACACGTCGGCCATGTCCTCGACGGGGCTGGCCGGCACGCCGTGCGCCTCGAGTCTCTCGACGATTTCGTCGGTCTCGTACTTTCGCACCTCCTCGTTCAGGAGCGCGTCCAGCTCGTCGCGGTTCGAGACGCGGTCGGTGTTGGTCTCGAAGCGAGGGTCCTCTATCAATTCCGGGCGGTCGATGGCGCGACAGAACCGGGGCCAGATGTTCTCCGAGGAGACGGCGACGACGACGTAGTCGTCTGCGGTCTCGAAAGCCTGATAGGGAGCGATCGTGGGGTGCTTGCTGCCCATGCGACCCGGCGGCTCCCCGGTGGCGAAGTAGTACGAGGCCATGTAGGTCATCCAGGCGACCTGCCCGTCGTAGAGACTGACGTCGATCTTCTGACCGCCGCCGTCGCCCAGTTCCCGGTTGAGAAGCGCCGCGAGGATCGCCTGGGTCATGTACATCCCGGCCCCGATATCGGCGATGGCGACGCCCACGCGAACCGGCGGACCGCCCTCCTCGCCGGTGATGCTCATCATCCCTCCCTCGGCCTGCATGGCGATGTCGTACGCGGGCCGGTCGGCGTCGGGTCCCCACTCGCCGTAACCGGTGAGGTGTGCGTAGACGAGCTCCGGATTCTCCCGCTTCAACGCCTCGTAGCCGATGTTCCACTCGTCCATCTTGCCGACGCGGAAGTTCTCGACGACCACGTCCGCCTCCCGCGCCAGCTCCCGAAAGATCTCGCGACCCCGTTCGGTCGAGAGGTCGAGCGTCATCGAGCGCTTGTTCCGGTTGATACTCAGGTAGTAGGCGCTCTCCTCGCTGTCGCCGTACGTCGGCGGATGCCACCCACGCGTCTGATCTCCCGTATCCGGGCGTTCGATCTTGATCACGTCGGCACCGAGGTCACCGAGCTGCATCGAACAGAACGGTGCCGCGAGGACGCGGGAGGCGTCGACGACGGTCACGCCGTCGAGTGGTCCCGTCTCACCGTCCGGGCTGCGCGCTTCACCAGTCATTGTCAGCTACTCTTTCAGACCCCACCATCACTTGATTTGCGGCCGTCGGGGTGTATCTGGATGAACGGCTCTGTTGAAATCCTTAGAGAGTGATATGTTCGTACCCACGCGGTCAGTACAGGACAATGATTTAATAAATACTCTATCAAAACCGGTATCGTATGGGGTCTCTGTTCGATGACCCCGTGTATCTATCGGAGATATCGCCTCAGTCGGGTATACAGGTACATCCCGCCAAAGATGAGGCCAAGGAGTACCAAGAGACCAGTAACATAGTCCTCGGAGACATCAACTCGAAATGGGGGTGTTTGAAGATACGGAACATACCATAAGGGATAGAGTAGAAGCACAAGCAGACGTATCGAACGTCACTTCACATAATAGTTGTGTCCGTAGAACTGTCGTGACTGTATCAGTCACATGTGATTACGACAACACTTATTGTGGCCTGTTCTTGTTCTCTGCCTGCAGTGGTAAATAACAGCTCTCCAACTGGTCAGCAATCCTCACAGGATCTAGACTCGGTACCGAATCGACGGCGACTACTTCAGATGATTGGTGCAGCAGGGCTTGGAACCGTAACAATCTCAGGCTCTGCCAGTGCAAAGCGAGAAGCCTATCCAGAAGTAGATAATCCGTATCCTGAAGCTACAGTCGCGGATCTCAAGCAACAAGCAGCAATGCATCCGAATTTGAACCGGGCAGCATGGCTCTGTTGAAATCCTCAGAGGGTTACAGGTTCGCCCGGTAGTTTGACCGAATGCAGGCCCTCCCGAAGTCGCGGTTACTCCGGTTTGTTGAGCAGGCGTATCACTTGGCTCGAAGAGCTGTCGCTCGGTACTCCTCGAAGTTCTCGAAACGCCGGTATACACTCTACGGCTCTGTTGAAATTCTCTGTAGTTGATAGGTCCCCTTCCTTAGTCGCTCAGTACAGCAGGAGGTCGCATCAGTTCGCGTTATTTGGGTCAAAGGCGTAGTAGACGACAGCCATTGTGATTCCCATCATTACTGGTCCGAAACTTCCATCACCCGGCAGTAAGAGCCTAACCGCAAATACACCCACAGCGGAGACGAGACCAACGAGAAGAGCGTAGGAACCACGAGATAGGCCACGCACACGATCGTCTAGCTGCCGGTACAGACCTCGCAGAGTGCCCATACACACAATTACCATTGGTATGCGAATGTGTCTTTCGTTGGAAATACAATCCTCATCACCCGGCTGTTTCATGCCACTTTGTGTCTGAAGGATAGGGTTTCAACAGAGCCGGATGAACAGATCGTATCAGACGGCAGTGGTCGGGAGTCACGTCGAAGTGCGTCGGGTAGGGTTCAGATAAGTCGATTCCATGCGAAGGCGAACGCTCTGAGCCAGTCGCCGGCAGTTCTGCTTCGGCGTTGCTGAAACAGTTTTAGAACGAGGAGGTTCGACGTTTCATATCATAGATGATACGTTCGCCTCTGTTGCGATTCCCGTGTTTTTCGTATCGGAATCGGAGTCCGTGGCGACCGTAGGCGTCTCTCACCGGTGTCGCACCATCGCCGTCGTATTTCTCGTGGCGATCGCGGAAGAACGAGCGAGCGAGAACCTTCGATCTCTCTGGTTCTGGCTACGTATGGAGCAATTCATTTCGTTCGAGATCGACCGCAGCGTGCAGCCAGTACTGCTCGTCATCGAGTCGAATCACGGTTTCCTCGACCGCAACGTGATTCGGTTTTCGGGTTTCATCGGACCGTAGACCGGCCTCGTGAACCCAGTTGTGAACTGTAGAACGTGCTCGTCCGACACCGGAAACATCACAAATCAAACAGTATTTCAGAAATATAATACAGCAAGCGAAGCTGAATACCGAGCATCTTCTGACGCTGGCGTGAGACCGCTCGGGGCGAGGACGAACTTCGCCGTCCGGCGAACACCGATCGCGAGGCAGGGTTCCCGACAGAGGCTCTGGAAAGTCTGCCTGCTCCAGTTCGTGAGCACTACCGAAACACGCTCGAAGAGGCGCGATCACGGATCGACTCGGTTCGTCTTCACGGACGGCGGTAACCGAGTACAACGATTTTAACCGCTCTCGACCTATTTTTTGGCATGACGCGGTACCCTCCTACAGACGGATCCACGGGAAAGCTGGATGACGAGACGGCGTTAGCCATCGAGGCGAACGACCTGACCAAGCGGTTCGGCGACCACGTCGCGGTCGACCACCTTGACCTCGAGATTCCACAGGGACACGTCTACGGATTCCTCGGTCCGAACGGTGCCGGGAAAACGACCACGATGCGTATGTTGACGACGCTGATGTCACCGACAGCGGGAACCGCGAGGATCGTGGGAACGCCACTCACTGATCGCGGATCCGTCACCCGGCACATCGGGTATCTGCCGGAGGAACCGCCGGTCTACGAGGAACTCACAGGACGTGAACAGCTCTCGTACGTCGCATTTCTCTACGATATCCCCGATGACGTCGCTGCTGACCGAATCGAGGACCTCCTGTCCCGTCTGGACATGACCGAAGACGCCGCTCGCCGAATTTCGACCTACTCCAAAGGGATGCGCCAGAAGATCGGGCTGATGCAGGCACTCCTCCACGAGCCGGCCGTTCTGTTTCTCGACGAACCGACGAGCGGACTCGATCCCCGGGCGGCTCGGACGGTGCTGGACGTCCTCGCCGAACTCGTCGACGAGGAGACCACAGTGTTTCTGTCGACTCACATCCTCTCGGTCGTCGACGAACTCGCGGACACCATCGGCGTCCTCCACGATGGGCGGCTGGTGGCCGAAGGGTCACCGACTGACCTCAAGCGCCGCGCCGAAACGGGGGAGGAACGAACCCTCGAACAGGCGTTCCTCGAGGTGACTGCTGACCACGGAGAAGAGGAAGTGGGGGAGTCGGCCGGGGTCACGACATGAGTGCGCTCGGACCCGACGTGCGACACGGCCTCGGCATCGCACGGGTCGAACTCCGGCGCTCCGTCCGGAGGTCGTTCGGCACGCGCAAGCGACAGCTGACGGTGCTCGGATTTCTCGCGCTGTTCTCGCCACTCGTGCTCTTCTGGGGTCGGATCGCGTATGCCGCCGGGCGAGACGCTGCCGAGCGGGGGACTCTTCCGCTCGACGTCCTCGGGATTCAGGTGACGCTACTCGTCCTCGTGTTCGTCGTCATGGGTGCCTTACGCGTCGTTCAGCAGGGACGGCCGGAGGGTGACGCGCTCCTGCTGACGGCGACGAGTCCACGGGCCGTTCTCGTCGGGGTGACGATTCACGCGACGATTCAGCTCGTGGGGTTCGTGATGCTCCCGACGCTGTTGTTCGCCGGAGGCTTCGCGCTCGGCGCGGGGACGCCATCCGTCCTCCTGACGACCGTGTTAGCCGTGATCCCTCTCTTCACGGCGGTCTCGATACTGGGGACGGTGGTGGGCCAACTGGTCGTACTGGGATTGCTCGAGAGCCGGGCGCTCCGGACAGCCAGTCGCGTCTTCGGACTCGTCCTCCTGGTGGTGTTGATGGCGCTGAGCTACGCCGCGATGGCACCCGTAATGGGTGCCTCCGAACCACTCACTCCGCTGTCTGTCGGGGCACTACCCGCTATCCAGTACCTCGCGTTCGTGTTCGTCGGAACGCCGTTCGGTCCGGAACTCGACGCGGGCGCGTTACTCGTTGGAGGGACCGTCGTCGCGAGTGTTCCAGCTCTGTTCGCGGTGGCGAATCGGCTGGCACCCCGCCTCTGGTTCGCCGACGCGACCCCGACCGGCCTGATGCAGCGCGACACGGCGTCTGTCACCGGGACGACGCCGACCGCCGAGGCCGGGATAGTCCGACCCGTGCGCGCGTTCCCGCCGCGGATCGGCTCACGTCCCCTGGCGGTCGCACTCGGGCTTTGGGTCCGCTGGCTCCGAATACCCGTCCGCTTCTCGGCGCTCTTCCCGCTCGTCATCGTCCTCCTCACCGCGCTCTTCACCGCCGTCGGCGACCCTGCGTCGCTCCCGACCGTCGTCGGTGGCGTGCTCGTCTTCGCCGGCGTCTACGTCTCGGGCGCCGTCTTCGGGCTGAATCCGCTCGGGGAGGCGGGTGCGATGCGAACCGTGGAGTTCCTCTCGCCGACGCCACCGCGCAGCCTCGTACTCGGACACGTGGTCGCCGGCTTGCTCGCCGGGACGCCGGTCGCGGTGGCTGGGACCGCGATGCTCGCCGCCGCGATGGGCCTCTCGGCACCAGCGGCGCTCGCTGTCGGGACCCTGACCGTCGTGCTGACAGTCGCTAGCGGCGGCGTCGCGGTCGCAATTGGCTCGGTTCTCCCGTCCACGGACGCCCAGCGGACCTACCGGGGCTACGAGGTGGCGACGCCGAGCCAGTGGGCTCTGGTCGCGTACATGGTCACCGCCCTGCTCCTCGTCGTCGTCGCAACGGTGGGTGGACTACTCGTGCTCCTCGCCGGTGACACCGGAACCGGTTCGCCACTGTTCGTCGTCGCCTCCGCCCTCGCCGCCGTGGTTCTGCTGGCCATCGGATACGTCGGCTTCCGGGTCGCAGTCGGTCGGTTCGGGGCGCGCCCGTACCGGGACGCGGCCGACGACGCCGAGGTCTCCCGCTCCCGGTCGCCGGGACCAGACGGGGACGGTCAGGCGTCGACGACAGCGCTTCGGACACCCGATCTCACGAGCACCCAGCGGGTCAGGGGCGTCGTACTCCTCGGGGTGTTCGTCGTTCTCCGGGCGGTGCTGGCACGCGCCTGGGACCGGTACTTCCCCGGCGGCTACAGCACGGACCCGCTCTTTCTCGCGTTCCTCGGCGGGACGTTCCTCCTCCTCTCGGTCGGCTTCGTCTATCTCGGCTTCACGCGCTGGGTGGGCGTCGACCTGCGGGCGTGGTGGTTCGACCGACTGCGACTCCGCGGCGATCTCCTCTGGGGGATCGCCGGTATCGTCCTCGTGCTCGCCGCCACCCTCGGCGGGACCCTTGCCCTCACTGCGCTCTTCCCTGGACTCGCTCCCGTTGGGGAAGCCGGTGCTGCCCCCTCTCCGACCGTCGCAGCGGGAGCAGCGACCGACTTCGCCGTGAACCTGCTGCTCGGATGGTTCTTCGGCTTCGCGATCGCCGCCTTCCAGGAGGAGACGCTGTTCCGTGGCTTTCTCCAGAGCCTCCTCCAGGAGCGATACGGGCGCGTCGTCGCGGTCGTCGGTCAGGCGGCCGTCTTCGCGCTGGCCCACCTCGGGTACTACCCCGTCTCAGCCTGGCCGCTGCTCCTCGTCGTCTTCCTCGTCGGTCTCGTCACCGGCTGGCTCGTCGACCGGCGTGGGACGCTCCTCGCCGCCGGCATCGCTCACGGATTCGTCGGGTGACGAGGTGGGCAACGACCTGCGGCAATCCATTCGCTCCGATCGGTCGTGGTGCACCCCACGGTGCGGCGGCTGCGCCCCGGTTCGACTTGCACGCGATTCCCGAGACGACGTAATCGGCCGACGCGACCGCGTGTCTCCGGGGCGATTCACAGAAACGCGGGGAGCACGAGGATCATGCTGACGTTGATGACGCCGTGGGCAAGCATACAGGCCACCGCGTTGCGGCTCCAGACGTACACGCCCAGGAGGACGAGCGTGAAGACCGCCTGCGGAATCGCGCCGACGACACCCCACGCCGGATAGTGGAGTGCGAGGAAGACGAATCCGCTCACGCCGGCACCGACCCACAGCCGACCGGTCAGCTCCGTCAGCCGTTCGATCGGATATCCCCGCCAGAGTACCTCCTCGGTGACGGCGGCCGTTCCGACGACGACGACCTGCACCGGCAGCGAGAGCCGGCTGATCGCAGACAGCGTCTCGGGCTGTTCGAGGTTCAGAACGACGACGGCGAGACCAGTTGCGAGGATTCCGAGTGCGACGCCGCCGAGACCGGCCCCGAGTCCGACGACTACTTCCCTGCGACTTGGCGGCCGGAGACCGATCGACTCCAGCTGCCGGCCCTCCCAGTAGACCACGATACCGAGAAGCACGCCGACCACCAGCCAGCTGGTGAGAGAGTTGGCCAGCAACGACGTCGCCGTCGCCGAGTCCATCCATCGCTGGAGTCCGACCCGGCCGAGCACCGGCGCGCCGAAAAGCGAGAGGACCAGTCCGACGAGGACGGCCACGGAGACGTCGGATCGACCGTCTCGCCGCGTTTCGTCGGCGGTGGAAGCCATACGGGAACGTGATTCTGAAGACACATATAGCGACGCGACGCCTCTCACTCGGCGGGAACGCCAGCCCCTGGAGTCGTCCGTCCTCTACGGTGACGAAACGCGACTGGTATCGACGAGTCTCCCATCGGCGTTCAGAGAGACGTCCGTCGGTCGCGCTCAGTGAGATGCTCGCCCCGCGACCGCGATTCCGTTACCGACGCGGTCGGAGACGAAGACGGCGACGACGGCGACAGTCGCCGCGACGACGAAGATGCCCGACTCGCCGACCCACGTCGTCGCCAGCGCGCCGCTCGAAAACGTGTCGAACGGTCCCTGTATGACCGCGTTCCACGCCGAGTGTCCGAGGATAGCGGGCCAGACGCTTCCGGTCTCTAGCGTCCACGCCGACCAGAGAACCGTCACCGAGACGGCCACGACGACGAACAGCCCCGCCGAGAGGAGCCGATTCTGTCCCGCGGCGTACTGGCCAGTCAGAATCGCGGGGACGTGCCAGAGCCCCCACAGCACGCCGCCTGTGAGAACCGGCGCCGGTATCTCGGCGTCGATCAGTCGGGAGGTCATGTATCCTCGCCACCCGATCTCTTCGCCGGCCGCCGAGATGACGCCGACCACCGCGCCGACGGTCGCGGCGAAGAGCAGCTCGCCGGCGAAGGCTGCAACCGGGTTCTCCGTCCCTAGCGGCGCGGCGAACGCGACGAGTCCGAGTCCCCAGGCCGCACCGTAGGCGATGCCGCCGACGACGAAGGGAAACAGGACCGCCTGTAGTACCCGAACGGCGACCGTCCGATCTCGCAGGCGGAAGGACAGATCGTCGAACCCCTCGCCGTTCCCGACTCGCGCACCGACCGAGGCGAGCGCGGGGACCCACATGAGCGCGAGGATGTATCCGAGTTGCTCTTCGATCGGTTCGCCGGTCCCGATGATCGCATACAGGAGCGGTACCGACCCGAGCAAGACCAGCCCGAAATAGAGGGCGAGTCCGCGGCGGGCGGTCCGCACTCGCGACCGGTTCGATTCGCCTTCGGTGTGTTTCGAGTTCATGATGTCAGTCGGTCGGTTGCGGTCGTCTCGATTCTTCGCCCGACGATTGTGCTCCGGCTCGTGCGGCCCCTGCGACGTCGCCGCGAGCGAGGCTCCGCCAGCCGAACGCCAGCAAGAGCGCGCCGACGAGGACTGCCCACGCCACGAAGCGGGCGAGTTCGCCGGTCGGCGTGAACATCCCCTCGACCGGGTAGAGTCCCTGTCCCGCGTTCACGCCGGCGTGGAACACCATCGTGAGCAGGACGCTGCCTCCAGTACTATTGTACAGCAGCGTCGCGACGATCGAGATGCCGATCACGATGACCGCGTAGATCGGCAAGTCGACCGCCCAGCCGGTGACGCCGCGTTCGATGATACCAGCGGGTGCGTGCCAGACAGCCCAGACGACGCCGATGATGAGACTCGAGACGAGG
>Ga0207797_1001745_pt1 | contig 15597 bp, 5 predicted proteins | sample PRCRCaboRojoPR_6_FD_187275 | JGI IMG/M metagenome (GOLD analysis project Ga0207797, IMG submission 187275) | Marine sediment microbial community from Cabo Rojo, Puerto Rico - PR CR 10% Liquid 1 (SPAdes) | ecosystem: Environmental > Aquatic > Marine > Coastal > Sediment | place: Cabo Rojo, Puerto...
ATTTTGCAAGATCGATGTCCAAACCATATTCTTTCACCAGACGGCCGACTAACTCTTGCATTTCAGGATCGACGCTGCTGACACCCATATGCGCGGAAACGTGTGATACTTGCGGAATATGCTCTAAGGCCATTTCAATCTGAGCCCGCACTTCTTTTTCCACATCTTTCAAATCCGGACCGGCGTTCCAGAATGCATCTGTGGCGTTTTCGTCTGTCCAGTTTTTTTGACGCGGATAAAAATAACCGTTCGAATCAACCAGAGACGGCGCGCATGTGAGTGGGCCCCATTTCATATTCGACCATTCGCTGGTCAGCGTTAAATGAACCCCAACGTCGTATCCCGGATTGTCGCGCAGCATCTCAGCGGCTTCCAAAAACCAGGGACACGGCACCATCACCTCAACCGAACGGGCAATGCCCTGCTGGTATGACCGAATGCAGGCAATATTGGCAGCATGGGAAGAACCGATATCGTCTGCGCGCACGATAAGATAAATTTCGTCATCAGCTTTGGCCAAAACGACCGAACATATCATGAGCAACACGAACATCACAACTCTTAGCTTCAGCATACTTTTCTCCTGTCAATTTTTTAAATGAAATTATAAATCACGGCTCTTTGATTAAAAGGAAAACGAGCAACTCAACCGATGCACATCCTGGAATGAATTGGCCACAAAAGCATAATCAAAATGGAACCGCCCCCAGCCTGCGCCGGCGCCGGCTGTCAGCCCGTCGCGGTTCGTGCCGAGGCGCAGCGCAATGTTTTTCCAGATAAATTCACAACCGTAAAGTTGCTGTTTCCGATATTTCCGATAAAATGTGTAAAATAAATTCATCTTAGCGTTGGAGGGAAATATATGATAATAGGCCATGCCGGCAGCAACGGTGCTGTGAATATGGTCTTTATATTCCGTGTCCCAAACAATTGCGGTGGTACTCATGTCGGTTACAGACAGCCCCAATGCCAGCTCACCAAGCGGACGGTAACGGAAAAGTTCAGCCAGACTGAATTTCATCATTCCGCCGACGTCCACGCCCATGCCGGTAGCTGTATGCTTGCCTAATTTTTGCCGGATCATCTTGAAATTCATACCGAACGGTATATTGATGTTCACATCGCCGTACCACCAGCCCAGCGGGAAAATAAAACCGATGTCTTTGGCAAAGGTAAAGTAATAGACATCCTCGACATCTTCCAGGTATCCGAGAGCTGTGCCGTCTGGACGTAATTCCAGATTGTTATTGCGGTCGGCAAAAGACTCTCCTTTTAAATCCGGATAAACCGGGATGTCGTCTACAGCAAAGCGTGTCCAATTCACAGCCAGTGTGGTATTGGTTTGCAGCGGAAACGCTGCGCCGGCATAATTGTATGTTGCCATAGGCGATTTGAGCGAGCCAAACGTCGGAGCATACATGGCGTTAATGTGCGTCTGCTCCAGCAGCGCCAGAGACGCCGGATTATAGTAGAACGTTTCGCCGCGCCCGTGCATGGCAACAGCGGCACTGCCGAGAGAAAGCGGTCGGGCACCAGCACCGAGTTCAAGAGACGCACCCGCATATCGCCCGCCGGCGTGCAGCAACGACCAGCAGAAAAGGATGATAAAAGTTGTATGCCGGAGTATTTTCACTATTGAATCCTGGCTATTTTTCCGGTGACCTGTTTCTCTTTATTTTCTGTTTCCGCTTTTAATCGGTAAAAATAAACGCCGTTCGCCACAGAATGCCCTTCGTCGTCGGTACCGTCCCATAACAGTTCGTGATAATCGGCGCTTAAAGGAGCAGGATCTTCCCGATTATCCCGGGCATCAAGATGACGGATGAGCCGACCGGATGCTGTATAGATATCCAAAACAATGTTCCGGCACGGCTGCGTCACCACATAGGCAAATCGCGTTTCATCCACAAATGGATTAGGATAATTGCCCAGCATGCGCAATTCAAATCGCTCGGCAATTTTCAAGTCATACTCTGTCAACGGCGATTCATTGCCATTGCAATCAACAGCTGCGACAGACATTCGATGTGTGCCCGCATCAAAATTGGGCTGCAGATCAAAAACCATTTGATTGCCGTTTTTCGCTGAATCGATTACCGTTTCAGTCTCAACCACATTCTCACCATCAAGAACAATCTCAAACTTTTCGGCTGACACATCGATGCCGTTAGCATCCTGTACACGCAACGCTATGTGAGGCTTTGCGCTGATAAACTTGCCAAACACAAATGGCTGTCCGTCAATCGAGAGCTTGATATCCGGAGCTTTCGTATCTGTGGCGTGCAGCACAGCAACCGGACTGATTTCAGTGACCGTTGCAATCAGTTTGTTTTTTTTCAGGCGAGTCGGACAGCGGATCCATTTTTTTGTCTGTTCATGGAATCGAAAAATCGCAGCTTCGACGTGTGCGGAATCCATTCCGCTCATCATTTCCCGGGGTACATCAAGTGCAATATTTAACGGCTGCTGCAACTCCGTCTTTACATTCGTATACAGATTGTACGCCGGAGTCCGAGCAATCGGTGAAAAATCGGGTTGCTCAAAAATGACAACAGAGTCTAATGCCTCGACAAAAAGAGCAGCCGGCTGCCGGAACGTCTGCGGCGTAAAGTCGAGTGTCAACTGTTCAAACTTGATCGAGTCTCGTTGCGAGCCGTTCGTTTGAAAACCGGGATTTAGCTGAAAAACATGCGGCACAATTTCAGCTATGACAGAATTATTTGAGCGGTCGGCGTCCTTGATGCTTTTATCAGGATCAATCAACACCCGGACGTTAAACGGTTGCGGTTCCGGCGCAAATGCGATACGAGCGCGCTGGGATCCGGCTGCTTTGATATCGATGGTATCGCTGCCAATGGTCTGCCAATCATAATTTAAGCTGTCAATGATTTGAAATACCACCGGCACATCGACCGCATTGTGATCGCCAATGTTATCGATTGTTACAGCAAGATAAACATATTCTTCTCCCTCAAGCGCAACATCTCTGTCGCGAACACCGGGATCGATGCCGTAATTGATAAAATACGCGTGCTCCTCGCTCTTGAATATGCGGCCATCGGCAGTTTGTGCATAAATGTTATAAACAGCCTGAAATCCCCGCCAGATAATTTTTCGTCCTCTGACGCTCTTGTACCACCCGTTTTCACCAGCTTGCATGGCAATGGAATCACCCATTATTTTCACCCACACTTTGGCCAGCGGTTGTTGTTGCTGGATTTTTGCAAAAACATACAAACTGTCATTCCGGTGCGCTGAAAACGTGGAGTCAAAGAGCACGTCGCGCGTTGAAAACGGTGCCCAGCCGTGAACATCTGCAGTGAATTCGTCTGATGCGTAAAAACGGACATGACCGGTTTTGTGACGTTTCGATTCATCAAGCACAAAGTATGTCTCAGCTTTTCCGTTTGTCACGGTCACATCTCTGGTTTCACGAGTTACGCGTTGACTGTCAACCAGAGCATAGCTGGCTGTGCCGTGTTGAAAAGGCAGTTCCGTGTTCACGAACAATGTGTCGTCTGAATTTTGCTTGGGCTGTTTTACAGCAACAGAAGCAGTTTTCTCCGGTAAATTGAGTCGCAATGCCGGATCACCCAACAAGTGGTATTGGTGCAGTTCCGAATCCTGCTGTTTGGTTTGATAGCGGGCAGCGTACAAAATTTTTCCAGCCGTTAAAATTTCACCCAATGTTTGGTCCGGATGCTGGTTCAGATAATTTAAAATCTCTTTTTCCAGATAATAATCATTCCACATCCACCCCACTCCGCTGGCGCCGAATACTGCCACAACACCGTCTTTTGAAAACAGCAGCGCATCGGCCAGGGACTCCCGGCTTGGCGATTCAAAAGCGCCGGTAAAACAGGTGAAACTGAGAATGACAGGCCACTTTCCCTGCGCGTAAATCCTGGAGACATCGTCCATGCGCAGCAGGCCATTATCCGCCCACACCGCGCCGCCGCCGTGGCCGTGAAAGGACATTACAGCGCAGCCCTGATCGAAATAATCCAGTAAATCGGCAGTGCCGCCAAAAAACGGATCGTAATCGAGCGATTCATCCTTGAGCGTAAAAAGCAGTCGGGTGTCCACAGCGCGAGATGTGCCGTTAGCCAGGGCCATCGCCTGACTGCGAAACGTAGAACCGTTTCCGCCGATGAGCAATTGCCGGTTCCGCCAGGGACCGGTAACGTTGCCGTGTTCATAATGCATCATTTTATCGACAATTAGTTGAAGCTCTTTTTCTTCTTGCACTGGCAAACGTCCCAAAAAAATATCCGGAACGTTATCCTCGCCGTCCAGCAGCGTGTACCAAAAGTCGCTTGCCGCCGATCCAAACTCCACCGTCTGGCGCATATATACCGGCACCAAATCCAGAGTATCACCAGCCGCTGATTGCCGCACATAACAACCATCGCCAACAAAAAGGACATATCGTAGTGCGGGATCATGCCAATTTTCATAAGCGTATTTCAAAAATTTCTTAACAGCATATGAACTTGGTCTGCCGTAATCGAACTCGTCATAAATATTCTGCACATCAACGGTCAGAACCTGCAGGTTTTGAGACTGGCGAAGACCGACAAGTCGTTGTAGTGAAGGGGAATCAATAAACTTGCTGTGCGTGATAACCACATAATGCGAAGCGTTTTGAGGATTTCGCAAATGCCCTGGTTCATAACGCTCAATTGCCACCGGCTTGGTTTTTGCTTCCCGGGCCACAGCCACATATTCTGTCTCGGCAGAATAGACATGGTCTTGAAAGCTGATTTGATGAGAAGTGTAATTTTCAAAATCCGTGATCTGTTCGACAAATCCACCGGCAATTTTACTGTGGCCCAGTTTATAAATGTCAATGTCACGGTTTGTAAATCCGTCAATTTTGAACAGAAACAATCCAGGACTGGCATGTGGCGGAGTAGTAAATTTAAGCAGCCCGTTGTGAGCTCGATAAAGCCGGGGATAGGTGATCTCAAACCAGTTCATGAGGATAAAATCGAATTTTTCCGGCGAGATGTTATTGGTGATGGTCAGTTGATTCGTACCGTGGCGTATGTCAGCGCCGGTCAGATGATTCTCTCGAAAGCGCAGACCGGCATAATCCTGTCCCAGCCACTGATGCTGCATGACATAGCTGTCATTGAGATAAACAGAAACATCGTGCAGCGCATCCTTTCGTGTCGTTCGTCCGCTGAGCATGACATCTATGTAGGTGTTCAAAATGGATTGATCGTCCGGGTGTGCAAGTTCAAAGTTGTAGCTGTTTCTTTTGCCAGCCTGCAAACCCGAGTCCCAGAACCAGTGGTCGCGTAAAGAATCCCCCTCGATAGTACTTAGTCGGTCGAAATAAAGATCTTTCTCCATATGGACAGTTTGATGAAACGAATACGGACGCTTGTAGGAACCAGGCTCCAGCTCTGACACGCCACCGTTTTCTTTGGGCATCCATTGTCCTTTTTCTTCCCAGGAAAGCCAATAGATGTTCGTATCAGTGAACGGATCGCGATATAAATCCGGGGCTTTGTGTTGTAAGGTTTGCCGGTTATATTCCCCCCAAAACTCAAAAAAATCCTCGCGGTCAAACTGGCCGTCCTTCCAGCCACGGACGTAGACGGGCACCAGTTGGCCGTTACAAGAAAGCCGTAAATTACGAATATCAATATTCAGCAAGTCGACACCGGCCTGGCGCAAATCCGAACCGGTTATGTGATACAATCCGTCTTTTTGTACACATATTTTCCAACGGGACTGCGTTGTAGACTTTTTAGCCAACGGCGGTTTTTGAACACGTGTTTCCTGGGTGACTGAAATATCGCTGAGCCGGCTAAAAAATGTTTTATCTTTCTCATCGATGCGCGAGTCCGCAAGCGGTGGATTGATCAAAACATCAAAAAGCATATCTTTGTAAAACCGCCATTGTCCGGAAGATTTTTCATAAAGAAAAGGAGTCACCTTCAAGGACCAGATATGCGCGCCGCGTAACCGGCCCATGTAATGCAATTCAACGGGCTGGCTTTGCAGAGTCGACTTTAAAGATGTTTGAGATTTATTCCGGTCTGATCCTGTCAGCGCTTGATCGTCTTCGCGCAAAGGTGGCGGAGCTGATAAAAGGTTTGATTCGATGTTTAAAATGTTGACCTGGGCCTGGTCGCTGTTCAGATGCAAAAGTTTGGTGTGAAAGGGAATACCCTTTGCAGAATGGATATTGGCAAAACAGGTAAAGGAAGAACTATTTTTTTCAACGATTTTAAAATCCGGTTGTTCGAATCGAGCCTGAAAACGAATTCGGGTTGTCGTTTTTTCTATAACCCGAATCGACTCCCCTCCGAAAAGCGTGGCACTCATAGAAAGAACGACGGTGATGTGTAGTAATACTGTTTTGAACATCTCTGGTTCTGCTCTTTTCTTTCGAACTTTTCGCCCGATTGAAAAAATCAGCCCTCTTTAACTTTTTGCATGACCCGATCGAACGCCTCTGCTGCGTTTTCAATAATTTTTTTATCTACACAATATGACAAGCGCACATAGCCCGGGGTGCCGAATCCTTTTCCCGGAACGGCAATAATATTTTCCTGACGTAACGCGTCAACAAATTGTTGATCATTAAAACCTTCAGGGACTTTGGGAAAGAAATAGAATGCTCCCTTTGGCATGTCGTATTCAAGACCAGCATCAGTTAGCAATTTCGCCATAGCGTTTCTGCGTTCTTTATAAATGGAAACATCCACTCCAGCGTTCAGTGCTTCCTTGACAATCATCTGGCTGATAATCGGTGCATTCACAAAACCCAGGATACGGTTCGAAAGTGTCAAGCCGGCCATAAGCGTGCCCACTTTGGGCATTTCCGGTTGCGCGGCAAGATAGCCGATTCGTGCGCCAGCCATCGATAAACTTTTTGAAAACGAATTCGCTACAATGCTGTAAGGGTACATGGGCAGCAGTGCCGGAACTTTTACGCCGTCATATGTCAAAAAGCGATACGGTTCATCAGAAACAAGAAAAATTGGACGGTTGTATTCTTTGGATTTTCGAATCAGCACAGCAGCAATGGACTCAAGCTGCTCCAGACTGTAAACTTGGCCAGTAGGATTGTTGGGCGAATTGATGATGAGCGCTCTGGTTTTCTCGGTGATGCCTTTTTCCAGAGCCTGAGGATCAGGGACAAATGTATCCGGTGAGGTATTGATAGCGCGGAACATGCCGCCATAATTGCCGGCGTAAAAACCGTACTCGACAAAATACGGTGCAAATCCCAGCACTTCATCTCCCGGTTCAAGAATCGTTCGAAAGAGCGCATTCAATGCACCGGCAGCGCCGTTTGTAATGAGAATATTTTGTGCCGGAACAGTGAGACCTTGCTCTTCTGACACTTTTTGCGCCAGAGCTTCGCGCACGTCCGGCCGGCCGGCGTTGGGGCAATAACCCAAAGCCAGGGGCTGATCGATTTGGTCAGCTATTTTTCTTAGGGCGGCCTGTACGTTCTGCGGGGGCGGTACATCCGGGTTGCCAAGACTGAAATCGAATACGTTTTCTTCACCGTAACGAGACTTTAGCTCGGAAGCCGCTTCAAACATCCTGCGAATCCAGGATTGTGTCTCAATATAGTTTTCAATTTGAGGCGTTACGAGTGACATGTTTTTTTCCTTAAGGTTAGATAAATCGATTTGACAGCAGAATGGATTAAAGAAAATTCACTTTTAAAAGTAATATTTTACGATTAACATTCCAACAATAAAATAAGGTTATACAGCCCGGAACCACATGTTCCTTACTGCCGGAACAGATTATTTATCACGCGTTCAAAAGCGATAACAGAAACATAGTGACAACTTCAAAATCTGATGCGCGTGGTAAATGATCTTATTACTCGGAACTGATTAATGCAGCAGCATCATTTTGTCTTTAAATCGATGATTGCCTGCGGTCATGACTAAAAAATAAACACCGCTGGCTACGGAATGACCGTGCCGGTCTGTGGCATCCCAGCGGGCTTTGTGATGACCCGCTTGACGTACACCATCCACTAACGTTTGTACGTGCCGTCCCAAGGCATCATAAACTGATATTTTTACATGTGCCTGGCGGGGTATATCAAATGAAAATTTTGTAGCCGGATTGAATGGATTCGGATGATTTGGATACAAACAGAAATCCTGCGGCAGCTTTTTCTGGCTTGCGACATCAGAAGCAAAAGCGACTTTGACCGGCGCGTGGTGAACAACATGACCGGACAAATCAATCTCTTCCAAACGATAATACCAGTGGCCCCTGTGCGGCGGATGATCTGTGTAAACATAATTTTCCCCCTCCCGTCTTTGCGCGGAAATGAGCTTATCATGAATCCGCTCGAACTGCTCATCTTCGGATCGACGCGAGATGTAAAAACCGGCCAGATTTGTTTCAGTCTCCGTTAACCAGTTTAGACGTACACTGCCGTTTTCCAGAATTGCGTCAAAAAAAGCCAGGTTGACCCCAATCGGCGTTTCTGTTGCCGGACGAAATTCGCTGAATTCCGATCGGGTGATCTCAAAATAGGGCTCGGAAGTCGTTGGCGTATGCGAGCAGAGCCCGGTAATGTCCTGCCAAGGGCTTGCTTTGTTATCCCGTTTGAGAAGCCGAATGTCCGGCCAGTCTTTGTCAGACGGCAGAGAAATATCGGAAAGATCAAAGTGCAATGTTGCTGTTACGGATCCATACTCTTCAACACCCCAGTATTTGTCGAGCAGTTTGCCATCGTCCGTTCTCAGCCAATCATTGCCGGTGCCGGTAGTAAACAGGCCGAGTGAACCGCTGCTTCCGGGCTTGTATGTCACTGTCATATTGCTTAGTGATTTTGAACCTGAACTAATCCAGTCAGAATCGTCTCCGGCAGGGATTACTGAAGTGCCCCATTCGTCCCCTGTCGTGTTCATTAGCGCACCCTGGCATCTGCCTCGGGATTTATCCGTCAACTCGATTCCTTTGGCATCGTCGCACGGATAATACGCTACGAGGTTTTCCTCGGTCCCGAGCAGTGTCCGGTGTAGATTTTTGCGAATATCAGTTTCATCCAGGGCAACAGACCAGAGACGAAATTCGTCGATCGAGCCTGACAGATAATCATTGTCGTCAAATCCGATAGTCAATGAATTAACATCGAACGATGACGGTGACACAATCGCGACATGCGACCATGTGCCAATCTGCAGCGTTCCTCCAGCCTGCCCGTTAACGTAGACCGATTCATTCGTTTCACCAACCAGATCCACACGGCCGTCTCTCACCTTGACAGATTTTGCATTGTTAAGAATGACTAATCCCTCAGTCAATGTGGACAGCCTGACCCAGAACTCTATCGTTTGTACATTGCCAACATTGCCGACATCGATATAATCATTTCTGCCGTCGAAAATCACATTATGGCCTGGCGGAGTTGTTAATACAGAAAACGAACCTGCGCTGCTCCAGTCACTTTTTTCGTTTTCGCAGACAGATTGAACATAAAAATCAAAAGATTGATTATCTTTTAAATCATCAAGTGAATAGGGCCGGGACGTTGTTTGAACTTTTGTTCCGTCCCCTTTTGAGAATCCGGAAGGACCATATTCGATATTCCACAGTGTTGCGGCGCTGTTTTCTTCCCAGTCGAGTTCAGCGGAGTTTCTGGTCACTTTTTGCTGGGTCAGGTTTTCAGGAGCAGGGACAATACCGTCAAAGCACAAGTAAAAATGGAGATCCGAGTCCCGGTAAAAATTGCCATCGTAAAAAAGTCTGCCACCGTCGTATGTATTTTGCTCAAACACCAGCTCCGCCTGATCAAGCACAAAAGTATAAACCGTATTGGCTTTTAATTCCACAGGATCGTTAATCTCGAAATGAATGACGGCAAATTCATTGGCAGGCACGTCAAATTGAATGGGCTGATGATAAATCTCATTGGCCGGAAGAATATATTCACCTTTATAAATCCGCAACGTGGTGTTTATACTTTTTTTGAGTCGCAACCGGATTTCTTCTAAAAGTCCAGCGTGCTTTGTAGTGAATGATTGGCCAAATTGATGCGGCTGAACGAAATGAGAAAACGAATTGTGAATATTGTTGATTGCATAATCGTTATAACCGGGTATTTTGATATCAAATCCGGCGGCATGACCATAATTGTACGAATAAGGAGTGGTTCCGGGAACGAGACCGTCCAGGGTATAATATCCATTACACGTACCGCTCCACCCCCAATTGAAGTGGAAATAATCCGCATCATCATAACCGTCGCACACAAATGCATGGGCACGGGTACCGGACGAATCAGCGCCGCGGTATAATATGGCACGACCGTTGTCGAGCTGTTCTTTGAGCATGTTTTTCCACTCGGCATCAGAATAATACAAACGAATAACAAATTTTGCCTGTGGCGAATAGTTGAAATAATCTATCAGCCCGTCCACAGCATAACCGGAATAAGCTCTTGAACTGTTAATGCCATAGTTCATATTCACTGCCACGCCGACCTGGTACAGCAACCTGGCAATGTCCATCGTAACCTGGTTTTTACTGGCGGGCATATTCGACCAGTCATAAGTTGTCGCGCCAAAATCAACACGTTGTGTTCCATAAGTAAAATGATAATAGGAATGCGTTCCCCTGCCTCGTTCAGGGTAGCTGTGATATTTCATAATCATAGCCGTAGCAGTTGCCACGCAGCCGGCCCACACGTGAGCATTTCCCGTTGTGGAACGCTTGTCTTGCGGGCACATGGAATTCCAGTCAGGTCCTGATGACCGGAACCAGTTCGAGCCCTGATCCCAGTGAATTCCTTTTAACAAGGGAGCTACGACAGGTTTTCTACCAATTTTAGAAATATCCTCATGATAGTGCCGTTCTCTTAATTTTTTTGTATGTTGAGCAGGATGCCGATTTTTGCTTTTATTTTGCAAGAGTTGATTTTTATACTCGTCCAGCCAGGCCTTGAAATTTGGTGGTACATTCTGTGGATCATAATTACCATTCGAGCTGTATCCTAATAAAGTCCGTGCATTATCCTGGGCTGAGATTATCACGAATCCGTCATCATTACCGACATTACAAATATAAAACAAGTCTTTCTCTTTTTCAGTAACGGGAAAGGTTTTGGATATCGAAAGTCGCTTATTATCAAAAACAGCCAGCCGGGCTGTAATATCCGAAGCTATTTTTCTTGCAGTTTGTTGAGATATGTTTTTTCCAAAAGAACAAAAAGTTGCAATAATAAGGATGAGAAAAATCAGTTTTCCGGAATACCGCATATTTATACTCCACACTCCAAAGGTCATCTCCAAGTTAATGGTTTTATTAACGAGCATCTCATGTTACAATCATTTTTGATAAATTGTGACAAGGACTTTTTAAAAATTGCAATTTTTACGCCAGAGCTTACCGAGCCACCGGACTGCAACGGGACAAGAGTCAAATGCATAAATTGTGCACCATTGCAGTTTATATCCTCCGGGCTTGTTACCGAACAGGCATTGTCAATGCAAAAGCATCATTTTGTGTTTGAACCGATAATTATTCGCGGTCATAACCAGGAAATAAACGCCACTGGCTACAGTATTGCTGTGCCCATCTGTAGCGTCCCAGCGGAGGTTGTAATGTCCTGCCGGACGCACAGCATCCACCAAAGTGTGTACCTGTCGTCCCAGAACATCGTAAACAGCGATTTTGACGTGCGTCTGATGCGGCACATCAAAGGAAAATTTCGTTTCAGGATTGAAAGGATTTGGATAATTCGGATACAAACAAAATTCCTGCGGAAGCGTTTGTTCACCAGCAACATCAGCAGTAAAATCCACTTTTACCGGCGCATGACAAATCACACGACCGGACAAATCGATTTCTTCCAAACGATAAGTCCAGACTCCATCGTGCGGTGGTTTATCGGTGTAAACATAGTTTTGCCCATGCCGGTCCTGTGCCGATATAATTTTGTCATTGATTTGCACAAATTGATCGTTCTTGTCAAAACGACGTGAAATGTTAAATCCAGCCAGATTGGTCTCTGTTTCGGTCAGCCAGCTCAAACGAACGGCATCATTCTCTTTAACCGCTTTGAAATAAGCCAACTTGACAGCGATCGGTGTTTCGGAAGCCGGACGAAATTCACTGAACTCTGACTGAGTGATCTCAAAATAAGGTTCGGCACTCGTGGGTGTATGAGAACACAGTCCAGTGACATCCTGCCAGTTGCTTGTTTTGTCATCACGCTTGAGGAGATGAATATCCGACCAGCTTTTACCGGATGGCAGCGATGTGCCGGAAAGATCAAAGTTCAACGTCGCTGTCACGGATCCGTACTCTTCAATGCCCCAGTATTTGTTAAGCAAGGTGCCGTCATCGGTCTGCAGCCAGTCATCGCCGGTCCCGGTGGCAAAAAGCCCCAGAGAGCCGCTGCTGCCGGCCTCATAACTCACAGTCATATTATTCAGTAGAGTCGAGCCTGAGCTTATCCAATCGGCGTTATCCCCGGCCGGAAGCAAGGATTTTGTCCATTCATCACCTGCCATATTTTTCAGTGTCCCATGATAACTATTTTGCGAGTTATCTGTCAGTTCAGTTCCGGATGACTCATCGCATGGGTAATAAGCTTTTAAATCCGTTTCGGTTCCGGAAAGAGTTGCATGCAAGCGTGTCTGAATGTCATTTTGGCTTAGGGAAGCGGACCAGAGTCGAAAATCATCTATGGAACCGGTCAGGTAATCACTCCCGTCAAAACCGATCTGGAACTGATTGACATTAATCGAGGATGAAACGACAATCGCCACATGTGACCACAAGCCGGTTTCCAGCGTGCCGCCTGTTTGGCCGTTAATGTAAACTGTTTCACCGGACTCGCCAGCCAGGTCCACCTGGCCATCTGTTACATTGATCGATTTTGTACTGGTGAGGTTTGCAAGTCCTTCTGTTATCGTGGATGGCTTGACCCAGAATTCAATTGTCTGCACGCTGCCGACATTACCCATTTGAATATAATCATCCGCACCATCGAACACCAGATTGTGCCCGGGCGGTGTGGTTAACACAGAAAACGAGCCGGCCCTGCTCCAATCGCTGGTTTTATCATCGCATACAGCCTGAACGTAAAAATCATACGATTCGTTGTCCGGCAGATCTTCAAGTGAATGGGGTTTGGATAAAGTTTGAATCGTTGTTCCTGTTCCCTGAGTAAATCCGGCAGGGCCGTATTCGACATTCCATGTCGTTGCCGAACCGTTTTCATCCCAGTTGAGGTCAGCCGAATTTCGGGTCACATTTTGGGTGTTTAAGCTTGTCGGAGCCGGGATGATGCCGTTGATGAAAATGTTGAATTGCAGGTCATATCCAGTGTAAAAGGAACCATCGTAATAAAGAGTTCCATCTGCATATGTATCATCGTCAAAGTTGACACGCGCCTGATCTATAACGACTGTATATGGCGAATTGGCATTTAATTCGATTGGGTTATTCACATCAAATGTGATCTCAGCAAAACTTTTTAGTGGCACCTCAAAATCGATAGACTGGTTATAAATTTCATTGGAGGATTGTATATCTGTCCCGTTATAAATTCTCAGGGTTGTGCTCAAATTATCCACGAGTCTCAGACGGATTTCCTCCAGGACACCAGCACGAGTTGTTATGAAAGACTGACCTAACTGGTGATAATTATCAGAATAATAAAAATTATCGTCCATGTTTACAATAGCATAATCGTTATAACCGGGTTCCTGGATATCAAAACCTGCCGCATGCTCATAAGAGTAATCGTATGAACCAGGCGTAAGGTCATTTATGGTGAAATAACCGTTATAACTCCCACTCCACCCCCAGTTAAAATGAAAATACTCGGCATCATCATAACCATCGCACACAAAAGCATGACCGCTTGTCCCATCAGAGTTGGAACCCCGGTAAATCATTGGAAGTCCGGCATCGAGTTGCTCTTTGAGCATATCTTTCCACTCTGTATCCGAATAGTATTTCCGGTAAACGTATTTAGTTTTTGGAGAGTATTGAAAATAATCGATTAAAGAGGTAACTGTTTGTCGAGTGCTGGCACCGGAACCGTTTGGTCCATAATTCATATCAACAGAAACACCGAGATGGTACAGCAACTCTGCAATATCCATTGTCACGTTATTATTTTCCGGCGGCATATTTGTCCAATTGTAAGTCGTGGCGCCAAAGTCAGCCGATTGCGTTCCATAATCCGGGTGGTTATAGGAATGCGATCCGACGCCCTGGCCAGGATACGAATGATATTTCATAACCATACCTGTAGCAGTTGCTACACAACCAGCCCACACACGTCCGTTATCTGTCGAAGAATTCGTATCCTCAGGACACATTGAATTCCAATGTGGACCGGCATCATTAAACCAATTCGGACCCTGATCCCATTCAATTGCTCCTAAAAGTGGCGAGACAATCGGATTGCCTGCCATTGCGGACATATCCTGATTGAGCACCTCATCCCACATTTTTCTTGTTCGCCTGTCCCGGGCCTGTTTGCGTACACGAGTTAAAATATGGTTTTTATATTCGTCCAGCCATGCTTTAAAATTGGGAGGTAAATTCTGAGGATCATATGAACCGTTTGAACTGTATCCCAGAACAGGTCGAGCAACATCCTGGGCAGTGACAATTATAAATCCATCTTTTTCTCCCACATTGCAAACATGAAACAGATTGGTATCACCTTTTGAGATGGTATATGTTTTTGAGACAGGAAGTGTTTGATAATCAAATACGGACAATTGGGAGGTCATGTCAGCTGCGATGTTGTTAGCTGTTTGCTGGGATATTTCTTTTCCGAAAACTCCAAATGCAGTAAATATAATAATTAGTAATAATAGTCTGATAAAAAACCGCATAAACTTCTCCGTTTATTAAGAATAAACTAAAACCAAGACTCACATTAAGGAATCTTTTATGTTGCAAAAATCGTGTCAATTGTAAGAGTAAAAACCAATAAAGTTTTAATGGACAATTGTTTTTTATTCCGTAAACTTGCGGCGGCGTATTTCCTTGTTGTACGCTTCGATCACATCTTCATGGCTCAGCAAGCCAAGCATTTGACTCTCTGTCTGAAAATCAACGACCGGAATCTGACTGTAGTCGTAATCAAGGAACTTCCTAAGGGCACTGCGCAGACTTTCAGCAGGTGTGACTGTAACGGAAGGACTCTTTAAATCCTGGGCGATGAGTAAATGTCCAAGCTTTTTTTCAAAAAGAACAGCACGTACATTTTTAAGAGACACAATACCGGATATCTTATTGTCATTGTCCAAGACTGGCAGATGATTTTCTTCGCATTCTGAAAACAAGGTCTGAATCTCAGGAAGTGGTGTGTGGAGTTGCACGTAAGGCACATCATCCATTCTGCGATAGGCCTGGTCAACAACCATGGTGTCCAGAACATCCACAGTAAAATCCCCGAGATGAGCCATGGAATCAGCCATTCGATTAACCTGTTTCTCATAAAGCGTAAAACGAGAAGTGGCTACATAGGCTGTTGAAGAACTCAGCATCATCGGAACAAGCAATTGATAACCACCCGTCATTTCACTGACCATGATCATCGACGAAATCGGGACTTTGGCCGCGCCGGCA
>Ga0207797_1001746_pt1 | contig 15596 bp, 17 predicted proteins | sample PRCRCaboRojoPR_6_FD_187275 | JGI IMG/M metagenome (GOLD analysis project Ga0207797, IMG submission 187275) | Marine sediment microbial community from Cabo Rojo, Puerto Rico - PR CR 10% Liquid 1 (SPAdes) | ecosystem: Environmental > Aquatic > Marine > Coastal > Sediment | place: Cabo Rojo, Puerto...
CGACGAGCCAGTGGGGCAGGTCGGAGATGAACCCGACCGTGTCCGTCAGCAGGACGTCCCGGCGGTCGGTCTCCATCCGGCGCGTGGTGGTTCCGAGCGTGGTGAACAGGCGGTCCTCGGACTCGGCGGTCGGGTCGAGGTCGGGGTGGAGGTCCTCGTTCTCGTCGACGTCGAGGTCGGTCGCGAGCCGGCGCAGGAGCGTCGACTTCCCGGCGTTCGTGTAGCCAGCGAGCGCCACCAGATCGAACCCCGACTCGCGGCGCTGCTCGCGCCGGTGTTCGTCGGTCTCCTCGATCCGGTCGAGCTCGGCCCGGATGTTCGAGATCTGCTTCTTGATGTCCTCCTCGCGGGACTCGTCGTACTCGCCGAGCCCCATGAACCCGGGCCGCTCGTCGCGCTTGGCGAGCGAGACCTTCGCCTCCGCGCGCGGGAGCTCGTACCGGAGCTCCGCGAGTTCGACCTGGAGCTGTGCCTTCTTGGTGTTGGCACGCTGGCCGAAGATCTCGAGGATCAGCCGGAACCGGTCCATCAGTTCGACCCCGTCGGGCAGGATGTTCCCGAGGTTGAACGTCTGGTAGGGGCCGAGGCGGTTGTCGAAGAGGACGGTCCGGGCCTCGGTCGCCTCGACGACCCTGGCGAGCTCCTCGGCCTTCCCCTCGCCGAGGCAGGTCGCTGGGTCCTCCGTACGGGTCTGGGTCACCTCCGCGGCGACCGAGTACCCCGCCGCGCGCGCCAGGTCGCGGATCTCCTCCGTGTCCGCCTCCCCGGAGTCGACGCGCTTGGCGACCACCGCCGTGTCGTCGTGTGTGCCGGTCACTCAAGGGTGGATAGGGGATTCCGGTACTTAACTTCCGTCCCCGGGGCGAGCGAGACAGCTATATGTCGGCGACCGCCGAGGGGGGAGTCATGGTCGCCGCGCCGCCGACAGAGGCGCTCGTGGTCTTCGCGCTCGTCGCGGGCGCCGTGGCGCTGTTCGTCACGGAGATCGTCCCGGCGGACGTGACGGCCATCTCCGTCGTCGTCGCGCTGGTCGCGCTCGAACCGTGGACGGGCGTCGACGGTCGGACCGCGCTCTCGGGGTTCGCCTCGCCCGCGACGGTGACCATCCTCGCGATGTACGTCCTCAGCGCGGGGGTCCAGTCGACGGGAGCCGTCCGCCGGCTCGGTGCCCGCGTCGCGGCGTTCACCCGGGGGGACCCCACCCGGCTCCTCGGCGCGACGATCGGTATCACCGGCCCGCTGGCGGGTTTCATCAACAACACCCCCGTCGTCGCCATGTTCATCCCGATGGTCACGGATCTGGCGGACGACGCCCGGGTCTCGCCGTCGAAGCTCCTGATCCCCCTCTCGTACGCGTCGATGCTCGGCGGGACGCTCACCCTCGTCGGGACGGCGACGAACGTCCTCGCGAGCGACCTCACGGACGAACTGATCGGCGAGACGTTCTCGATGTTCGAGTTCACCCCGCTCGGGGTGCTCGTGCTCGTCGTCGGCCTCGCCTACCTGATGACGGTCGGTCGCTGGCTGCTGCCCGAGCGCGTGCTCCCGACGGATCTCACCGCGGAGTTCGGCCTCGGGGGCTACCTCCACCGGGTGTACGTCCAGCCCCAGTCGCCGCTGGTGGGCCGCTCGGTCGAGGAGGCGATGGGTGGCCTCGACGTCGACGTCGACATCATCCAGATCGTCCGCGGCGAGGAGACGATCATCGCGCCGGCCGACCGGGGGATACGCGAACAGGACGTCCTGACCCTCCGGGCCGACGAGGCGGACCTGGCGGCGTTCGTCGAGCTGGGCGAGCTCCGGCGGCTCCCCAGCGCGGCGGTCACGGAGGCGGAGCTCGACGAGCCCGCGGGGACCGGGACCCTCGTCGGGGCCGTCGTCCCCCCGGGCTCGCGGCTCTCCGGCGAGACGCTCCGGACCGCCGAACTCCGCCAGCGGTACACCGACACCGTCCTCGCCTTTCGCCGCGGCGAGGAGCTGTTCCACGAGGGGCTCGCCGACTTCGAGATGCGCGAGGGGGACGGGCTCCTCCTCTACACGACGGTCGAGACGGTCGAGTCGCTCCGGGAGTCGGGCGACCTGGTCGTCACGGACGTCGTCGACCACCACCGGCTGTTCGACGAGTCGTTCCCGCCGTTCTTCGAGACGCGGGCGCCGCTCGCCATCGGCATCGTCGCCGCCGTCGTCGCGAGCGCGGCGCTCGATCTCCTCCCCATCGCCGTCGCCGCGCTCGGCGGCCTCGTCGCGATGGTCCTGACCGGGGTCCTCGACACCGACGAGGCGTACGCCGCGGTCAACTGGCCGGTCGTCTTCCTGCTCGCGGGCGTCATCCCGCTGGGGCTGGCGATCCAGTCCTCCGGGGGCGCGGCCTACCTCGGGGCGCTGGTCGTTGGGGTCGCGGCGTTCCTCCCGGCCGTGGCGGTGCTGGCGCTGTTCTACCTCCTGACGGGGATGCTCGCGAACGTGGTGACGCCGGTGGCCAGCGTCGTCCTCGTCCTCCCCGTGGCCGTCTCCACCGCCGGACTGATCGGCGCGGACGCGTTCGCGTTCGCCCTCGGCGTGACGTTCGGCGCCGCCACCGCGTTCACCACCCCGATCGGCTACCAGACCAACCTCATGGTCTACTCCGCCGGCCGCTACCGCTTCACCGACTACGTCCGGGTCGGCCTCCCGCTACAGCTCCTGCTCGCCGTCGTCACCCCGATCGGGATCGAACTGCTCTGGGGGGTGTGAGCCGACGGGGGCACGACGTCGCTACGCGTCGGGGTCCTGTAGCTCGAACGCGACGACGACCTCCGCCTGGTACTCCCGCTCGTCGACGCTGGCCACCTCGACCCCGAACTCCTCGACCTCGGCCCAGTGGACGGCCTCGAGTGTCCGTTCGGCACGGTCGACCGCGTCGTCGACGGCGTCGTCGAAGCTCTCCGTGCTCCGCCCGATCAGCGTTATCTTCTTGAAGACCATCGCGGCCGGACGTCGTGGGGCTCGTTACTTAATAGCACGGTCGACCGGTGGGTAGCGGGACCCGCGCGGGACGGGACGGGACGGGGCGGACCTACCCGGTCCGGGCCTCGAGCCGGCTGGCGATGGCGCCGACCACGTCGCTCAGGTACGCGGTCCCCCAGGTCGCGACCAGGACGGCGCCGATCGTGTCGAAGACGAGATCGAGAAGGGTGTCGCCCAGCCCGTACTGGGTGAGGACGGGCGCGCCGCCGAGCATCCCGGCGGCCTCGGCGACACCGAACTCGATGACCTCCCAGAGGACGCCGAAGGCGACGGTCAGCAGGAGGATGAACACGAACATGAACCGCGGCGGGAGCGAGACCTCCTCGGAGTGGAGGTCGACCGCGCGGGCGGTGGCGTAGCCGGCCGCGGCGACGACGCTGGCCGACAGCGCGTGGGTCATGTGGTCCCACCACCAGACCTGCCGGTAGAACGACTCGAGCCCCGTGCCCGGGATGCCGACCGTCCCGAGCGCGTGGAGGAACACGGCGGCCGTGATCCAGAGGGTCAGCGCCGGGTCCATCGGGATGCCGAAGTCCCGCCGCAGGACGGGCACGAGCTGGGTCACCCCGAGAGCGACGGCCGTGTTGACGAGGATGCCCGTGTTGCCGCGTTCGAGGCCGACGAAGAACATCCCGACGAGCGCGAGCTCCATCAGGTGGGTCACCTGTCGCTGTCTGCGCTCGTCGAGGCCGAGGCGCTCGCGGAGCCTCACGGCTCCACCCCCCTGCGTTCGGCTGTCCGGGTCGTCTCCGCCTCGATCGCCGCCTCCACCTCCGGGGGGACACAGCTCTCGCGGCGCCGGAGCCGCCGGAAGTACCACTCGAAGACGACGCCGCCGAGGACGCCCGCGGCCGTCGAGTAGACGAACTCCAGCATCAGGTCGTGTTCGATCTCCGACTCGCTCAGCTGGGGATCGAGCAGGAACGTCGTCCCGAGCGTCTCGTCGAGCGCGAACCGGACGACGGCCCAGATCCCGGCGGCCGCGAGCGTGGCGATCACGACGAAGGAGACGGCGAACGCCTGGTTCATCTTCACCGGCGTGAACACGTGGAGCTCGACGGCGACGATGAGCGCGATGGCCGCCACCGAGAGGTACGCGAACAGGTCGTTCGTGACCGGGACGGTCGCGAACGTCCGCCCGAGCAGCGGGAGCACCGCCAGCAACAGCACCTCCCAGGGGAGCATCGCCCGCGGGTTCCGGAACTGGAGCGGCGGGAGGACGGCGAGGACGACCACGGCGCCCGCGAACCCCGCCCAGAGGAACGACCCCGAGAGGAGGTTGCCGACGGCGACGACGGCCACGAACGCGACCAGCAGCCACGCGAGCGCGGCGTTCGTCCGGGCGTCGTCGAACACCTGTTCGAGCGCGAACGGCGCGTCCCCTCGCTCGCCCGACTCTGCCATACCCCCGCTAGGGACTCCCCAGCGTATAAACGCGCGGACTCGGGCGACCCGTGCGCGACCGCTACCAGCCGACGGTGGCGTAGACGAGCGCGTACGCGAGCGTCGCCACCGTCACCGCCGCGAGGCCGGTCGCGGCGGCCCGCACCGGGCGCGCGGTCGCCCCGCGGACGACCCGGGGCGTCGGCAGTGCGACGACCAGCCCGAGCCCGAGCAGCGGGAAGACGAAGTGATACGAGACGTCGAGCGTCGGCGCGGGCAGGAGGAAGACCGTGGCGGCGTAGCCCGCACCGAGCCCCGCCCGCCCGGCGACGACGCCACGGACCGTCCCGGGGAACGCCGACGGCCGCTCGGTCCCGTGTCGCACCGCGAGGTAGACGAACAGCGCGAGCCAGGCCGTCGCGAGCTCGACCCCGAGCGCCCCGAGGAGGTGGAGGGTCGGGTCCGGGTGGAGGGCGACCCGCTCGACCGTCGGGACCGTCGACAGCGGGTAGAGCATGGCCGGTGGCTCGCCGGTGAACAGGTCGCCGAACGGGTGGGTGGCCAGGCCCACGAGCGCGGCGCTACCGATGGCAGCGGGACCGAGACCGTACCGTCGGCCGGCGAACGCGAGCAGCGCCGCCCCGGCGACGAACACGACCGTGACGGCCGAGCCCAACATCCCGCTGACCCCGAGCGCCACCACCGGGAGCGCGAGGAGCCCGACCCCGCCGGCGGTCCGCCGCCGCCGGTCGCCGGCGACGACAGCCCACGCCCCGAGGGCGACGAGCGGCCCGACCACCAGCGAGTGGGTCACCGCGCGGTGGATCAGGTTCCCCGCGGCCCAGAACGCCTGAGCGGTCGCGAGCGGACCCCCCGGATCCGCCGAGAGCACCAGCGCGACCGGCGCGTACACGATGTCCACGTCGGGGAGGAGGCCGAACGCGCCGGCCAGCAGGCCGACCGTCAGCGCCCGCTCGCGCGGCCAGCCGCGCAGACGCGCGAGACCGGCGACGAGGGCGAACGCGAGGAGGCCGTGGCCCACGAACATCGGGGGGCCTTCGGGCCGGAGGGATATATCCCCTGCGCGTCACTCGGTGTCGTTACTCGCCGTCCGCGTCGTCGCGTTTGGTCCACTTCTTCTCTAGCTCGGCGTTCCCGCGAACGACGGTGTCCTCGCCGACACTGATGCGGGTCTTCCGGAGTTCGATGCTCTTGATCGTCCCCTCGGTGCCGCCGGACTCGATCGTGTCGCCGGGCATGAAGTCCGGGTCCCGGAGGAGGTAGATGCCGGCGACGGCGTCGGCGATCATCCCCGAGAGGGCGTAGGAGACCCCCAGCGCGAGGAAGCCGGTCGCGGTGCCGAGCGAGGCCGCGATGTCGTCCAGGCCCACGATCGAGAGAAAGGAGAGCGCGACGCCGAACCAGAGGAACACCGCGACGACGGTGACGACGAACTGCTGGTAGACGGGTTCGTCCCCCCGGAACGTCCGGCGGACGACCGTCCGCACGACGAACATGATCGCCTTGATCAGGACGTACGCGAGGACGAGGAAGACGACTCCCGCGAGGATCTTCGGGAGGGCGGCGGTCATGTCGTCGACGAACGTGTCGAGCGCGTCCCCGACGATACCGGTCAGGCTCTGTAGCGGAACGAGCATGTCCGCGACGTCTCGCGGGCCCGGATTATAAATCGGGGATCCGGTCGCGTTACGGGGCCCCGAGGACGTCGGCGTCGGGGTGGAGCACCGTGTAGTCGCCTTCCTCCTCCTCGACGCCGATCACCGCCCAGTCGTAGTCGGGCGCGCGCGCCAGCAGGTCGTCGCGCACGGCCGGCGCCCGGTCGGCCGGCGCGACGAAACACCGCAGTCGGCCGTGTGTCGCCGCCTCACCGGGCTCCTGTGTGGTGACGTACACCGTCCGCCACTTCCGCTCGGCCCGGAGCTCCCCCCCCTCCGGGGTGACCTCGTACCCCAGGTCGCTGAACACTGCCCGTGCGCGATCGTCGAGGGTTGTGTTAACAACTCCCATCCACTGTCCACTGGTGAGCGATTCGGCATAAACGTTCGCTTGTGACAGGCCGATGTCGGGTCGGGAACGCGCTGGACCCGGTCGCCCGTGGGCGGCGTCGGGGCGGGCGCGAGGCCCGGTCACTCGTGGGCGGCGTCCCACTCGTCCGGCCGCTTGAAGTTCTCGCAGGCGTTGCACTGGATCCGCCCCATCGAGTCCATCGCGTTGTCGAACGTCTCGCAGTTCGTACAGAAGTAGCCCCAGCGGTCCCGGCCCTCGGTGTCGGCGTACGCGACCAGGAACGGGGCCACCGAGCCCCGCTCGGCCTCCCTGGAGACGTAGAGCGTGCCCGTCGGTCCCTCCCTGGGTTCCAGCGTCGATCCCATACCCCAGCACGGCCCGCGGGGCGGGAAAGCGCTTCGGACCGCTTCGGACCGCTTCGGAGCGGTTTTGTCGCCCCGCGCCCCTACCGGCGGGTAGTGACCCTCCGCCTCCTCCACTACTCCGACGTCGAGAACGCGTACGACGACCCCGAGCGGATCGGCCGGCTCGCCGGGACCCTCCTCGCGCGGGACGGGCCGGACGCGCTCGTCTGCGGCACCGGGGACAACACGGCCCCGGGCGTGCTCGCCCTGCGCACCGAGGGCGAGCAGTCCCTCGACCTGTTCGACGCCGTCGACACGGACGCCGAGACGTTCGGCAACCACGACTTCGACTTCGGGGTCGAGCGCACCCTCGAACTGGTCGAGCGGTCGCCACAGCGGTGGCTCACGGCGAACGTCTCCCCCGAGGGCTCGGACGGGGGCGGCCCGTTCGGTGCGAGCGTCGGCGTTCGGCCCTGGACGATACTCGAGGCCGACGGCGCCCGCGTGGGCCTGTTCGGCCTGACCGACCCCCACACCCCCGACATCAACCCCGCGGTCGCGGGTCTCGCGTTCCGCGACCCCGTCTCGGCGGCCGAGGAGGCCGTCGCCGAACTCCGGGCCCGCGACGTCGACCACGTGGTCGTCCTCTCGCATCTCGGTCGCGGCGACGAGTCGCTCGCGGCCGCCGTCGACGTCGACGTCGTCCTCGGCGGCCACGTCCACTCCGAGCGGATCGAGCGGATCGACGGGACCGTGCTCACCCGGCCCGGCGTCAACGGCGAGGTGGTCATGGAGGTGTCGCTCCCCGACGGCGAGGTCACCCGGCACGCGGTCGCGGACGGCCCCCTCCACGAGCCGGTGGCCGGTGCGCTCCGCGAGCGGAAGGCCGGGGAGGGGCTGACCGGGGTCGTCGCGCGGGTCGACGAGCCGGTCGAGCGGACCGAACGGACCTGCTTCCGCGGGGAGTCCCGGATCGGCAACTTCGTCGCCGACGCCTACCGGTGGGCCGCCGGCGAGGCCGGCTACGCGGCACCCGTGGTCGGCCTGCAGAACAGCGGCGGCATCCGCGAGGGCTCGCCGCTCGCCGGCGAGGTGACGCTGGGGGACCTGATGAGCGTCATCCCGTTCCCCGAGCGGGTCGCCGTGCTCGACGTCCCCGGGACGACCCTCCGGTCGGCGTTCGCCGAGGCCGCCCGCAACGTCGGCTTCGGCGAGTCCGAGTGGTGGCACGCACACGTCTCGAACGCCCGGCTGGAGTACGACCACGGGGAGAACGAGCTCGTGCGCGCGAGCGTCGGCGGCGTCCCGGTCGACCCCGACCGTCGCTACCGCGTCGCCACGTCGGAGTACCTCCTCCACACGGAGGGGGAGTTCCCGTCGCTCACCACCGAGTTCCTCGCTGGAACCCTCGACGTCCAGTACGAGGTCCTCGCGGCCTACGCGCGGGCCGAGGGGATCGCACCGCGCGTCGAGGGACGGATCGTCAGACACGGCGTGTAGAACGGGTCGGCCCCGGACCGCCCGGTCGTGTGGACCGGTTCCGGGACGGGATCACGGTCGGGACCGGGACCGGGACCGGGGGCGGGATGGGAACGGAGGGCCGTTCGACCGTCGAACGAAACGACAACGTTGAACCGGCGGCCGCCGTAGCACGGCACGAATGACGCTGGTCGTGGTCCCGGTCCGGTATCCGCTCTCCGAACACTCCCGTGCGACGCTCCGGCGTGCGATCGACCTCGCCGAGGAGCAGGACGCCGATCTGACCGTCTTCCACGTCAACCTCTACCAGAACTCCGGCCGCGTCTCCCGGTCGGAGCTCAAGCGGGCCGTCGAGGGCCAGTTCGGCCGCCTCCCCCGGGCGCGGTACGTCGTCCGCTCGGGCTTCCTCGTCGAGGAGACCATCCTCGACGAGGTGGCGGCGGAGGGGGCCGACTACGTCGTCATCGGCCGCAAGCAGGCCGGGCGCTGGCGGCGGATGATGCGGAGCCTCGTCGACGACCCCGACGTTGAGACGTTCCTCCGCCAGCAGCTCGACTGCAGCGTCGTCACCGTCTCCGTCTAGTCCTCCGACCCGCCGGTGGGTGGGGTCCATCCCGGATCGTCGGCCGTCCTCTCGCCGTCCGGGTCCGCCGGCGGCCCCCCGAGCTCCTCGACCGGTGGATCCGCCGGGGTCTCCCCGGGATCCTGCGGGGCGTCCCCGTCGGTGAGGCTCACCTGCATCCGTCCGCTCGTCTCGTCGAAGAACAGGTGGCTGTGGGGGTACGCGATCTCGACGTCGGCCTCGGGCAGCCGCTCCCAGATCGCCGTCTGGACCTGCGACCGTGCGGTGAGCAGCTTGTACGGCTCGGTCACCCAGTAGCGCAGCCGGAGGTTCACGCCGTGGTCGGCGAACGAGTCGATGTAGCACCGCGGCCCCGCCGGGTAGCGGGCCGACCCGACCCGGATGTCCGGTCCGCCGCTGATGACGTTGTCGACGGTCCGGGCCGACTCCTCGATCAGCTCCCGGGCCGCCGGGATGTCGCTCTCGTAGGTGACGAGCACGTCGAGTTTGAGCCGCGTCCGCGAGTCCTCCGCCGAGAAGTTGAACACGTCGCGCTCGCGGATCGAGCCGTTCGGGACGACGAGGAACGTGTTGTCGAGCGTGAACATCTTCGTGTATCGGAGGGTGATGTCCTCGACGAAGCCGTAGACGTCCCGGTCCGAGAGGTAGATCATGTCGCCGATCTCGTAGGGCTGCTCCGAGAGGATGAACAGCCCGTTGATGACGCTCCCGATGATCGGCGCGAGGACGAAGCCGGCCACCGCCGAGAACACCGTCACCGAGAGGACGAGGCTGGAGAGGGGGAACCCGAGGATCCGGAGCGCGATCACGCCGCCGAGGGTGAGCACCGCCGTCTGTATCCCCCTGAGCACCGTCCGGGTGACGCTGGGCCGGTTGAACCGCCTGGCGACGCGGCGGCCGAGCACCCGGCGGACGACTCCCGAGAGGTAGTAGGTGACCACCAGCACGAGGACCGCGAGCACCCCCTCGATCAGTTCGGCGGGCACCCACGGCGGGAGGTGCGAGCCCACGATGTCCGGCGCGCTGGCGGTCGGACTGGGCGAGGGGGTCGCCGTGCCGCCGTCCGACTGCGAGGCGAGCGCTCCCGGATCCGGGCCCGTTCCCATGTTCGGGGCGTTGCCGGGGGTCCGAAAAAGCGTTCCGACGCCGGCACGCTCCGAGGCGTCTCGAGGCCTCCCCGGCTCGGGCGATCCAGCCCCCCGAACTTATGTCCACCAACGGCGAGAGGTCGATCATGCCTGCCGACAGGACCGACGGCGAACCGGCGTTCGACGTGGGAGGCGACGGGGCGGACACCTCCTCGACGCTCGTGGTCGGCTTCTCGGAGTTCGGCCTCGCCGGGCTGACCGCCGTCGACTACCTCGTCACGGGTCTCGAACTGGAACGGACCGGACGGGTCATCGCCGGCGGCCTCCCCATCATCACCCCCTTCTCGGAGGGCGTCCCCCGGCACCACACGCGGCTCTTCTCGCGGGACGACCTCGACGTGACCGTGCTCGTCGGCGAACTGTTCGTGCCGCCCCGGGCCGCCGAGGCGTTCAGCCAGGACCTCCTCGAGTGGGTCGAGGAGACACGGATCGAGGAGGTGGTCGTCCTCTCGGGGGTCCCCATCGCCCACGGCCCGGACGAGCACAGGGCGTACTACGTCGCGACGCCCGACTTCACGGAGGCCCGTCTCGGCGACACCGCGATAACCCCGATGGGCGGCGGGTTCCTCGACGGCGTCAACGGCGCGCTGATGGCCCGCGGGCTGGACTCGGACCTGCGGACCTGTCTGCTCACCACCCCCGTCCACGCACAGGCGCCCGACGCCGACGCCGCACTCAGGCTCCTCGAGGCCCTCCTCTCCATCTACGACCTCGACGTCGACCTCGGCCCGATGACGGAGTTCGCCGCCCGCGTCAGCGAACAGTACGAGGAGCTCGCCGCGCGGATGGAGGCCGAAAAGAACGCCGAACGCGGCCCCGAGGACCGGATGTACATGTAGACCCACTTTTCCGCCACCACGTTTTACTCGTCGGGTTCGCTCGCTCGCGCCTGCGGCGCTCGCTCCGCGAACCACGCCTCGCAAAAACGTGGGGGAAAACTGCGCCCCTCGCTCGCGGTGCTCGCTCGGGCGGCTGAGTGTGCTGGTGTCTCACACCACACCGGCGTTTCGGGTGTTCCTCCCGCTGCCATCGGGGACGTTACCGGTAGGGGGTAGCTCTGGTATGCCGGATACGGCGGCGACGTCTCCCACGACCAGCCGTGGAACGCCCCGAAGCCGGCCACTGTGCGCCCGTGACGGAGTGGATGCACCCGGTCGGCATCCCTGCCGACCGATCGAGGAACCGCGCCTCGGACACGAGACAGGCCATCGGGACCTCTCAGCGACCACCGAGAGCAGTGGTCCGTACGTGGATCCGTGTCCGGCGTCTCGGTCAGAACGAGGAGCCAGGCGGGAACTGCGACGTCGACGAGCACTCCAGGAGCTCCCGTCTCCGGGAGGGACGTGAACCGTCCGTCCCACGTCGCGGTGTAGAGAAACGTCGAAAGGAGTGCCGTCCCGACGAGAACTGTTGCCCACCTCTCCCGGGAGAACACGTACCCGATGGCACCGATAACGAATCCGAGCGCGACCACCACGATGAAGACGCTCGCGAGTTTTCCGATCGACTCCTCCTCGACGACGCTCGAGAGGAGCCACGAGTGACCACTCCACCCCCATCCCTCTCCAGGACCGGGCCAGCCCCGAGTCGATGCCGCGTAGACGAAATGCACCCACCCGTGGGCGACCAGGACCAGCCCGACCGCGTACTGTGTGAGCGTGGCCATCGCCGATCACTGGCGTAGGTACGTCACGGCAGAACATACCCGTATCGAGGATCCCCTCGTCAGGAGAATCACCGCGATCGCCGAGTCCGACCACGCCCCCGGGAGGGAGGCGGGGCACGGGGAAGTGGACGAACCGGTTCCGAAGAGTGGGTTGCAGGTAGTCGTCCCGGTGTTCGGCGTTTCGGCCGGAGTCGGCAGGGTACCGCACGGTATCGTGGAGTTCTCCAGGGGAGGTCGCGCCGATCGGGGCCGCCCTCGACCCTCGGACGGAGGGGCCGATAGCGTCCCGGACGGGAGGCGCTCCCGCGATACGTCCCATCCCGAACCGTCTCGTGACCGGTGTTCTCGGGCGCACCATCCCTGTCGCTCTCGTAGTGTGGGCCGTGGCCGTCGTTCGCCAACCCAGGGGTGACCGGGTCCTCGTCCGCCTCTCGACAGCGTTGCTGTGTTCGGTGGGGGAGTCGGGGGACCGGTCGTCGGGATCCTGGCAGGTGTCGCCGGCGTCGACATCGATGTCCCGCTACCGTGGTGGCCGTCCCACCTCCCCGGTGATCCACGGGGGCCCCTCGTCACGGTTCACCGACTCGCACCCGTTACGTACACGGGATGTGCCCCGAAGTCGGCAGGCTTTCGAACGGCGTCGCGGAACACACGGTCCGACGGTTCGCCCCGGATCTATCCCCACGAGATCGGTCCCCTCACGCTTTCACAGGGGGACCCGATCCCGACGACCGCCGCCTCCGGACCCCTCGAGACGCCGGCCGCCGGAGAGGAACCGCTTTATTCACGCCACCCCTGGTCAATCCATGAGCACCGAGTCGACCACCACGGACGAGGCGGAACTGCGCGAGCGTATCTCGCTGTTCGTCGCGCGGAACTTCCCCCAGATCGGGATGCACGGCGGGAGCCACGCGGTCGGCGACATCGACGTCGAGCGCGGCGAGGTGAGCATCTCGCTCGGCGGTGCCTGTTCCGGCTGCGGTATCTCGCCGATGACCGTCCAGGCGCTCAAGACACGCCTCGTCCAGGAGATCCCCGAGATCTCCGTCGTCCACGCCGACACCGGGATGGGCGACGCCGACACCCCGCACGGGTTCGACGCCGACGACGTCCCGTTCTGAGCCCGCAGTCGCTCGACGCGCCCCGCCACGTTTCCGGGGAGCCCCACCGAGGGGGGACCGCGAGCCGCCGGGGTCGGGAGTCGACGGGGTCCCGCGACCGGGAACGCTCAAGGTCCGGAGGCCGGTACACCGGATCATGCAGGAGACACGCCGGCGGGTGCTCGACGCGCTCGCCGAGGGCCCGGTCACGGGGCCGGAGCTGGCCGCCCAGCTCGACATCTCGCGGGCGGCGGTCTGGAAGCACGTCGAGGCGCTCCGCGAGGCCGGCTTCGGGATCGAGAGCGGCGAAGGGGGCTACCGCGTGATCGACGTCCCCGACTACGGCGGTCTCGCCGTCGAGTTCGGCCTGGCGGCGCCGTTCACCGTCGAGTACCACGAGGAGATCGACAGCACGAACCGGCGGGCGAGGGAGCTCGCCGCGGAGGGGGCGACCGACGTGGTCGTCCTCGCCGGCGCACAGACCGGCGGTCGCGGCCGCCTGGACCGCGAGTGGTCCTCGCCTCCCGGCGGGGTCTACCTGAGCACCCTCTGCCGGCCGGACCTGCCGACGGCCCACGCGCCGGTCTACACGCTCGCGGCGGCGGTCGCGGCGACCCGGGCCGCCCGCGAGGCCGGCGCCGACGCCGGCATCAAGTGGCCCAACGACGTCCTCGTCCCGGCGGGGGAGGACGAGCGCAAGCTCGTCGGTATCCTCACCGAGATGGAGGGCGAGGCCGACCGCGTCTCGTGGGTGATCGTCGGCGTCGGCGCGAACGTCGACGTCCCCGGCGCCGACCTGCCGGCGACGGCGACCAGCCTGCGGGAGCTCGGCGCCGACGCCGACCGACGGACGTTCGTCCGGCGGTTCCTGGGGGCGTTCGAGGCGCTCCGGAGCGACCCGGATTCGATACTCCCGGCGTGGCGCGAGCACGCGCTCACGCTCGGGCGGCGCGTCCGCGTCGAGACCACCTCGGGCACCGTCGAGGGCGAGGCCGTCGACGTCGCGTTCCCGGGCGCGCTCGTCGTCGAGACGGCCGAGGGCGAGCGCCGCGTCTCCGCGGGCGACTGCGAGCACCTCCGTCCCGTCTGAGTGGCAGGTCGATCCCCTCCGAGCACGCTCTCGTCCCCCTCGGGCGACTCACCCGGATCGCTACGGCTCGGCGTCGTCGACCCGGACGGTCAGCACCGGCATCGGGGCGCTCCTGACGACCCGCTCGGCCACGCTCCCGATGAGTATGCGGTTGATCCCCCCGCGACCGTGGGTGCCCATCACGATCAGGTCCGCCCCGGCCCGCTCGGCGTAGGCGACGATCTCCCGCGCCGGACTCCCCTCGAGCATGTGCCGTCGGTTCGGCACGTCCCCGGCGGCCCGCTCGGTCCCCTCGAGCGCGGCCTCGCCCTCCTCCCGGAGGCTCTCGCGGACCCCCTCCCAGGAGGTCTCCATGGGGAGGTTCGCGAACGCGGCGGTGTTGACGACGTAGACGAAGTCCAGCGACGCGTCGTGGACCCGCGCCAGGTCGGCGGCGTGTTCGAGTACCCGACCCATCCCCTCCGAGCCGTCGGTCGGAACGACGATCCGGTCGTACATCGGTAGCATATCGCACGGGAACTGTCATAACTGTTCCTCGGGTGGCGCCGACGGCTCGGGGATCTCACTCCCGCGGTCGGGGCGTGAGGTGGACCCGTTTCACGTCGCCCACGCCGGCCCGCCTGACGACGGCCCGGACGGGCTCCCGTGCGCCAGCGAGGTTGTCCGTGTCCCCGTCGAGGACGAGCAGTCGCGCGTCCCGGCCGGGCTCGATCGTGCCGCAGTTCAGGCCCGCGATCTCCGCGCCGGCGCGGGTCGCCATCCGTAGGACCTCCGTCGCGGAGACGTCCGCGAGCTTCGCGGCGAACTCCATCTCGCGGAACATACTGGGGGAGTTGAGGAACACGTTGTCGGTCCCGAGCGCGACGGTCGTCCGGTCGAGCAGTTCCCGGACGGGCGGGACGCCCACCTTCGTGACGAGGTTCGAGCGGGGACAGACGACGACCGGGACGGCCTCGTCCTCGAGCCGGTCCAGGTGGAGCGGTTCGGGGTGGACCATGTGGACGAGGAAGTCGGGGTGGAGGTCGAGCGCGGGGTTGACGTCCGCGGCGTCGCGCTCGCCCGCGTGGATACCGAAGGGTTTGCCCGCCTCCCGGGTGGCGTTGCGTTCGGCGCCGAACTCGCCGTCCCGGGCGCCGGAGGCGCCGTAGCCGTCGCCGGCCTCCATCGCGGCGACCGAGCCCCGGCCGAGGATCACCGGTTCGATGTCGAGCCCGGCCGCGGCCTCCCGGAGCGTCTCGACCCCCTCGACGTCGCCCTCGCGGAAGTCGATGAACCCGGCGGTACCGCTCGTCTCCATGAACGAGAGCGACCGCCGCATTGCAGCTACCTTCTCCTCGCGGCCCGCCGCCCGGAGGAGGCGGTGTTTCAGTCCGTCGGGGGGCGCGACCAGTTCGTCCAGCGAGAGCCCCCCGCCGGCCTCCTTCGCGATGGAGTCGCCGACGTGGGTGTGGGCGTTGACGAACGCCGGGAGCACGATGTCCGTCGAGTCCGTCGGCGCCTCCTCGACGGCCTCGATCGTCCCGTCCTCGACGATCACCCGGCCCTCCGTCGGCTCGTAGCCGGGACCCGCGAGGACGGTCCCTTCCAGTATCATACCCGTCGGTCGCCGCGAGCGGTGTTAAACTCCGGGGAACGGGAACTGACGGGGATCGCCGCCCGGGCGGCCTCTCGACGGGGCGGTCCCGGTCTCATAGGGATTATCGTAGTTATTCATAGCTTCTCTACCCGGGACCAGGCGACCGGACGACGGTGGGGGGTCGAATCCTCCG
>Ga0207797_1001747_pt1 | contig 15588 bp, 13 predicted proteins | sample PRCRCaboRojoPR_6_FD_187275 | JGI IMG/M metagenome (GOLD analysis project Ga0207797, IMG submission 187275) | Marine sediment microbial community from Cabo Rojo, Puerto Rico - PR CR 10% Liquid 1 (SPAdes) | ecosystem: Environmental > Aquatic > Marine > Coastal > Sediment | place: Cabo Rojo, Puerto...
ATCTCTTTTAACGTGTTCCATTCCAGCTTCAACACTTCTAAGTCCTCCAGTTTATCTATCTTTTTGATATCCGAACTTCGCAAGCCGGAATGAGAGATCGCGAGCTCTTTCAATTCTTCCAGTTCGAAGATGGGATCTATATTGGCGAAAATGTCCAAATAATCCAGGCGAAGAAATTCCAGATTCTCAGCTTTCTGCAGGCCGTTTAGATTTTCGATCCCCCAATACCAGGAGGCATCCAAAGACCTAAGCCTCCACAGATCGAAAGTAGTGATTTCCTCCCCAAATACGAAGATCTCCTCCCTAATCGCTTTCTCCAGATTCGGATCCTCGATGACCTTGGCCTCGATCTCTCCGGAATGGAAACAACCAATTATAGCTAATGTAGCGAAAAGAGCCACCAGCAATGACGTAAGTTCCTCTTTTATCCTAAGCATTTCAATCACCCCTCTTTTATATAACTATATGACACTTGCCCCTTCCTTTCGTCCGACCAGTTTCGAGATAGGTGTTTCGGGCCAAAGAAGAGGAAGACTGCGACGACCAAGCTACAGGAAGAGAGAGCTCGCTTATCAGAGGAGACCGCCCCTTGCCCATCTTATAATTTCCTTTATCGACATGTTCTTGCCGTACATGAGCATCCCTACTCTGAAAACCTTTGTCGCCGCCCTCACCATTAGATATGTAAATCCAGCCAGAAGGAAGATGCTCAAAAGTATCTCCCAAGGGGAAACCTGGCTAAAAGCCGATCTAAGGAGCATCATCGTCGGAGTAAACGGGGGAAAGAACGACACTAATTTGACCCACAACGCATCCGGATTGTTTACGATCGCCGCACTGAAATAAATGGGTATCAGCGGAATTAGGACGAAGATCCCCCTGGTTTGACTGCTGGACTGAATGTCTTTCGCACTCGCTCCCAGCAGGGCATATAGCGAAGCGATCATCAAGTAACCCAAAACGAAATAGCAGAAGAAATATAAACCCTGAAACGGAGACACTCCGCCCAGAGGGACGTTCACTATTTGAGTAAGGACGATTATTCCGGCAGTGCCCCAGATCGTTACTTGGGCCAGCCCTAACCCGGCATACCCCAGAAGCTTTCCCGCTATCATATCGAAGGCATCGATTGAAGAAAGAACTATCTCTACTATCCGGTTTGTCTTTTCTTTACCTATTCCAATCATGACCATGGATCCTTGGAACATAGAAGCCAATACTATCATTATGGCTATCCCGAAGGGGAGAATAAATTGACCGATGCTTCTAGATTCCTCTTCCAGCTTGACAGGGGTGAAACCTATAGGCTTGGTCAGTGAAAATATCTTCCCCGGATCATACCCCGACTCACTCAGAGACTTTGCTCCGACCAGCTTGGTCAAGACTTGACTCAACACCTTTCCGGCTCGGCTCAATTGCTCCTTTTTGTCCAGATTACTGTAAAGCCGAACGGGATCTCTTTGATAGTCGGTAAGGGATTCTTCCAATAGAAAATATCCGTCGATTTCCTTCTCTTTGGCTTGAGCTCTGAGACTATCTTCGCTTTCAGTTGCAAGTTTTAACTTTACTTCGGACTGATCTAAAGCCTCCACCTTTCTCTTCAGTTCTTCGTAGATCCCCGCGTTATCTTTCACGTAAAGGGTTACCGGGGCCTGATCCCCTCGAAAGGCCAAAAAATTTGGCACGAATCCGATCACGACGATAATGATCGGGATAACTACCGTGAGAATTAAAAAGGTCTTACTCTTCAGGTTCTGGATAAATTCCCAGCGAGCTACTTTTAATAGGTCACTATTCATGGGGTCCTCCCTGAGCCTTCGCCACGAAAATATCGTGAAGCGGGGGTTTGCGAACGGATATCTCCTCCACCTTTATTTCCTCGGGCAACTCCCTGATGAACCTGTCAGGGCTGTATCCTTTCTCTATATAGAATTTTGCCCGACCTTTACCTATTTCCAAGTCCGTTATATTTGTTCCAAACGTATTCGGGATCGTCTCCGGATTTCCGATATAAGTTAGTTCGACGACCTCTTTTCCGAAGTTCTCCTTTAGCTTGCTCAATTTTCCGTAAAGGATTTCCTTGCCCCGATGGATCATAAAGACCCTCTCGCAAAGCTCCTCGACCATATTCATTCGATGAGAGGAAAGCAATATCGTCGTCCCGGACTCTCTGAGGTCTCTGATCAACTCCCTGAAAAGGTCCTGGTTTACGGGGTCGAGGCCGGCAAAAGGTTCGTCTAGGATTGCAAGCTCGGGTTCGTGAAGAATCGCAGCGATGAATTGGACTTTCTGAGCCATACCTTTCGACAGTTCGGAGATTTTGGTCTCTTCCTCGCCAGGGAGGTTCATCTTTTGAAGCCATTTTTGTGCCTTATCTCTGGCAGTACGTTTTCCGAGACCTTTGAGTGTGCCCAAATATTTTAGCACGTCTCCCGCGGTCGCGTCCTCGTAAAGTCCTCTCTCCTCGGGGAGATAGCCGATCTTCTTTTTTGACGTTGGCCCTAAACCGTTGTTGCCGAAGCTTATCGATCCTCCATCCGGTTCGATTATATCCATGATCATTCTTATCGTCGTGGTTTTCCCAGCGCCGTTCGGCCCGAGCAGTCCCATAATTTCTCCTCTCTTAACGTGAAAAGTTACGTTTTGGACCACACTCTCACCCTTAAAACTTTTTTCGACTCTTTCGACGTTTAAGATATTCATTATTTATAAAATTTCCGAGAAAACCTCGGAACTCCCTCCTATATGAATCGGACTTCGTAAATATTATTGCAATGATCGTTAGTTGAAATCCAAAATTCTTTCCCCTCTCATTCAACATACCTCCAGTAATTTCGGATCGTGAATCCAGTCTACGGTTTAAATCAAGGCGGAGAATTGGAAGAATATTGGAGAAAAGATCCGACAAAAGTCGGGATAGTTAGCGATCGAGATGGTACAAATAGTGGAGATTCTACTTTCCAGAGATGGGGAGCGGGAGGTGATTGACTTTATTCCGGGACGTCCTCCTTAAGGAGACCGTTTTTTATGATGTAAAGCATGTCGTCAATTTTTGACAGAAACTCTTCCGCTTCCTCTTGAATTGGTTTTTCCAAAAATAGGTCAACTAGATTCAAGTTATACTGAGTAATTATGGAGGCGGCCACTGAAAGATTGACTTCCGGGTTTATCTCGCCTTCCTCTACCCCTTGTTCAAGCATTTTGATTATGAAATCCTCTCCACTGGAGGCGGACTTTCCCAGTAACTCCTGACGTAGCGCTTGGTCTTCTTTGATCAAGCTTTGACCTATTGCTAACAATTTTGGATTATTCTCGGCAAATCGAAAGCCAGCCCTGTATAGTTTGCGCAACTGTGTAAAGACGCTCTCCTCCGCCATTTCCTCCAGCGCCTTACTCATAAAATTCAGCTTTTTCTCCTGACTGATCTTTATCAGATAGCTGTAGAGATCTTTTTTGTCCTCGAAGTACTGGTAGAAACTTCCCTTGGGGATCTCAGCCCTCCGGACTATGTCACTGACCGTCGTCTGATGAAAGGAGCGGTTGCCGAATTCTTCCAGAGCGGCGTCCAGAACGCGGTTCTTTTTTTCCTCGCCGAGGTTAAAAAACGTGTCTTTGGGCATAGGAGCTAGGCAAACCTCCCTTCGGTCCTTCTAACCAGGCCAAAAAGGATAAAGACTAAACCAACAATTATTCCCAGCAGGATATATACGCTGGCCGCGATCGCCCCCCAGCCTCCTCCCTCCTGGGTTATTTTTACCACCGGAGAGACGTAGTAATAAGTGGGGATTATCTTTCCGATCCACTTAGGAATACCGGGGAAGAGGTAGACGAAGCCAGGTGCGAATAGGAAAATTCCACCCGCCTTCCAGAGAGCCAACAGGCTTGTAATATCCTTTAACAGTATTCCCGATATTAGGCCGAATCCGCTTGCCATTATCCCGCCCAGACCAAGTACAAAAATCAGTAGAAGCGGCTGTGCCCCGAAGGCTCCGTTTAAGAGCAATATCAATACGGCCACAAAAAGGCTAACTGCTACCCCTACAATAGCTTTGGCCAGCATGATCTCCGGGAGTGTGGCGGGGCTAGTGATTAAGGCTTTTAGCGTTCCGCGTTCCTTCTCCTCGATAAGGCCCCCGGCGGGCAGAAACGCACCTCCGAGAAAGACGGCCATGAGGACGATAAAGGGTAGGAATCTTTCTTTCCAGGGGATGTACTCGCTCTCTCCCAAGGTGACGAACTCGACTTCCAAGGGAGGTTCACCTCCCAAGACTCTCTGAACCCCATCGGTGAGCGAAGTCTTTAAAATTGCTCTATCGCTGGCGGGACTCGACCCCCAAACGAAGGTGTCGATTACTATCGAATCCTCCGGAGATCGTCCGCCGGCGATATCGTCAGGTAAAACGACTCCCATGTCCAGCGAGCCCCGTTCGACCGAATGCCTTAAACCTTCAAGGGATGAATAGCGCTTGACCTTTATCCCCTCGATTTTTTCGATGCCCTCTGGGAGCTGTGCTCCGCCTTCGACCATTACTCCCAAGGTCGGCTGGTCGGAGAGAAAGTTTCCCATGGCTATAGAAAAAATAAAGGATATTAACAGTGGAGCCAATATAGCCCATATGAAGAGAAAGTTCTTCGGGCCCCGGACGACGTCCTTGCCTAAAATTACGCCTACTAGTCTTAGGTTCATTGGAATCTCCTCTCAAGTACGCTCACGCCAGCACCGCTGATGATAAGGCCCGACAAGATCAGGGCGATCAGGTGGGGCCATACGTCACCCCATCCCGCACCGAAATTGGCCGCTATATGGACTGAATCTAGAAGATAGTAGGACGGGATAACCCTCATCCAGCCAGCGGAGGCTCCGGGAAAAAGTACGCCGCCGGCGGGGATCATCATTATAATTAAAGCCAGAATTCCCCAGGCCATAACGGACATCGTGTCGCTTGAGACCGAGGCTATGAGGAAAGCTATCCCCGTCAGCATAGCCGAACCAATAAGTAATGATACGAGTACGATCCCCGGGCTCCGACCCAATCCACCGACAAGCGCCATGAAAAAAACTGCCTGTATTGAAGCGAGCCCTACACCCGTAATCCCCTTTGCCAGGAATATTTCGGCGGTGTTTAACGGGCTAACTAGCAGGGCCTTTAGGGTTTTAGTCTCAATTTCTTCGGTGATCAGACTTGCTAGGCCCAAAGTTTCGGTCATGATCAAGAATACGGCAAATAATGGCCGCAGCCTGTCCCGAGCAGGTATGGGGCCCGTTACCAGTTCTCTGCCGAGGGTTTCCTCGGAGAAATTGACGGCCACGCTTTTCCCCGTGGCGGAGTATCCCCAGTTTTGGACAGTACTTTGGAGTGCGGATTTCGTCGAGTCGGGGGCGTCCGGCGGGAAGTAAAGGGTCACGGTCGGTCTTTTTCCGGAAGCCGCCGAGGAGGCTAAATCTTTGGGGAAAGCTATTCCGGCGATATAGTCTCCTTCTTCTACCGCCGTCCTGAGCTCCTCCTCTGAATCAAAAGAATCGAAACGGAGTCCCTCTTCTTGGACTTTTTCTAACGAGGGTAATTGAATCGGCGTATAAAAACCGATCTCCAGCGTCTGATCTACTCCCCCGGGAAGCAGAAAATATACCACCAGATAGGCCAATAGACCTATTACAGTGACTACGGCGAAGAGACGATTCTGGAAGTAGAGAAAAAAATCCTTTCTGGTAAGCGCAAAGACGCCTCGATAATTCATTCCGAGAGCCCCCTGCCAGTTATTTCTATAAATATATCCTCCAAGGTTGCCTCTTCGCTGTGGACCGTCGAAACTTTGTTGTCGGCAAACAGCTGGCGGATGAGCTCCGGGGTTTCCTCTTCGTCCAGGACGATCTCCCGTTCCTCAAGCCCGCCGTCCTCTGTAACGATTTCCGCTTTCAGCACCCTGCTCCCGTACTGCTGTTTGAGGTTATGGGGCGTGTCGAGAGCGACTATCCTTCCCTTATTGAGGAAGACGACACGATCCGATAGTTTATCCGCCTCGGCCATGTTGTGCGTGGTGAGAAAGACCGATGCACCTCGATCTCGCTCCTCCAGAATTACGTCCCTTATCGATTCGGCGGAACTGGGATCCAGACCGTCCGTCGGTTCGTCAAGGAATAGTATTTCGGGCCGGTGTAGGATGGAACGGGCCACCATAAGCCGTTGTTTCATTCCCTTGGAGTAATTTTGAACTTTTTCCCTTCCTCTACCGGAAAGGCCTACACGATCGAGCAGCTGCTCGGGGTCAAAGTCGTCGACGCCGAATAATTGGGCGAACAGGTTCAGGTTTTCCCTAGCGCTCATTTGCTCGTACAAGTTAGTCTCCTCGAAACATATGCCGATCCGTCCCTGGATCTTTCTAACGTTGTCTATCACGGAAAACCCCAGTACCTTGGCCTGGCCCGCCTTTGGTTTCAACTGACCCGTAAGCATCTTGACCGTAGTGGTCTTCCCCGCCCCGTTCGGCCCGAGAAACCCCAGTATTTCACTCCTTCCCAACTCAAAGTCGATATGATCGACGGCCATCAAATCTCCGTAGTTATAAGCCAAATTGCTTGCGACAATGGCTTTTTCGGTCATTATTACCCCTTTCCTTCCCGCTAGTTTTTATGACTAGATAGTCATATGACTTTTCAGTCATAATATACCCCTTTCTCTTAATTCTGTCAAGTCAAATTATATTCTATGAAGGAGAGCCGAGAAGTGGGCCAAAGATGTTTTGCGGTCCGTGGGGTAAAGGCTTTACTGGGAATCCTTCATTCTAGGATCGAGCGCGTCCCGCAATCCGTCCCCAAGCATGTTAAAACCCAGAACGGAAAGCATTATCGCTATGCCGGGAAAGGTGACGATCCAGGGCGAGATAAGTAACACTTTCCTCCCGTCGCTCAACATCGCTCCCCACTCCGGTGTAGGTGGTTGGGCACCAAGGCCCAGGAAGCCGAGCGCTGCGGCGTTTAGAATTGCCGAAGCAAGGGTAAGCGTGCTTTGTACTATCAAGGGGGAAAGAGAGTTAACTAGGATATGGTGGATTAAAATGCGCCGATGGCCCGCTCCCAAGGCCCTAATTGCCTCTACGTAGTCCTTGGATTTTATCTCCAATACGGAAGATCTAGCAATTCGGGCAAAACGGGGTATGGTGACGACGCCGACGGCGATCATCGTGTTCCAGAGGTCGGGGCCCAAAATTGCCACAATGGCAATAGCGAGAAGGACGTAGGGGATGGCCAGCATGATGTCCATAAATCTCATCAAGATGCTGTCGATCCATCCGCCGAAATAGCCGGCGGACAATCCGATCAAGCCCCCGAAGAACAATCCAATGGACACGGAAATAACCCCGATCGTCATCGATATCCGGGCTCCGAAGATGATTCGGGTCAGAAGATCTCTGCCCAATTCGTCCGTCCCTAGCGGATGCTCCAGTGAAGGAGATTTCTGTACCTGAGACCAGTCTTGTTTAATGGGGTCGTAGGGAGTGATGAAGTTGGCGAAGGCCGCCATGAAAATGAAGGCCCCGATAATTATCATGCCGGCGATGGCGAGCTTATTTCTCTTCAATTGGCGGAAGGCGTTACGAAATAGGGAAGTCCCTTTCTGGTTTCTGTTATTTAGGATCATTGTTTTTTATTCGTATTTCACTTTGGGGTTTATCCAAGCGTAGGATAAATCAACTAGTAGATTAATTATTACAAAGGCGGCCCCGATAAATAAGACCCCGCCTTGAACCGCGGGATAATCTCTAGCGTGAATGGAATCTAACAGCCAGGTTCCCAGTCCGGGCCAAGAAAAAACTGTCTCGGTCAATATCGCTCCGCCGAGCAAAATGCCAAAATTAAGTCCCACTACCGTTATTACGGGCATAAGGGCGTTTCTAAAAGCATGTCCCAATAAGATGCGGGTCTCTTTAAGTCCCTTTGCCCTGGCGGTCCTAATGTAGTCTTGATTTAGTACTTCTAGCATGCTGGAACGGGTCATGCGCGTTATCATCGCCATCGGGATCGTCCCCAAAGCGATTCCGGGCATCGTCAAATGTAGCAGGACGTCCCCCAGGGCCTTCAAGTTTAGATTGATCAGGGCATCCAGAGTGTAAAAACCGGTTGGAGAAGACAAAGCCAGTTCGGTAGAAATCCGACCACCAAAAGGCATTAGGCCCAATTGTAGAGAAAATATATATATCATCATTAGGCCCAGCCAAAAAACGGGCATAGAGATACCTATCAAGGCGATTATCATCCCGGAATAGTCCCAGATGGAATATTGCCGCCAGGCCGACACTACTCCCAAAAACACTCCAAAGACGGAGGAAAAGACCATGGCAAATATCGTTAATTCAAAGGTGGCGGGAAACCTCTCGAGCAGGATCGTAAGCACTGGTCTTCCTTCCCTAATTGAATCTCCCCAGTTACCTTGGAACAGATTGAACATATAGATTCCAAGTCGCACGTGGAAAGGTTTGTCCAACCCCATCTTCTCTCGCAGGGAAGCCAGCGCCTCTTCGCTGACATGTTGTCCCAGCATTACTCGAGCGGGGTCGCCGGGGATAAATTCGATCAACAGGGATATTATGATCAACAGTCCTAATAGGACAGGTATTATGGAGAGGACCCTTCTAATGGTATATGAGAGCACAAATATTCACCGATATTCAAGACGAAGATGAAAATTAAGGGAGGTGCATGATGATAGCTGCACCTCCCTTGTATAAAATGAAAATCAGTCAAAATCTATTCTATCGCGGCCATTATTCCGTCCAGACAAACTCCAGTCTTCCTTTGACTACAGGATTCAAGTCGTAATCTTTAACCTTGTTTCTTGCACCGATCATCCTATTGGCAGTGGCCACCGTCAGCCAGGGAGCGTCGCCGTGGATTATTACCTGAGCCTGCCTGTATAGTTCGGCTCTCGTCTCCCGATCCATCGTCTGCTGAGCCGCCATAAGGACTTCGTGCAAGGGGTCGCTTTTATAGAAAGCGACGTTTCCGGCACTTCCTATCGTCGCGTTGTCCTTGTCCAGTAGAACGTATAGGAAGTTATCCGGGTCTCCGTTGTCTCCCATCCACCCCAACATGCACATAGGATGTTCGCCTTCCTCCGTCTTATCTAGGTAAGTGCCCCATTCGTAGGTGACCAATTCAACCTCAATCCCCACGGCGGCCAACTGGGCCTGAATGGCCTGGGCCAACTTCTTGGGTTGCGGGAAGTAATCCCTAAAGATGGGCATATACCACAGTTCGGTCTTAAAGCCTTCCGGATAACCTGCCGCCGCAAGGAGCTTTTTTGCTAATTCAGGGTCGTAGGGATAGTCGGCGATATCTTCGTTCCATCCCCAAAGATTGGAAGGCATCGGGTTTACCGCGGCTTCCCCTCTCCCCTTGTAGAAAGTGTCGACAAGCGTCTTTTTGTCGACGGCATAATTGACGGCAAGCCGGACGAGTAAATTGTCAAAAGGTTCGACCATCTGATTCATGGCGACGTAGCCCACGTTCAAGCCGGGCTCTTCCAGCAGAGTGAGGTTATTGTCCCTTTCTATCAATGGGGCATTGTCGGGAGTGACACTATCCATTATGTCTATATTGCCGGCCTTTAAGGCCATTAAGCGGGCCTGTTCTTCTTTGATCACTTTGAAGATGGCCTTATCCAAATAAGGATAGGGCTTCTTCCAATATTCGTCAAAGCCTTCCAGCACTATCTCGCTGCCTCTGGTCCAGCTGACGAATTTGAACGGACCGGTCCCGACCGGGTTATTTCTAAAACCTTCCACGCCTAAATCTTCCATGGCTTTCTTGCTGACGATCATCGTCGGAAAGACGGCGAGGTTGGCCAAGAAGGGAGCGTAGCGCCTAGACAACGTGAACTTCACGGTATAGTCGTCGATCGCTTCCACTTTTTCCACGTAATTGTACATGTAACCCCAATACGCAAAATCCCCTTTGTGATAGGCGTGATCCTCGTCGTACTGGCGTTGGAAAGTAAATACCACGTCTTCGGAAGTCATCTCATAGGAGGGATTGTCTCCCCAGGGATGAAACATTACCCCTTCCCGAAGATGAAACGTCCATTCCAAACCGTCCTCGGAGACTTCATGGTCCTTGGCCAGTGAGGGATGGACGGTGCTCCCGCCTCTATCGAAAGCGTAAAGAGTGTTAAAGACGTTATAACAGACTTTGACCGATTCTCCGTCCGTTATATCGGCCGGGTCTAGCCGGACGGAATCTCCACCTCGTCCAAAGACGATAGTTCCCCCGGCCTGGGGTTCTTGGGCCATGGCCAACGTACTGAGAGACAGCACAAACATTCCGACGATTAAGATTGAGACTAATCTTTTCATTGGTTCCTCCTTGTGATTTGTTTATTTATACTGATAGAACGGTTGCTTGGTCCGACTCTATAGAGAAAATCACCTCCTCCAGACGAAGTATCAATGGGGTTCTGTCTATATAAAACCTCGGAAAGAATTTTGGGTGTCAATTGACAATTAAGGCAAACATCATCTTTAGTATTTTACAACAAATGGAAGGTGTTTTACGAGGTTTTATATAGCCGACAAGAAAATTGAAAAAACAAAGTAATTTTCAAGTTTTTATAATTCTATCCTTGCGCCGTCGACTTCCAACTTCGGGTTGGCCGTAATTAAGCCGTCGATATGGACGCTGGCTTCATTGTCTCCCCCGATCGTGCTGTCATCGCCCAAAGCGACATGCAACGTTCCGGCTACTTTTTCGTCTTCCAGAGTGACGCCGATCAGTTCACTGGCTGGATTTATCCCAATTCCCAGTTCGGCCACGTTGCGACCGGGTCTACCCGCACTGTCGATCAGTTTTTCGAACTCTTCGGACCGGTTTCCTTGGAAGGAAACGGCGTATCCGTCCTCTATTTCAACTGAGATTGGGGACTGCAGTAAACCCAGCCCGGAAAGAGACCCGTCGATTACCAATCGTCCCTCGGCACTTGCGGGCGAGATAAATACTTCGCCGCCGGGGAGATTGGTAAAATCTCCCGGATTTTCGCATATTCCCGTATCGGCGTTCCATTGCCTACCTTCCAGATCGAAATGCAGGTCGGTGCCTTCGTCGCTAGTGATTCGAGCTTGCCTTGAACCTTCCAGTTTAGAGGAAAGCGATCGGGCCCTTTTTTCTACCGCGCCGTAGTCGGCCCTCAATCCCCCTTCTCCCATCATCTCCTTGGTAACGCCGGGGAGGGTGGCCACTCGGGCCCCGGCATGGCAGGCTTCCTCTCGAGCACGGGTATGTGATATCGACTTCGCCGTAGGAGCTAGGACGACATCGGCCGCTTTCATCGCCTCGGCTACGACTTTTGGGGGTTCTTCTCCGTCCGTCTCCCTCGGCCCCATCACGAGCAACATCCCCTCTTTTGCTATCTCTGCTGCCTCAAAGAGGGCTTCCCCGATGGGTCTCTTTATCCTATCCGTTACTACTAGCACCGTTTCGTCGGCTTCAACCTTCATACAATCTCGAATGGCAATCGATGCCCCTTCGCTCATCATTGTTGTTTCAATCCCTCCAGGTTCGACGTTAGTAAGTGTTCAATATGAACCAAAGGATAAGTCTTTACGAAATCGAGCGCAAGAATGGAAATGATGGATAAGGAGAAAAATTTGCCGCTTTTGGAGAATGCTTTGTCGGTTAAAACTTCCAGTACTCACTGAGGTAGCTGGAGCGGCCTCTTCATCGAGCTAGTTCCAAGAAATCCTCGTTCCGTTCAGTCTCCGTTTTCTCTATCGGTCTGTCCCAATCCCGATCGTCGGGATTATCCGGGTCTATTTCGAAGTATTCCGTCTCTAGTACGTAAGGGCCGGGGATCGTGTAAGGTTGAAATTCATCCAGTCGACCTAGAGCCCGGATCGCTCCGCGCCTGATCTTCTCTCTGGCTTTAGCCGGGCTAAGTGAGAGGGCGTCTTCCCTGCTCAAACTTTCCTTTACCGCCACGGTCTCTACTTGGCCGACCAGATCCTCCGCTTCCGCGCAGACTTTGTCGTCTCCCGTCACCAGGGCCAGGGGCACGCCCAAAAAGCCGGCCATGATCACCCGCACGCCCAATTCGCCGATCTCCTTGCCGTTTAGGATCATCCGGGAGATGCTTCTAGAACTATAACTATGACAGAGATTGGCATTAGGGGTGCGGTTCATCGCGTGCTGGCCTACAAAAAATAGAGCGTCGAAACTTTCGTCCATCCCGATCCGCTCCATTTTGGCCGCACCGGAAATGAATAGTGCCTCGTCGTGGAGCAATTCCGGTCTCACGCCGCCTGGTCCATGTCCGTCCCAAACGATCACTTCGTCAGCCCCGGCCCCCAGAGCTCCTTCTACGGCGGCATTGGTCTCTTCCGTCAACAGCTTGCAGGAGCGGTCGTAGAACCGTCCCTGCCTTCCACAATGTTCAAATTTGGAAACTCCAGCTACGCCCTCCAAGTCCGTCAAGATGTATATTTTCATTTGGTTAACCCCCTGCCTTTGCTTATGTAAACCGTCGAGAGAACCATCCATTGGTATTTTTGAAATCAATGATAAACCTTAGCCCTCCTCCAATAATCCGCGAAATTTCCGTAGTTTTCTCTTCATGTATGGACGTCGTAGTTTCTTTTGAGCCCTCAGTTCGATCTGGCGCACTCCCTCCTTAGTGAGGTTGAATACCTGAGCCACCTCTTTTAGGGTACGAGGGTGACCGTCCTCAAGGCCGTAGCGCAGTTTGATGATCTCTCTTTCCCGACTGCTCAGCTTGTTCAACACCTGATCCAGTTCCTCCAATAGTAGTTCGGAATAGGATTCCTCAACCGGGGAGGGAGTAGTCTCGTCTTCGATAAAGTCGGCCAAAACGTCGCCCTCTTCTCTATCTCCTATTGGTTTTTCCAGTGAGTTGGTGTACTGTGAAGTGTTCTCGATCTTACGGATTTTCTCTTCTGTCAGATCCATTATCTCAGCCAGTTGCTTTACGGAGGGAGTATAGCCATGTGTTTTTTCCCATTCCTTCTTCGTTTTCTGCAGCTTGCTGATCGATCTTAGCATATGAACGGGTATTCGAACAGTTCTCGATTGATCCGCAATGGCTTTCGTAATCGCCTGTCTAATCCACCAGGTGGCATAAGTGCTAAACTTATAACCTTTGCGCCAGTCGAACTTGTCCACCGTCTTAATCAGTCCGATGTTTCCCTCTTGGATAAGGTCGAGAAGGGGTAGACCTCGGCCGAGGTAGTTTTTGGCAATGCTAATGACGAGCCTCACGTTTGAGCGGATCATCTTATTTCGGGCCTCTTCGTCTCCCTTTTCTATTCTCTTGGACAATTCTACTTCTTCTTCCCTTGTCAACAGAGGGATCTTACCTGCTTCCCGCAAGTAAATTTGCACGGGATTTCGCGGGGACGAAACCTTCTTCCCAACGCTATTAGTTCGGCTAAGAGTCCGCTTTGGAAATTGGAAAGAATCTGATTTCGAAATTCGGTAAACTTTGGTTTTGTCATTTTGGCTAGGTGCCTCTGGGCTCATGGTTGCCCCCTTGCTAACAACTTTTCCACCGGCAAACCGCAGGACTGACATTGACTTTTTGGGCAAAGTTAGCCATCTTCGTCTTCATTTGCATCAAAAAAGAGATCTAGACCCTTATTCTGAAGGATCTCTTCGCTGACGAAGATGGGACTTTGTAGTTTCAGAGCCAAGGCGACCGCGTCGGAAGGGCGAGCGTCGAGCTGAATTTCTCCTGTTTTAGAGACGATTCCGTCTCCCCCGACAGGGGAATCCTTGATACCATCCCCTGCGAGCCCAATCGTCAACTTGGCGTGATATGACCCCCCCTGCAAGTCGTCTATCATGACCCGTTCTAGTTTACGGTCAGTTTTTTCCAGCAGATTCTTCATCACGTCGTATGCTAGGGGACGAGAGACTTGTATGTCCCGAAGTGTCAGAAAAATCGCCGTGGCCTCCCCTTCACCGATCCAAAGGGGCAAGGTTTTCTTCGGACTACCCTTCCCCTGCAATAGCAATAAGGGAGAACGTTCTAGATGATCTACCAGAACTTTCTTAACTGCTACTTCTACTTTCTCCATATTGCTTTTTCACCTCTACTGCTTTTTCCGACGAGTACGGTTAATCACTTACAGTTCCCTATCTTCAAAGTTCGCTCCGGGGTTTTATCGGTAAATTTTATAAATAAAGAAAGCTCAAAATGTGTTTTCATTCCACGGCGAAAGGAAATAAAAAAATGCCACAGGAGTAACCCTGTCGCATTCTTACTTAGTTTAGAGTCCACCCGCCCTGCTCCGTCGGCTACCTTTAGGCGGACAGAACTCTAAACTAGTTCTGATACCACCTAATCCAAAAGAAGTTAAACCGACTTTCGACGCCGATCGCTTGGAGAGATAGAACCTCCTCGTAAAAAAGTTCACAAATAAATTGGGGTGTCAACATCGGCGCTCACCATCGCTTTTACGACCACAATTTTGACTTCCTGCCTTCATTCCTATAGGTTTTTACAGTAGTGTTGTGTAAGATCGTCTCTGACCAATAATAATTGTTTAAGGTCAACCATAGCATACTAGGACGAATTTAGAGATATGTCAAGTTTGAACCTGGCGGGAGGTTGTAGATTGACTGGGGAATTTTTTATAAAACATGAAACTATCTAACATTACGGAAGGTTTTACGGAGTCCGTCATTAGAGAGATGACCCGCATATGCGACGCCGTCGACGGGGACAATTTGGCCCAAGGGTTTCCGGATTTCCCCGCCCCATCAAAGATAAAGCGAGCCGCCCGGGAGGCGATAGCCGAGGATCGAAACCAATACCCCGTTACTTACGGCGAACCGGAACTGCGAAAGGCGATCGCCGATAAAGCTCAAGATTACAACAATATCCCTGTAGATCCGAGCGAAGAGATAACCGTAACATGTGGGGCGACCGAGGCCATGATAGCCACCTTAAAAGCGGTGATCAATCCTGGGGACGAGATCATAGTCTTCGAACCTTTTTATGAAAATTATGGCCCTGACGCGATCCTTTCCGGGGCTACCCCGAGGTATGTAAGTTTGGAAAGACCTGACTGGTCTTACAGTTCGGACCAACTGCGGCAAGCATTCAATGAGCGGACCAAAGCGATCATTATCAATACTCCCAATAACCCTACCGGCAAGGTATTTAGAAGGGAAGAGTTGCGCGAAATAGCCGACCTCTGTGTCGAGTACGATTGTCTAGCCATCACCGACGAGATTTACGAGCAGATACTCTATGACGGTAGAACACACGTCTCGATGGCTTCGTTGGAAGGGATGGAAAGTAGGACCGTGACGATAAATTCTATTTCCAAGACCTACTCCGTGACGGGATGGCGTGTGGGGTGGGCCCTGGCGGAGGAGCGGATTACGGAGCGGATAAGGAAAGTACATGACTTTTTGACAGTCGGTGCCCCCACTCCTTTTCAGCATGCGGCCGTCGAGGCACTAGAGATGCCGGAGGACTACTACGCAAAACTAAGGGCCGATTATCACCGGCGTAGAGAATCCCTTTACGACGCTTTGGTGCAGATCGGTTTAGGCGTCCGCCTGCCGGAAGGCTCTTA
>Ga0207797_1001748_pt1 | contig 15587 bp, 18 predicted proteins | sample PRCRCaboRojoPR_6_FD_187275 | JGI IMG/M metagenome (GOLD analysis project Ga0207797, IMG submission 187275) | Marine sediment microbial community from Cabo Rojo, Puerto Rico - PR CR 10% Liquid 1 (SPAdes) | ecosystem: Environmental > Aquatic > Marine > Coastal > Sediment | place: Cabo Rojo, Puerto...
CCCGGAGCACGTCCGGCGCGTTGTCGACGGTGCCGGTGACGCGGAACCGCAGCGGGTCCGTGCTCGTCCGGTCGACGGTCGCCCGTCGGAACGCCAGCATCAGCTCCGGCAGCCGCCGTTCGACGAGCCACAGCTCTAGGGCGTCCGGGCTGTCATCGACCCGGTAGCTGGTCTCTCCGCCCCTGCTCTGTCTGATGAACCGCCGCGTGTTGTTAGCGAACACAGCCGTCCGGTAGCCGCTCTCCCTGACGCCGCCGCGGGCGGTGGTGCCGGCGAAGCGGTCCCAGCCCTCGGCCATGCGCACCCGGGTGCGCGACCAGGTGGCCGTCGACCCGTTCGCGAGGACGACCCGGCGCTCGTAGCGCACCGCCAGCGAGCGGTTCTGGACGGCGGTAGCGTGGGTCGTCGCGAGCCGCTGGGCGTCCTGGACGCCGGCCGTGCCCAGCCCGGGCGGGTACTCCGACTCGGGGACCGGCGCCGGCGTCACGTCGTCGCCCGAAGCCGCGGGGCTGGTGCCGCCGCCGAGGTTACAGCCCGCCAGCGCGACCAGCACCGCGAGCGCCACCACCGCCGGGGGGGAGAGAGAGGGGGACCGTTGCACGCGGGGCGGTTGCGGCGGGGCGCTCTTGAAACCGCTGCTCGCGTCTCAGCCACGGACACGGAGGTCACCGACCGCCCGGAGCCGCGCGCGCCGCGGGTTCAGCTGTGGAACCGCCGGACGAGCGCGCGCTGTCGCCGGCCGATGTCCTGGCTCTCCTCCCCGAGCTTCTCGCCGAACCACAGCACGTAGCCGTTCGGGTCCAGCGCCGCGAACTGCCGCCAGCCGAACTCCGTCTCGTGGAGCTGCTGGGCCATCTCCACGCCCGCCTCGGACAGCTCCTCCTGGAGGGCGGCCGCGTCGTCGACGTCCACGTACAGCGCCAGCGACCCGCCGACCGGCTCCTCCTCTAGGACGGGGAGCTTCTCGGTGAGGGAGTCCCGCTCCTGGAACATCAGCGAGCCGTCGTCGACGGCCAGTTGCACCCACCAGGGGTCCTCGCCGTCGGCCGGCAGGGTGGCGACCACCTCCGCGTCGAGCACCCGCTCGTACCAGTCGACGGTGTCCGACAGGTCATCGACCATCAGGTTCGGGGTGACGGAGTTGACTGTCATGGTCTATCGTGTTGTTCGCTACCGACGGTCAAAACAGTTGGGAGCGCGGCAGGCTACCCGTCGACGGTGAACTGCGCCTCCCCGCCGCCGAACCGTGACGGGGTGAGGGCGTCGTGGAGCTCCGTCGGCTCGCCGTCCAGCAGCTGGCGGGCGACGACGTCACCCAGCGCGGGGGCGAGCTGGACGCCCGCGGCGTGCAGCGCCACCACCGACAGCCCCGGCCAGGCGGTCCAGCCCGCGACCGGGCGCCCGTCCGGGGTGCGCGACAGCGGCGCGGCGGCGCTGTCGACCAGCTCACCGCCCGCCAGCGGCGGGACGAGCCGGTCGGCGACGGTGCGGAAGGAGTCCAGCACCTCGTCGGGGACCCCGTCCGTGGGGAGCTCTCGGGGGTCGGCGACAGCGGTGTCGTAGTACTCGCCGACGTCCGCGGTCGGGCCGGTGCGGTAGGCGACCGCCCGGCCGCCGTCGGCGCCGCGGAATCCGACCGGCGACTCGTGGTGGTCGAGCTTCGGGAGCCGGGTCGAGAGCGGCCGTATCGGCTCGAACGTCGCCGTGTACCCCGCGGTGTAGCGGGTCGGCAGGTCGACGCCGACCGAGCGCGCCAGCCGGGGGGTCGACGCCCCGGCCGCGAGCACCACCGCCGCGGCGTCGACCGTCTCGCCGTCGGCCACGACCCCGGTCACCTGGTCGCCGTCGGTGCGGAGGCCTGTGACCTCGGTCCCGTGCTCGACGGTCGCCCCCCGCTCGGTGGCCCGGGCAGCCATCGCCTCGGCGAGCGCGCCGGCGTCGAAGTAGCCCAGGAACGGCCGGTACAGCGCGCCCGACAGCGCCGTCGTCAGGTTGGGGACGGGGACCGTCCGCCGGAGCGCCTCGGGAGTGAGGAACTCGGCGGCCTGTGTCGCCGGGGCGCCCCCCGTCGCGAGCGCCCGGAGGTCGTCGGCCCCCTCATCGGTGGTCGCCACCTCGAGCTGGCCGACGAGCTCGAACCGGGCGGGGTGGTCGGCCAGCAGCCGGTTGTAGTACTCCATCCCGTACCGCTTCATCCGGGAGAGGGGGTCGTCCTCGGTCGGGGTGGTCCGCCAGGTCGCCAGCGAGGCGGCGGTGGTGCCGGCCGCCAGGTCGCCCTCACGCTCGAACAGTACCACCGGCCGGTCGGCCCGCTCGGCGAGGTGTACTGTGACGCTGGTGCCGACGATTCCGCCGCCGACGACGGCGACCGGCCGTGACATGCCCCTACCGTCCCTGTCGCCGCGGCAAAAGGTTTCGGGGGAGCCCGGCTCAGAACTGCCGGTTGAAGTTCTCAGCCTCCCACTCCGTGGCGGTGGAGCTGGCCTCGTTCCATTCGTCACGCTTCACGGCGAGATACGCCTCGTGGAGGGTGTCGCCCATCGCCCCGGCGAGCACGCTGTCCGCGGCCAGCGCGTCCAGCGCCTCCCCCAGGGTCTCGGGGAACCGCTCGATGCCGCGCTCCTCGCGCTCGGCGGCCGACAGCGCGCCGGGGTCCTGCTCGACCGGCTCGCCGGGGTCGAGCTCGCGCTCGATACCGTCCCGGCCGGCCGCCAGCAGCCCCAGCAGCGCGAGATACGGGTTGGCGGTGTTGTCCGCGGCCTTCAGCTCGATACGGGTGGTCGACTCTGGGTCGTCCCACTGCGAGGAGGGGACCCGCACCATCGCCTCGCGGTTGTCCAGCCCCCAGGCGGTGAACGCCGAGGCCCACATGTGGGGCTGGAGCCGCTTGTAGGAGACGACCGACGGCGCCGTCAGCGCCACCAGCGCGGGGGCGTGCTCGAGCACGCCCGCGACGAACTGCCGGCAGGTGTCCGTGATGCCGTAGGCGGAGTCGCTGCCCTCGTCGTAGAAGACGTTGTCCTCGCCGTCCCACAGCGACAGGTGGATGTGACAGCCGCTGCCGGGCCCCTCGGGGAACGGCTTCGGGGAGAACGTCGCCGCGAGGCCGTGCTCGCGGGCGATGGCCTTCACCGTCTGCTTGTAGGCCACCTGGTCGTCAGCGGCGGCGACGCCGCGGTTGTGGTCGACGACCAGCTCCTGCTGGCCGGGGCCGTACTCCGCGTAGTAGCGCGCCAGCGACATCCCCTGGGCCTCCAGGGCGTCGATCATGTCCGTCACCACGTGGTGGGCGCGCTGCATCCCGTCGTCGGTGAACACCAGCGACTCGTCGAACGGCTCCAGGCCGTCCTCGCCCTCCCGGGCCAGGTAGAACTCGCTCTCGAAGGCGGTGCTGGGGGTGTACTCGAAGTCGGCGAGGAACTCGCCCAGCACCGTCCGGGCGTCCGCGCCCCAGCGCTCCTTGTCGACGGTGTACTTGTCGACCATCATCGCCGCCGTCCGGTCGGCGTACGGCAGTACCTGGAACGTCTCCGGGTCCGGGACGAGCCGTGCCTCCCCGGCGGCGCCGAAGGGGCTGCCCGCGGCCGGCCGGTCCAGCGAGGTGAACGCCTGGATGATCTGGGCCATGTTCACCCCGCTCTCCAGCACGTCGTCGATGTCGTCGGCGTCGACGGTCCGTCCGCGGACGACGCCGGCGTTGTCCACGTGCCGGAGTCGGACGAAGTCGACGTCCTCTCGCCCACAGCGCTCGATAACGGCTGCCCTGTCCGTCATGGGGCGCCGTTCTGACGGATTCCGTATCAATGTTGGGTGATCACACGGCGCTCGCCTCCGGCGAGCCGGCCGCTCCGGGCGCTACTCCCGCCGGGTCCCCCGGTAGCCCAGGAGCCGCTCGTGGCCGTCGCCGGACATCAGCATCGGCCAGAACGGCCGCTCGGCGACCAGCTCCTCGCCCTCGCGGGTCGCGTAGGCCTCCCCCTCCTCGACGCGCCGGAAGTTCTCCCCGAGGAAGCGGTACTCCGCGCCCGGCTCCTTCTCGACGGTGTCGAACACGTCGTACACGGCCGTCGCCGTGGGCCGGGGGTCGTCGGGGAGGACCTCGGCCCACCGGAGGAAGTCGACCATGCAGTCGTAGGCGTACGCCGCGGCGTCGTCGGTGCGCTGCTCGCCGGCCTCGATGTCGACGAACCACGGCAGGTCGACACAGCGCCGGCCGTTCGAGACGGCGGTGGTGTCCATCACGTGCTCGACGGGCCCCATCGCCTCGAAGGCGGCCCGCTTGCGGGAGTCGAGGTTCGACACCGCGCCAAACGGCCGGTCGTAGGACACCGTCGAGTGGATGCCCAGCCCGGTGCAGCCGGCCACCGCCTCGAAGAAGTCGTGGGCCAGCCGGCGCTCGTACGCCTCGGCGGTCGGGTCCCCCGGGAGCGCGCGGTTGACGTCGGTGTCGACGTACCGGACCCCCCGCTCCAGCGCCGGCTCGTTGACGACGACGAGCTTCACCGGCCGCTGGACGTCGTGCCGGTGCTCCTCGACGAACCGCTCGATCGCTGTCGCGCCACAGGGCTCATCCCCGTGGACGGCGCCGGCGACGACCACGTCCGGGTCGCCGGCGCCGAGCGTCCTCACGCGCATACCCACCGGGCGGGCGTGGGGCGCAAAAGGCTTGGCACGCAGGGTCCACGCGAGGCGGGGGTCTACCCCGTCACCCACTCCGTCCCCGGCCCCTCGGGGTCGTGGGAGGGGACCACCTCGTCGGCCGCCGCGACCAGCCGCTCGGCGGAGGCGTACCACTCCTGGACGTCCATCGTTCCCGGCGGCGCGAACCGGCTGTCCGGCCCGCCCTCGAGGTTCGCGTACAGCGGGAACACGTCGATAGCGAGCCCCCACGTGGTCCCGCCGTGCTCGGCCAGCACCGACCAGTGGCCCGGTGCGTGGCCGGGCGTCTCCAGCAACTCCAGCCCCGGCGCGACGGTGTGGTCGCCGTCCCGAATAGAGAGCGATGGCCCAAGCCAGGACGGCTCGTAGCCGGCCGTCGGCGAGAGGAACGCGCCGGTGTGGATGTCCAGCGGCGCGCAGGCGTACTCGACGGCCTCGCGGTGGACGAGTATCTCCGTGTCCTCGGGGAAGACGTCCGTGTTGCCCGCGTGGTCCCAGTGGAGGTGTGTCAGCACGACCGTGTCCACCGCCGTCGGGGGGACCGCCTCCTCGCGCAGCAGCGCCTCAAACGAGCGGTCGGCCCGGGGCTCGAAGGCGGGCTGGCGCTCCCGGACGAGTTCGGGGTCCGGGAACCCCGTGTCCACGAGGACATCCCGTTCACCGTCGGTGAGGTAGTACGCCGTCGAGGGGATCCACACGTCCTCGCCGGGCCGGGAGGGGAGGACGACCGAGCGGTCACACCGCAGTTCGCCCCGGATCAGCGACCGGATTCGCCAGTCGGTCATGCCACCGCTCGGGGGTGGACGGCACAAAAGCGTGGGGCGGTCAGTCCGTCGGCTGGGCCGGCGCCCCCGGGGACGGCGGCAGGCGAAGCTCCTCCAGGTCCGGGAGGTGCTTCACGTTGTACACGACCTTCGCGCTCCCCGTTATCGGCGCGCCGACACAGGACAGCCGGATGCCCCGCTCGAGGAGGTCGTCGGGCAGGATATGGTCGACCGGCTGGGACAGCTCCCCCTCCAGAATCGCCACCGCGCAGTTCGCGCAGGCGCCGCCGCGACAGGAGTACGGCCACGCGAACCCGTGGCGCTCTGCGGCCTCCAGCAGCGACTCGCGGGGCTCGACGGTGATACTGCCGTAGTCCTCCTTGTCGAGCCCGGCAGCCGCGGCCGTCCGGAACAGCTCCGGGTCGTCCAGCGACCAGCCGTGGTCCTCGACGGCGGCGTAGTTGAGGTACTCGACGGTCGGCTCCGGCTCCTCGGGCTCGGGTTCGGGTTCCGGCTCTCCACCCGAATCGGACCCCCCGGTGTCGGGAGCCGGCTCCGGCTCGGGGATGTCACCGTCTGCGCCGGCACGGATGCGCTCGTAGGCGCGCTGGACCGCCTGGAACTCGGTGGTCGAGCCGCCCTGGTCCGGGTGGGTCTCCTTCACCCGCTGGCGGTAGGCCGCGACTAGCTCCTCCTCGTCGGCGTCGGGGTCGACACCGAGAACGTCGAACGGGGACGCCACACGCTTCCTACGGGAGCGGGCGGTTAAACTCCTCGCAAAAGGGCAACGCCGCCGACCGGCTACCGCTCGACCAGCCGCGCGACTGCGACCGTCAGCGGCACCGCGACGGCGACGTGGAGCGCGACGAGCCATAGCTGGCCGGCGAACCCGACCCCGAGGTCGGGGGCGGCGAGCGCGACGGGCGCCAGCGACGCGATGAACACCACGACAGCGGCCCCCAGGAACGTCCGGACGGGGTCGGCGGTGTACCGGGTCGTCGCGGCGTACACCAGCGCGGCCCCGGCGCCGGCGAACACCGTCGAGCCGACTATCTCCTCGACCCCGAACGGCGCCAGCGCCGCCAGCCCGGGGTCGACGGTCACCGCGATCGCCCGCACCACCAGCGCGAGCACCGCCGCGACGCCCGTGCCGGCGGACGTCCGGGCGGCCAGCGCGAGGGCGCTGTCGCCCGCTCCCGCCTCCGTGATTCCGGTCTCCGGACCGGTCGTGCCGACTGATTGCTCTGTCATGTGTAATCGACTACACTGAGGGGACGCGGGAGTATTAACGTTGTTCTGGTAAGGTCAGAATACCTCGCAGGTCGCCGTCCGGACGGTTACCCGCACCAGCGGCTGGAAGCCGTACTCCCCCGCCTGGTCGGCCGCGTCGTACTTCGCGAAGATCCGCTCGCGGGCCCGCTCGACCCGGTCGCGGTCCTCGACGACGGTGGCGGTGCCCAGCAGCGTGGCCGTCCAGTGGACTGTCGGCCCGTCCGCGCGCTCGATGGACAGCGCGACCCGCGGGTTCGCCCGGACGTTCCGGAGCTTCTTCCCCCCGGTGACGAGAGAGACGACCCCGTCCTCGTAGGCGTACCACACCGGCGCGACGTGGGGGCGGTCGTCGACGCTGGTCGCGAGATGCGCGCTCACCCGGGCGCCCGCTATCAGCTCCTCAACCTCCTCTGAGACGCTCATGCCCGCCGGTCGGCCCGGCGCGGCATAAGCCGCCCCTGGGAGGGCCTAGTACCTCCTCAAAGACCGTTATACATCATGAACGATAATGCAAATTTCGCGTCGTCGCTCGCATACATACTCCAGTGGTGCCTGCGGACGCCTGTGATGGCACGGGAGCGATCACACCTTCACACGGTCGGACGCGGACGGCAACGCTCGACGAACAGTCCCACGTGGTCGGCTGCCCCGCCGGCCGGAGGGCCGTAAGGTGGGGACGGAGACCGGCACCGGCACGGACGCCGCCACCGGTCTCGCCGAGGGGGCGGCGGTGACCGACGACGGCTACCTGATCTCCGAGCCGCCCGAGACGCTGCGGGGCTTCTTCGACTACATGGGCCCCGCCTGGGTGTTCACCGCCTCCCAGATCGGCGGCGGCGAGGCGCTCAGCGTGCCTGTCGGGGGCGCCTACCTCGGGATGGAGGCCATCTGGCTCATCCCGCTGATCACGTTCACGAAGATCTTCGGCCAGTACTACCTGGTGCGCTACGGCGTGATGAGCGGCGACACGTTCCTCGATGCGCTGTACGACCAGCCGGCGTGGCTGCGGTGGATCTTCTACTACGTGTTCCTCGGCGGCATCGTGTACGCCATCGGGCTGTCGGGCCACCTCGGCGAGACCGCCGGCGCGGCACAGAACCTCCTGCCGGTCTCGGCGATCGGTGGGCTCAACGGCACCGGGTTCTGGATGGTCGTGACCGTCCTCGCGGGGCTGGGGATCGTGCTGTTGCGCTCCTACGACCTCATCGAGCGGATTGCGACCGTGCTGCTGTGGGTGTTCCTGCTGTTGATCGCGGCGGTCTCGGTCCTCACCGTCGGTGACTGGGTCGGCGGGCTGACCACCGGGCTGGTGCCGACCGTCCCCGGTTACGTCAACGGCCTGGGCGTCGGCGGCATCGCGTTCGTCGCGACGATGTTCGGCTGGATCGGCGCCGGCTTCGGCCCGACGGTGTCGTACGTCTGGTTCGCCAAGGACAAGGTGATGGGGATGTTCGAGCCCCAGGACAAGGGGTTCGACGTCTCGAGGGAGGACCTCTCCGAGGAGGAGATCGAGCGCCTGAAGGGGTGGAGCGACATCGTCCTCTGGCAGAACATCGTCTCCTCGATCCTGCTGGGGGTGTTCTCCTTTTTCATGTGGACCGCCGCGGCCGCGACGCTGCACGGCACGAGCGTCGTCGAGTCGGGCAACCTCGGCGGCTTCGAGGTCATCCCCCAGATGGCGACCATCTTCACCAGCGTGTACGGCGACTGGTCGGCGATCGTGTTCCTGCTGTCCGTGATGGCCGCGCTGTTCTCGACGCTGATCGGCCCGCTGTACGGCATGTCCCGGCTCTGGGAGGACGCCTTCGCCATCCACGGCCTGTTCGAGCGTACGCAGATCAGCCGCGAAACCGTGTTCCGGGCCACCGTCGTCTTCTTCGCGGTGATCCCGCTGGCCCTGAACCTGGTGATCGAGGCGCCGCTGTTCCTGTTCTCCATCTCGGGGATCCTGTTCGCCCCGGCGGTCGGCCTGATGTACCTCGCCGCGCTGTACATGTCCTACGACACCGTCGCGCTGCCGGAACTGAAGCCACAGCGCACCTGGGCGGTCGGCGTCGCCCTGTTCGCCGCCGCCGCGCTGATCGGCACGGCGGCCTGGAACATCCTCGGCTGAACCGCCGGGCGTCTCCCGCCCGGTCCACCCTCCGCCGGCGTCCCCTCCTCGTCGCTCGGGACTCGCGAGAACAGCCGCGTGGCCGTCGCCCGTCGGAGGGAGGTCAGTCGTCCAGGACCGTCCTGGCCGCGGCCAGCATCATCCCCCGCTCGGCGACGTCGATCACCGAGCGCACCTCCTCGACGGCGTCGATGTTGGCCGACACCGAGGAGATGCCCTTCCGGACGAGAAAGCGCGCCATCTCTGGGTCCGAGCCGGCCTGGCCGGTGATGGTGGTGTCCACGCCGGCCTCGTTGCACGCCTCGATCACCTCGCCCATCGCCTCCAGCACGCTGGGGTGCATCTCGTCGAACAGCTCCGCGACCTGGCCGTTGTTGCGGTCGACGGCGAGGATGTACTGGACGAGGTCGTTCGTCCCGAGCGCGACGAAGTCGATGCCGGTCGCAATGATCTCGTCGATCTGCCGGACGCTGGCGGGCGTCTCGATCATCACCCCCCAGCGGTGCTCCTCGGGGTCGATGCCGACCTCCGCCATCAGCTCGCGGGCCGCGACGACCTCCTCGGGGTCGTTCGGCAGCGGGAACAGCACCTCCACGTTGTCGTAGCCGCGCTCGTGGAGCCGCTTGAACGCCCGCAGCTCCAGACTGGCGAACGCCGGCTCGTCGAGGCTACGCCGGATCCCCCGCCAGCCCAGCATCGGGTTGTGCTCGTGGGGCTCGTCCTCGCCGCCCTCCAGCTCCGCGAGTTCGTCGGTCGGCGCGTCCAGCGTGCGGGTCCGCACCGGCCGCGGGTAGAACGCCTCCGCGACGGTCTCCAGTTCGTCGGCGACACTCTCAACGAACGCCTCCTCGCCGTGGTCGGCGACGTACCGCTGGGGGGTCTTCCCCATCGACAGCAGGATGTGCTCCAGGCGGAGCAGCCCCACCCCGTCAGCGCCGGTGTCGGCGGCCCGCTCGGCGGCCTCCGGGATGGAGACGTTCACCTTCACGCCGGTCGCGGTCCCCGAGGGGGCGGTCACGACGGGCGTCGGCTCCCCGTCGGCGTCGCTCCCCTCCTCGGCGCTCTCCGTGCTCTCGGTGGGCTCGGTGGTCCCGGTCGCGGCGCCGTCGGAGGCGGGGTCGGGCGCCGACTCGCCGTTCTCCTCGGGCTCGGCGGCGGTGATGGTGCCGCGCTCGCCGTCGACGGCGACCACCTGCCCGTCCGACAGCGTCCGTGTGGCGTCGCCCGTGCCGACGATGGCCGGCACGCCGAGCTCCCGGGAGACGATGGCCGCGTGGGAGGTGATGCCCCCTTCGTCGGTGACGATGCCGCCGGCGCGCTTCATCGCGGGCACCATCTCGGGGGTGGTCATCTCCGTGACGATGATCTCCCCGTCGTCGACGCCGTCGACGGCGTCGCGGTCGTGGACGACCCGGACCGGGCCGACGCCGGTGCCCGGGCTGGCGCCGTGCCCGGAGCACAGCTCCGACCCCTCCATCTCGGGGTTGCCCGACATTCAGACCTCCCCGATGCCCAGCATCTCGTCGGTCCGGGCCATGCTCTCCTCGCGGTCGGCCGTGCCGGCGACCGCCCGGACGGCGTCGATGTTCTCCGGGATCACGTCGCTCTCGCGGTGGATCGACTGGAACAGGTACAGCTGGTCGCCCTCGACGGCGATGGAGTCGCCGAACACCTGGTTCTCGTACAGGTTCATCCTGTCGCGGCCGCGGTCGAGCGCGTACTCCTGGAGGTCCCAGCCGGAGTTCATCTCCAGGTCGCCGTCGACGACGTGGATGCGGGGCTCGCCGCCCAGCAGCTCCCGCACCTCGCCGGCCGAGGGGGTCGACTCCAGGGTGACGTTCACCGTGTGGAAGTGGTGGCGCACCGTCGGCACCTTCATGCCCATCGTCTGTATCTCGCCGATCTCCGGCAGCACCTCCAGGGCGTCCGGGCCGTGGTGGGAGGGCGGCGCCACCGGGTCCGCGGAGATGACGGCGTGCTCGCCGCGACAGCGCACCAGCGTCACCATCGCCCGCTCGACGCCGTACTCCTCCAGCAGCGGCGCGAACAGCCGGTTCAGCCCGGTCGTGTTACAGGAGACGATCCGGACGTACTCCTCGCCGATGGCCTCCGAGTAGTTCGCCCGCGCGGTGAAGCTCACCGGCGCCACGTCCGAGGACTCCCCGCCCTGGAAGATGGCGGGCGTGTCGTGGGCCTCGTACACGGGGCGGTACTCCTCGCCCATCCCCTCGGGGGTGGTGTCCACGACGACGTCGCTGGCGCCGATCATCTCCTCCACGTCGCCGGCGGTCGTCATCCCCTTCTCGTCGAACGAGCCCGCGCGACCCTCGGGGACGTACACGTCGTACCCCCGCTGGCGGGCGGCGTCGGCGGTGTGGTTCGGGCTGGCCTTCGCGATTCCGACCAGCTCCATGTCCGGCATCGCCGTCACGGCGTCGGCGACTCGCTTCCCGATCGTCCCGTAACCGTTCACTCCGACCTGCATGATAATCGATGTGAGATTCGTCACGCCGGGACGAGTAACCCCCGGGAAACTGCAGATATTACGCGAGCCGCCAGCGCCTTACTACCTCATGGACGACCATGATAGACACCGGCAATGACCGACCCCCGCCAGCAGGTGTCCAGCAGCGGGATACGGGTGCTGGGCGCGTTCGTGCTGGCGTACCTCCTCGTCGGCGGCTACATGTACTTCATGCTGGAGCTGCCGACAGCGGCGTACGTCGCCTACGGGGTGTTGAGCTGGGTGGCCGGGATGCTGCTGTTCTACCAGCTCCACCGCTCGTTCACCGAGAGCCTCGGGGCGGACTAAGTCGCCTGCTCGACGGTGACCACCGGCACCTCGGCGTTGGTCAGCACGAGCTGCGAGACGCTCCCCAGCAGCACCTTCCCGATGGCGGTGCGCTTGCGCGAGCCGATCACCAGGTATGCGGGGTCGAGCCGCTCGGCGACGTCGAGCACGCGCTTCGCGGTCCGTCCGGTCGGGACGTCCCGGGTGGCCGCCTCGGCGACGAGGCGCAGTTCGACGGCGGCGTCCTCGCCGATGGCGTCGGCGACGATCGCCTCGATCTCGGCGCGGGCGGCCTCCTCGTCGTCCCCCTCCGGGACGACGTGCAGTACCACGAGGTCGTGACCGAGCCCGGTGGCGAGCTCCTCGGCGGTCTCGACGACCTGCCCGCAACCGGGGGTGCGGTCGATGGTTGCAAGAACCGTCACGAACGTCCGTGATAGACGCTGGCTTATGTCCCTTGGTGCCGCGTCAAAATCTTCGGCTCCGAGCGACAGGTCGAAGGCTGGTGGGACCCACATCCCGGTATGACCGGCGTCGTCGGCGGGCTCGTCGACCAGGAGCGCCTGACAGCCCGTGTCGAGAGCGGCGCGGCCCCGGGGTGGGTCGCCGACCACTGGCGGACGTTCCGCGAGAGCCTCACCGGCGAGCGCGATGGGAGCCCGTTCCCCTGTTTCTTCGGCGCCGAGTCGGTGCGCGACGGGGTGCCGCTGTACACCGCGGTCCCCTCGATGACCGACAGGGACGCCCTGCTCGGGCTGGGCGGAACCCTCGCGGAGTACCTGGAGACGTACCGCGAGCACAGCGAGCGGGCGTCGCTGGTGGCGTTCTTCCGGCCGCCCGACCAGCCCCTGTCCGAGGCGGCCTACCACCGCCGGCTGTGGCACCTCCTGCAGTTCCTCCACGTCCACGACCCCGAGCCGTGGCCCGAGGAGATACCGACCGACCCGGACGACCCCCACTGGGAGTTCTGCTTCGCGGGCGAACCGATCTTCCCCACCTGCCGGGCGCCGTTCTACGAGCGCCGGCAGAGCCGCTACTGCCCGGTCGGCCTGGAGATCACGTTCCAGCCCCGGCAGCTGTTCGAGGACCTCGACGTCACTGGCGACACGGAGGCCGGCCAGCGCGCCCGGGACGTCATCCGCGACCGGCTGCCCGACTACGACGGCGTCTGTCCCCACGCCGACCTCGGGGACTGGGGCGTCGAGGGCGACCGGGAGTGGCTCCAGTACATGCTCTCGGAGGACGACGACCAGGCGCCCGACGCCTGTCCGATCACCGTCACCCGCGAGCACCCAAAGGCGGAGCTGCTGGCCGGCGCCGACGCGGTCCCGGGTGGGTCCCGGTGAGCGGCGACCCGGTGCTGGTGCTGGTGGACCTCCAGGCCGGCTTCGACGAGCAACGGTGGGGCGAGCGCAACAACCCCGACGCCGAGGCCCGGGCGCGGGAGCTGCTGGCGGCCTGGCGCGAGTACGACCGGCCCGTGGTGCACGTCCGCCACGACTCCACGGAGCCCGACTCCCCGCTCCGGCGGGGGGAGCCGGGGTTCGCGTACAAGGAGGGCCTAGAGCCGCGGGCGGGCGAACACGAGGTCACGAAGCGCGTCAACGGTGCGTTCGTCGGCACCGGGCTGGCGGAGTGGCTCCGCGAGCGGGACCACGACCGGCTGGTCGTCTGTGGGCTCACCACCGACCACTGCGTCTCCACGACCGTCCGGATGGCCGAGAACCGCGGGTTCGAGGTGGCGCTGGCCCGCGACGCGACGGCGACGTTCGACCGGACCCTCGACGGCGAGCGCATCAACCCGGCGACGGTCCACCGGATGGCGCTGGCCCACCTTGACGGGGAGTTCGCGACCGTCCGCCGGACGGCGGACCTGCTGGCCCGGGAGTGAGGGGAGCCGGTGGCGTCGTCAGGTCGCCGACGGGGGGCGACAGCCCCGCCGGCGTGTAGCGAAACTGCTTTTCACCGGGGCCGCCGTAGCGCGAACCATGCCCTCCAGGCGCGGACTGCTCGCGAGCTGTGGCGCCGCCGCCGCGGCGCTGGCCGGCTGCACCACCCTCTCGGACGCCCCCGTGGCGTGGAACCACGCCTTCGACGGCCGGGTGATCGCCCCGCCCGTGCTCGCCAGCGGCGTCGTCGTCGTCCCCCTGGAGGAGGAGTCCGTCGCGGTCGGGGGCGGCGAGGTGCGCTGGCGCTCGCCGGCAACCGGCTCCACCGCGCCGGCCGCGACGCTCGGCGGCGAGCGGGTTGTTTTCGGCACCGATGGCCGCCAGCCGTACCACTCCGTGGACGTCGCCAGCGGGGACCGGGAGTGGGCGCTCGACAGGGAGCTGTTCGGGCTGGCCTCGCCGGCCGGCGAAAGCGTGCTCGTCGCCGGCGACCGCTCCCGGCTGGTCGGCGCCTTCGCCGCCTCCGGCGGCGTCACCTGGTCGCGCTCGTTCCAGCTGTCCGCGGACGACGGCACCACCCCTGTCGGCGCGCTCAGCTCCGCGCGGGTCGTCGACGGCACGGCCTACCTCCGGGGCGGCCCGGGCTACCTGGCGCTGGACGCCGACACCGGCGACACCGTCTGGGCACGCGGCCGCGAACAGGGGGTCCGCTTCGAGGTCGGCCGGCGCAACATGTCGCTGGCGCCGGCGGTCGGCGACGGCGCGGCGTACTTCTGGACGACCGACGAGGGGCGCGATGCGCTCGGTGCAGCGCAGGTGCTCGCCCGCGAGCGGAGCGACGGACGCGTCCGCTGGCGCCACCCGACGACGGGTGCCGCGGCAGCGCCCGCCTACGCCGACGGGCTGGACCTGGTGATCGCCGCCGACGAGAGCGGCGCCGTCGCCGCCCTGCAGCCGGGCGACGGCACGGTCGAGTGGTCCGTGGACCTTGACGGGCTGGTGGCGTACACCCGGCCGGTCGCCCACCGCGGGACCGTGTACGTCCCCGTCGGCGGCGACCAGGACCACCTGGTCGCGCTGGAGGCCGCGACCGGCGAGCGGCTGTTCTCGCTGTCGACGGGCCACTCGCTGCACCCGGTAGCGGCCGGCGACCGGGTGTACGCCGTCGGCTACCGCGGGCTGTACGCGCTGGAGACGTAGGATCGTCCGCGCTCCCGACCCGTTCGGGGTGACCGGCCGGAACCACCTCCCGTCCCCAGTTCCAGGGCGGGACCCCGGGATCGTGTCGGCGGGTATAACCGTCCGGAGCGACCAACGGCCGGCCATGACCGAGGCGTGGATACAGCTGACCTGTCCGGACTGTCGCGAGCACTGGGAGGCCAACCCCGCCGACCTGCCGGCGCCCGGCGAGTCGTTCGAGTGCCCGGCCTGCGGCGAGCGCCGCTCGGTCTCGGAGTTCGCCCGCACGGAGCGGGACCTGGAGATACTCGAGCAGTTCCTGGCGTAGCGCCGGCCCGGGAGCGTCTTGCCCGCCGGCGCCCTACGGGTCGCGTGTCGCGAGTCACGCTGTACGCCGCTGTCAGCCTCGACGGCTCCCTCGCGGACGCCGACGGCGGCGTTGAGTGGCTGGAGCCGTTCACGGGAGCCGGGGACTGGTACGAGGCGTTCCTGGAGAGCGTCGACTGCCTGGTGATGGGGTCGCGCACCTACGAGCAGGTGCTGTCGTTCGGGCCGTGGCCGTACGGCGACCGGCCGACGTACGTGCTCACGGGCAGGGAGCTCCCGCTCGCGACGGAGGAGGTCCACCTCGTCGGGAGCGTCGGGGCGGCCGCCGACCGCCTCGCGGGCCACGCCTGGCTGGTCGGCGGCGCGGCGACCGCGGGCGCGTTCCTCCGGGCGGGGCTTGTCGACGAGATACGGCTGACGGTGGTGCCGGTGGTGCTCGGCGAGGGGGTGGCGCTGTTCGGGGACGCCGGGAGAGCAGGTCTGGAACTGCTGGGGAGCCGTGCCGCCCCGGACGGCAGCGTCGAGCTCCGCTACCGGGTCGGGAAGCGGGACGGAGTCCCCGAGTTATAACCGCCGGCGGCCGAACGGCGGGG
>Ga0207797_1001749_pt1 | contig 15577 bp, 14 predicted proteins | sample PRCRCaboRojoPR_6_FD_187275 | JGI IMG/M metagenome (GOLD analysis project Ga0207797, IMG submission 187275) | Marine sediment microbial community from Cabo Rojo, Puerto Rico - PR CR 10% Liquid 1 (SPAdes) | ecosystem: Environmental > Aquatic > Marine > Coastal > Sediment | place: Cabo Rojo, Puerto...
CCCTCCTCGAGACGCTCGTCGAACGAGCGCAGGCCCTGTCGATCCCCTACCGTGAGAACGTCTTCGTCTCGAAACTCCTCACGGACGAGGGACGGATCGTCGGCGCCGCCGCGACCGACCTCGACACCGGCGACTTTCTCCTGTTCGACGCCGATATCGTCGTCCTCGCCGCGGGCGGCTACACCAGCCTCTACCGCCGGCACTCCTCGCGCGACGACGAGAACACGGGCGACGGCCCGGCCCTCGCCTACGCCGCCGGCGCCCAGTTGATGGACGCGGAGTTCGTCCAGTTCCACCCGACTGGCATGGTCGGCGCCCGCTACGGCGACGAGTGGGACGGTCGCCTCGTCACCGAAGCCGTTCGCGGCGAGGGCGGGCGCCTCTACAACGCTCGGGGCGAGCGGTTCATGGAGCGCTACTCGCCCGACCAGATGGAACTCGACGCCCGCGACGTGGTGGCTCGCGCCATCGACGCCGAAATCGCGGCCGGCCGCGGCACCGAGAACGGCGGCGTCTACCTCGACATCTCGCATCGCGACCCCGACTTCGTCCGCGAGCGCCTCCCCCGGATGTACGAGCGGTTCGCGGACCTCGGCGTCGACATGGCGACCGACCCGGTCGAAGTCGCTCCCACCGCCCACTACGGCATGGGCGGGGTCGTCGTCGACGACGTCGGCGAGACGCGCGTGGACGGCCTCTACGCCATCGGCGAGACGATGGCCGGCGTCCACGGTGCCAACCGTCTCGGCGGCAACTCGCTGGCCGAGACGGTCGCCTACGGGCAAGTTGCCGGCGACGCCATCGCGACCCGGCTAGCCGACGGGCGCGACCGTTCGACCACCGACGCGGCGCTCCACGACGCCGCCCGTCGTCACTTCGCCGACCTCGCGTCGCTCGCCGGGAGCACCGGTTCGACCCGCCCCGAGACCCTGCTCGACGACCTTCGCGACACGCTCTGGGACCACGCCGGTATCCACCGCGACGAAGCGAGCCTGATCGCCGGCCTCGACGCCCTCACCGCGCTCCGTGGACGGGCGATGGACCTCGACGTCGGCGACCGCACCAGCCGCTCGTTCGAGTTCGCGTTGAACCTGCAGTTCGGGCTGACGGTCGCCGAGGCGGTCCTCCAAAGCGCCCACGAGCGGACCGAATCCCGCGGCGCCCACCACCGCCCCGACTACCCCGAGACCGACCCCGAGTGGCGGCGGAACGTCGTCGTCGAACGGGGCACCTTCGGGTCGATGGCGCTCTCGACGACCCCCGTCGACGAGCCGAGCGCGGCGGTGCAGGCGGCCCTCGACGTCGGGTACGAACTGGACTACCACCAGTTGGAGTGAGCACTGGCGGTCACCGTCCCGCCAACCGACGACTTCCAATACATATACTCTTCGACGGACTGCGCCGCCGCACACCCCGTCACGGGACGTAATACCCCCGGAGGCCGTCCGTCCAGTCGCGATGGTTCCCGACGACTCCCTCACCGGCGACTCCACGCGCCGCGCCGTCCTCCGACGCGGTGCGAGCGCCGTCGCGGCCGGACTCGCGGCCGCGACTGCCGGCTGCACTTCGGCCCTCCCCCCACTCGGCTCAGCCCAGCGATTCGGCCGCATCGACGTCCCCGACGCGGATCCGCCGCGGTATCGGCGGTGGCTCCCCGCCCCCGCCACCGTCGACGGGTTCGACGCCGAGCACTACGCCTACCTGTTTCGCCGCCCGAGCGCCCTCGACTACCCCGCGCCCGTCCGGTTCACGACGCCCCGCAAGCGACTCCTGAGCTACCTCGACCACGCCGGCGTGGGGTACGCGAACTACGACGCCCTCCTCCACGCGCCGTTCGGCACGGTACTCGCGGGTGGCTTCGACCCCGCGGCCGTCACCGAGACGCTCACCCGGAGTGGCTACGCCGCCGCCGGATCGGTCGGCGACTACGACCTGTTCGCCCGCGACGACGTGCCCCGACGGGCCGCCGTCGGCGACGGGGTCGTCGTCTGGTCGAGTCGGCGCGTTCACGACCACCCGCGAATCGAGGCCTTGCTCGACGCCCGTGCCGGGCGGCGTGCCCGCTACCACGACGCCGACGCCGGCGTCGCCCGCCTCACCGACGCCGTCGGCGAGAGTCGGATGGTCGAGTACATACCGCCGAGCGACGCGCGCTACTGGCAGAAATGCGAAGGCTTCCGCTTCGACGGCGGGACGGCCTACCACGTCATGACCTTCCTCTACCCCGAGGGGCGTACGCCGCCGGAAGCCGAACTCCGGGACCGCGCCGTCGACGGGACGGTGTTGACCCGCGAAGTCGAGAACTCCGACTTCCGGATCGACGGTCGTCTCGTGGTCGTCGAGGGACGGATTCCGCCCGGCGACGGGGTCGATCCCGACGGGATCACGCCGCCCTACCCCCCGCAGGTCACGTGGGGGTACGCCCGCGACGCGGACGCCTCGACCGTGACGCTCCGCCACGAGGCGGGCGCGCACGTCCCGACCGCCGCCCTCGGCTACCAGTTCGACGCCGACGCCCCGGACGACTGGCTCGTCTTCCCGGAGCCACGCCCGCTTCCGACGGACGCCGAGACGTTCGCGCCGGGAGAGAGGGTGACCGTTTCCCTCCCCGAGACGCCGACGGTCGAGGCCATTCCCTTCGACGCCATCGACCGCGACGCCGACGACCCGTTCGCGGCCACGGAGTCCCGTCAGGCGACCCGACTCGACCTGCTCTACGCTCCCGGATCGAGTGATCGACCCATCTTCACGGTGCCGCTGGAGGGGTCGTCGTGACTGCCGTCGCCTCGCCGTCGACCGACTCGTCGTCCGCTATCCTCACTGCCTCGCCGAGGTGGGCGACCGATTTATTTCTCGGTCCGATGACTGGTCCATCCGTGGCGGACGACCCCGACCTCTCGACGCTCGTGGGTCTCTTCGACGACGACCACGTCCGGACGATCCTCGCGGCGACGAGCGCGGAACCGCTGTCGGCGGCGGCGTTGAGCGACCGCTGTGACGTCTCCACCTCCGCCGTCTACCGCCGGGTCGACCGCCTCGTCGACGCCGACTTGCTCGACGAGCGGACGAGGCCGCGGCGCGACGGTCACCACGACACCGTCTACGTCGCGGCGCTCGACCGCTTCGAACTCCGCGTCGCCGACGGCGAACTCGACTGGACCGTCGACCGCACCGAGACGGACGTGGCCGACGAACTCACGCGTCTCTGGGGGAAGTTCTGAGATGGTCGCCCTCGGCTCCCTCGTCGACGCGCTCGCCGGTGCCGCGGCGACCGGCTCCGCCCTCGTCGGCCTCTACATCGGCTATCAGGCCTACCGCGGCCTCCGCCGCAACGACGAGCCGGCGATGCGGTATCTCGCCGCGGGCATGATCCTCCTCTTCGGGGTGACCTACCTGCTCGCCGTCGTCGGACAGGGGTTGATCGCCTTCCACGTCGTCACCCTCCGCCTCCAGGGCGTCTTTCGCCTGCTCGTCCGCCTCCTCCAGCTCGCGGGGCTCTCGCTGATCGCGTACTCGCTTCACCTCGCCGCGGGCAGTCGCGTGCCGAGCCGATAGCTCACCGGAACAGCACCGTCGGCTGTCGCTTGACGGCCTCGACCGGCGTGTCGTCGTCGATTGCGGGGAGCCTGATCGAGGCCACCGATCCCTCGCCGTCGTCTCGCGCCCGGATGCCGAATGAGCCGCCGTAGCGCGTCACGATCCAGTTGACGAGCCACAGCCCCAGCCCGGAGCAGTGGACCAGATCCGTCTCCTGTCCCGCGTCGATGGCCGCGGCCTCCATGTCGTCGATCCCCGGGCCGTCGTCCCTGACGACGAGTTCGACCCACTCGCCCTCGTCCCTCGCTTCGAGTTCGATCCACGGGTCGGAGGCGGGGTTGTGCGCCACCGCGTTCTCGGCGAGTTCCGTCAGCGCCTGTTCGAGTTCGGGGCCGGCACAGACCCCCCGCTCGGTCCGAACCTCGGTCTCGACGGCCGAGTCGGCGGGGAGCCCCGTCGTCGCGGCGTCGAACAGCGCCGTGGGATCGAGCCGTCGCGGCTCGCGTTCGCGACGCGCGTATCGCTCCAGTTCGCGGGCCTGCTCGCTCGTGTCGACCAGCTTGGTCGCGGTTCGTTCGATCCGCTCGCCGAGTTCGCCGACGTCGTCGTCGGCCACCCCGGACTGGAGGTGGGTGCCCACGCCGAGCAGGACGTTCAGGTCGTTGCGGAGGTTGTGTCGGAGGACGCGGTTGAGCAGGCGGACGAGTTGTTCCGTTCGCTTGCGCTCGGTCACGTCGGTCTGGAAGCCAAGGAAGTGGGTGATGGTGCCGTCGGCGTCTTCGACCGGACTGACCCGCACCTGGTTCCAGAACGGTGAGCTGTCGGCGCGGTAGTTGAGGAGGTCGACCGCCGCCGGATCGCCGGCGTCGAGGCGGTCGCTGAGCTCCTCGATTGCATCCGGATCGGTCGCCGGACCCTGCAGGAACCGGCAGTTCCGGCCCAGTATCTCCGAGGCGTCGTAGCCGGTGATCCGCTCGAACCCTTCGTTCGCGTAGACGAGCGGCAGGTCGTCGTCAGCCTCGGCCATCGAGATGCCGACCTGTGCCTCGTCCATCGCGCGGGTCTTCATCCGCAGTTCGCGTTCGCGCTCCTTTCGCGCGGTCACGTCACGGCCGACGCCCTGTACCCCGATCACCTCGCCGCCGTCGCCGTCGCGGATCGGCGTGGCGTTCACCGCGACGACGACCCGCTCGCCCGCGGCGTCGACGAAGTCGAGTTCGAGGCTTTCGACCGTCTCCCCGTCCATCGTCCGCTGGTACGCCCCCAGCGCGTCGTCGATAGACGAGTCGTCGAGCCACGCCGCAAACTGGGTGTCGACCAGTTCCTCCGGGGGGTAGTCGAGGACGCGCTCGACCGCCGACGAGACGTAGGTGAACGTGCCGCTCCGGTCGAGCCGAAAGAGGATGTCGAAGCTCGTCTCGGCGATACCCTCGAACCGCGCTTTCTCGCGTTCGAGCCGCGCGGTCCGTGCCTCCAGTTCCCGCTCGTACGCCCGGCGTTCGAGTTCCTGCCCGATCAGCTTCCCGAGCAGTTCGAGGAAGACCTCTTCCGTCTCGGTGAACGGCTCCTCCCGCTCCGTCTCGGCGGCGAAACAGACCGTCCCGAACGGCTCGTCGTCCACGGTGACTTTGACGCCGATGTAGGCGCCGAGACCGAACGCCCGGACGGCCTGATCGGCGACCGACGGCGACGCGGTGGCATCCTGTACCGCCAGCGCCCCGTCCATCTCCACCGTCCGCCGACAGTACGCCTCGTCCAGCGGACAGCGCTCGCCAGCCCGAATCTCCTCGTGGTCCCCCGTCGTCGTGACGATCTCCTGCACCCCGTCGTCGATGCGCGTGAGAAAGCCAATCGGAAGCCCGAGATACTCCGCACCCACGTCGAGCGCCTGCTCCACCCGTGCCGTGACGTCCACGTCCCCGTCGGTGTCGGCGAAGACGTCGTAAATCTCCTCCCGGTAGGCACTGGCGTCCATTCGGTTCCGGTTAGAAGACGACCGACTTATGCGCGTCGCCCGAATTTTCACGACTGATTCTGGTCGGGGAGCCGACACGGCCGGCCGGGCGTGAGGACTTTCCCCGTCCGGCGCCAGTCTCCGGTGTGGCCGCTCGCCGTCGGTAGCGTCGCCATCATCGCTCTCGCCGTCGCGTGGGGCCTCGCGCCCGGTGTGTTCCGACGTCCTCCTTCCCGCCCGTCTCTCGCCCGAGTGTACGGCCCGACGCGGACCTCGGCGAATCTTCGGCGGCGAGTAGCTCTTTGCTACGGCGGGTTGCTCGCGGCGTTCAGGGGTGCGTACGAATTCGCGTGATAGGCAACTCGCCACAGCTTGAGCACGGCTCGAGTGACGAGCGCCTCGGGCGACTGCGTTATGCAGGATTCGTCGACCTGATCCGGATCGGCGGTTGCGTCAGGTGGTGGGTGGTAGTGCTCGATTCCAGGAACGTAGATGTAGTCACCATCGTGAGGATGCTTGCCCCAGCGGAAATTCACTTCTTCAGAATCCGTGTAGTGAAATTTGTAGTCCGCGTGTGTCGTCCACTGGACGTCGATCCGGGCAGTTTCGGCACCGCAGAGCCCATCGTCAAGCGTGACTTCGAGCACGGTCGGGTTGAGGTAATCGTCTCACCCCGGAGTTGCGAGTGGTTCCTCCCGCTCAATGATTCCACGGATCGTGAGGAGCGCTGGCCGGTCAATCGCTCCTCGTAGTGAGTGAGCTTCGTCCGTTCGAAAGCTTCTGTTCCTCGATTACGCGAGAACGTTTCCATCAGCCGAGGAGAGATCACCGTCGACGAATCGCTCGGCGTTCGCAATCGAAAGCGCGGCGGTCGCAAACGCGAGATTCCGACGCGTCGTCTGCCACTCTCGAATTGTCTCCGCGTCGATCTCGCTCTGGTCCGAGCCGGGGTCGGCGAGTGTCCGATTTGCCTGTTCGATCCTCAGTTCTTCGGGAGCATCGACGCCGTACTCTGCTCGATAATCGTTGAGCTGGTCACGCATCTCCCCGATTCGTGTGACGAGTTCGTCGGTCGAGACGCGCTCGAGAATGTCTGCGGCCTGTTCGACAACGAGGGACTCCGAAGACCGACGATAAACTGTTCCACCGTGTTCGCCGGTTGCAGTAACGACGAAGCCTTCTTCAGCGAGAGCGTTCAGGTGTTTTCGTGCCGTTTTCGACGATGTTCGCGAATCTTCGGCGACAGTATCTGCTGAGACGGGCGTGTATGTGTGGGCGATGACGCGACGGATACGCTCGTAGGGGGTCGTCTCTGATTCCCACTCCTCGCCGACTGCTTCGTTAACGTCCGCGAACTCGTCCCGCGGGGGTCGACCGTTCATAGCGCCATCTACACGTTAGTGTAATATAGTCCTTTAAGAGAGTACTATATTACTTCACCACGCGTTCGAACTCCACGGCCGTCTTCATCGTCGCGTCGGGATCGAGCGCCGTCTCGAATCGGTCGACGGGGGCGACGTCGGTCACGTAGTCGTCGAAGAACCAGTCGGGCAACGAGGCGAGGCGGTCGACCGCCGCGTGGAAGTGTCTCGGTCCGGCGTTGACACTGCCCACCAGCGCCTTGTTCGCCATCACGAGTTCCCGGTGGAAGTGGCCGCCGTCGACGGTGAACTCCCAGTCCTCGGGGACGCCGAGAAGCGCCGCGACGCCGTTGGGGGCGAGGGCGTCCACCGACTCGACGGCGTGTTTCGCGTAGCCCGTCGCCTCGTACACCAGATCCATCGGCTCGTGGACGCGCGCCACCGCGTCGACCGGCGTCTCGCGGGAATCGACGTACGTCGCCCCCAGATTCTCGATCAGGTCGATGCTCGGGTCTGGCCGGTCGCGCCGTCCCAGACAGTAGACGTCGAAGTCCGGGGCGAGCATGGCGACGGTCAGCAAGCCGAGGGGGCCGTTGCCGAGCACCAGCGCCGTCTCGGGCCGCCAGGTGAACGTCGACCGCGACGCCCGTGCCAGTTCGAGCGCCTTCTCGGAGACGCTGATGGGTTCGACCAGAAAGCCCCACTCGGCGGACGCGTCGGGGACGGGGATCAGGTACGGCGCGGGACTGGTGAAGTACTCGCTCATGAAGCCGTGGGCGCCGTCGATACCGCGCTCGACGCACGCGTCCGGCGGTGCCATGTCCGCCTCGGCGCGCTCGAAGTACTCGTTCGTCCCGCCCGGTGGCGGGCGCCGCACCGTCGGCACCACGACGTCGCCCGGTTCGAAGTCGGTCGTGGTTGGGTCCACGACGACCCCGACCGCCTCGTGTCCGAGCACGAAGTGGTCCTCGCCCGCCGGCGGCCCGCCGTGGGTCCCGGCGACCACTTCGTGGTCCGTCCCGTCGACGCCGACGCGGAGCGTCCGGACCAGCACCTCGCCCGGCGACGGGTCGGGCCGCGGCACGTCCAGCAACTGCGGCCCGTCGTCGCCGGCGGCGATACCGATCGCTTTCATACCTCCCCGTGTCACTCTGCCGAAAAATATTTATCGATTTCTGAGTAAATTTGTCGGCGAACGGTTTACGACACTGACCGTGCTACGTCTCGGCCACTCGACGCATCCATGGAACGTTACGACCTGCTGTACCGGCTGTACGCGGAGTTCGACACCGAGCGACTGCGGACCTACCAGGAGTTCGTCGACCTGTTCCCACCGGTCGACTCGCCGGTCGCCCTCGAACACTGGCGGAGCGCGGGCGACGAACTCGACGCGCTGAAAGACGATATCCGCGCCGCCTTTCCCGTGGTCGGCGACACCTTCGCCACGCTGGCGAGCCTCGCGACCCGCGAACAGGCCTTCACCGGCCTCGACCTCTACTCGACGTACGGCCGCGCCGTCAACGTCCTCGTCCTCGACGTGGACGAGACGCTCCGCTCGGCCGGGCGGACCGACAACGAGATTCCCCGGGAGACGCTCCACTTACTCACCCGGTTTCACGAGGCGGGCGTGCCCATCGTCATCTGCACCGGCCAGACCCTGGAGAACGTCAAGGGATTTCTCATCCAGGGGCTCGGCAACGAACTCGTCCACTCGGGCGACGTGAGCATCGTCTACGAGGCCGGGACGGGCGTGTTCACGCCCGGCCACGGCGCCGACACGAAACAACTCCTCTACGAGGGACTGGACGAGGATATCGGGTCGACGTTCCGGGGGGTTCGCTCGCGCATCCTGTCCGAAGCCCCCGACCACCTCCGTCGCGGCTGTCACCTCCAGGGCAACGAGTTCAACGTCACGCTCAAGCCGAACTTCGAGACGGGGAGCGACGAGGCGGGCGAGATTATCGACGAGGCGCTCGTCTACCTGCTCGACCTCCTCGAAGACGTCGTGGCCGGCGTCGCGGGCGTCGAGACCGACGGCGGCTGGGCACGGGCGTACTACGCCGCCGAGGACCCCGAGATACGCGCGGTGCTCGCGGCGCGCGATGCGGCCCCGACCGTCGACGCCGCGGACGTGCCCCCGGCGCTCGCCGCCCTGTTCGACCGCATCGACGTGGCCTACTACGAGGCCGACGCCGCCGAAGTCGGGAGCCGCGAACTCAACAAGGTGGTCGGCGTCGAGGCCGCACTCGACGTCCTCGGCGTCGACGACCCGTTCGCCCTCGTGATGGGCGACAGCAAGAGCGACCTGCGCGTGATGGAGTGGGTCGCCGAGACCGACGCGGGCATCGCCGCCGCGCCCGATCACGCCTCGCCGGACGTGCTGGAGCACGTGCGCGCGACCGACGACCTCGTGTTCGGCCGGGGCGACTCCAGCGAGATGCTCCGGACGATCTACGCGCTCAACCGGCTGGCCGAGTTGGACTGAGACGGCTCGGACTCTGTCGAAATCCGCAATCAGTGAGAGGGGTCAGCGGTCGTGCTGAATAGAGGGCGCATATCCACCAGAAGTCAGCCAAGCAGATACAGACTCAGAAAGGTAAGATAAAGTCGAAATCGCCTACTGGAAGTATATCGTCATCGAACTGTGCGCCTGCACTATGGAACGTAACTTTACCTATTTCGCCGCCGGTACTGAAGTCAACGTGGACGGAGATCCCGACACCTTCACGTACTGGATCATCAGATATATCCAATTCTTCGAATATCTCTTCGTTTTCTAATCCTTCGATGTTGTCCCTCCCCCATATTTTGTTGTCGCCGTCCCACACATGGACCCTATCTACCCGTGCCGATTCGTTCACCGTAGCGTGAAGAAACACGTCTTCGATTACGACTGGTGATGCCTCGAAGGCCTTACTATTAATCGCCGTAGGTGTCGGTATTGCAAAATGGAACCAATTATCGCCAGTTTCCTGTCGGACTATCGTCCCCCACCCGACGGGGCGTGGATTTCCTGGTGCTGAATTGGATCCGCCGTCGTGTATTCGGTCCGGCCATTCGATACTCACATCCGACCCGTGAACCCACTTGAGGTATTTTCCCATAGCTAAGTGAGTATCTACGTCAATTCTACATGATTGTTTCTAATAGATTCTGAGGAGATCCTATCGGTTTAATCCTTCCACCAGAGTGACAACAAAGCAGCCTCTCCCCCTCAAAATCCGTGTGATGAATGTAGCCTCTACGTCTTGTACGCCGCTTCCGACACGGGATGGAGCAGTCAATACGATTGTGACGGATTGAGGGCACGATCTTGACAGCGACGGCTTGTGCAAGGAATCACAGTATTCATCGGATATGGAACGTATTGGTTCTCCTGATGACCCACGTTTCGACGAGCGACTTAGTCGACCAACTTGAACAGGAAAACACGAACTACTTGGAAGTACTGAGCAAGGACGCTCTGAGCGTCGAACTTGCACAGTACCCTAATCCTGAGCCAAAGACAGCCCACAAAACTGACGAACTCTACTTCATCATCTCCGGGTCAGGGATGGTCCACGTTGAAGATGAGCGGTATGCTGTCGACGAGGGCGACGTAGTCTATGTGGAACAGGGAGCCGAACACGACTTTTTTGACATCGAGGATGAAATCACGGCTCTCGTCGTCTTTGCGAGTGCCGAAGACTCCGTCCTCGGCCACGGTCTCTGAAGATCTAACCTGCTCCCACGAACAACTGCCGAACTCAGTCTCTGTATGCAGCAAAGGGTTCCTGACAGAGATCAGGTAGGCGATTTGGACTGGTGCCAAATATAGGGCGCGTATCTTTCACGATTCCCTCCCACCCGTCGCCTATGAGAGATACTCCCGAACGACGCGAGACAGCCACGCATTCCTAATTATCTCGAACGCCTAGGTGGTGTGATGAGCACGGCCCAGCAACTCCACGCCCTCCTCGCTGACGGCAGCGAGCTCAATATCGTCTGTCACAACAATCCCGATCCCGATTGCCTCGCGAGCGCGCTCGCGTTGGGGCGGATTGCGGCGGCGGCGGGCATCGACGAACGCCACATCTTCTACAGCGGGGACATTTCACACCAGCAGAACCGGGCGTTCGTCAACCTGCTCGATATCGACCTCAAACGATTCGACCCCGAGGTCATTCAGGATCGCCCTTCGGACTCGTTGCTGGCCTTCGTCGATCACTCGGTTCCGGGCGCGAACAATCAGGTTCCCCCGGAGACTGCCGTGGATATCGTTATCGATCATCACCCTGCCAAAGACATCGAGGCAAGGTTCGTCGACCACCGAGAGGAACTCGGAGCCGCTGCGACGATGCTCACGCAGTACGTGCGTGAACTCGACATCGACCTCGACGACACGCTCGCGACGGCACTCCTGATTGCCATCCGGAGCGAGACCCTCGGGTTTCTCCGGGGGGCGACCCGTGCGGAATACGACGCGGCGGGCTTCCTTCACGACCACACGGATCGAGGGTTGCTTCGGCAGATTTCGAGCCCGTCGGTCACTGGGGAAACCCTCGACGCAATTTCGACTGCGATCGACAACCGCGTGACGAAGGGGGCAGTGCTCATCTCACACGTCGGCCGGACGACCGAACGGGATGCACTCCCCCAGGCCGCCGACTATCTCGCGACGCTGGAGGGCGTCGAGACGACGATCATCTTCGGGATCATCAACGACACCATTCAGCTCAGTGCACGGTCGCCAGATCCACGCGTCCACATCGGCAACGTGCTCAGAGAAGTGTTCGAAGACGTCGGGAGTGCCGGAGGCCACCATGATGTGGCGGGCGGTGAAATCCCGCTCGGGATTTTTGCCGACTACACGACTGAAGACACCCAGTTGCTTGCCATCGTCGAGCGTGTCATTACCGCTCGCCTCGTCGCCGGGCTCAACCTTTCGGACAAGTCGGAGAACTAAACACCCCCGCTCTACCCTCGACTGAGACCCCCGACCCGAGGCAGGTTCCCTCTCGGTCACTACCGAACTGCGGACTGTGTATCGGTCACGCCAGTACTGACAGAGAGTGTGTAGTTGAGCGTTTCAACAGAGCCGTGTAGACTCACTCACAGCGTAGTCACGGGCTCACTTCCTACCCCTCGCGGTCAGATCGTCGTCGAGCGACGTTCTACGCACCCATCGGTTACCACGACGGCGTCTTTCGCCTCCAAACGTCTCACAATCATCTGTACGTCCGCTGCAGGCCAGTTGAGTTCTTGTTGCAGGTCAGCCACCGATTTCGGTTCGTCAAGCGTGTGAAGCACTTCGAGCTCCTCGTAGACGCGCTCGGTGATCTCCGCAACGGGGTCGTGCAACGGTGTCGTCACGTTGTGTTGCTCCGTGAGGTCGGTCAACGCTTCGTTCACGTACGTCACGAACAGTTCTTGTTCCAATAGTTCGACCTGCGTCTCGAGTTCCGCTTCGACGACGTCGAACTCGAGACCGGTCTGCATCAACGAAAACATATCCTCGATGTCGTCCACCCGACCGGCGACCGCTTTGAACAGGAAGATATCTTCTGGACTCACGAGCTCAACCGCGAGATTCCCCGGGTCGAGATACCGTTCGCTTCGTTCACGAATGCCTGGAGAAAGAATCAGTTTGCCGATCACCTGTTGGTTGAAAACGTCGATGCGACAGCCATCATCGTTCTCGAGGATGCGCTGGGCACCGAGTTCTTCGTACGCTTCCTCCGGTTCCCGGACGATATCGTATTCCAGTTCAAGAAGCACCGCTTGTAACTGACTCAGATCGTCCCCGGAGGTGACGATGAGGTCGATATCTTTGGTCGTCTCTTTGAGTCCGCGAAACGCCATCGATCCCCCGCCAATCAAGAAGACAGTAAGTGGGTTGTCTAGGTGCTGGCCAATGCGCTCAAGTTCCGACCGGATGTATGCGCTATCGAATCGCGCCCTCATGGCGTCACCTCGTACTCTTCAGCCAGTTCCTGGAAGTCCTCCCACTCAGGAAGTCGCGACGTCCGCTGGTCACCGCTGGTGTCGAGATACGTGCAGAGATCGTCGACGACGTCGTCAACGCCGTACTTGGTGGCTTGGGCTCGGAGTTCGTCGCGGTCGATGTCGACGTGACTGAGCAAGAGCAGACAGTATGACTGGGTTCGTGCGCCCGAATCGATCACGAGCATGTGACAGCACAACATCTCCGGGGAGAGCTCGCTCGTCGCCTCCGAATAGAGGTAGTGTCTGCGGTCACGTGCCAAGAGCGGGAGACCGTATCGCTGGAACTGGTCTGGGCCTGTCGGAATGAAGTGTTCGTCGGCGATTTCAGTCGGCGTCTGGATAAGGAACTCGTCGAGCGATTCCCACAGAATCGTGTACGTGTCGGTCTGTTCTTCGACAGTCTGGCGGTGGACATGATGGGCCAGCTCACGAGCGAATGCACTCAGCTGTTCGAAGCCGTCATTCAGTGCGTACGCCCCGTCGTCGGTTTGGTAGACGAGTCCGCGATGTTGAAGCGGGGCAAGCGAACGGTGGACCGTACTTCGGTGGACGTCGGAGCGGCGTGCGAGATCGGTCGCAGTCCGTGGGGTGTCGAGGTGGTAGCACACACGGAGGGCTGCCCCTGACAACAGCTCTGGCCAGTCGATGTATGCATACTGCTGGGTGAGGTCCGTGAGTAACTCGAGTGCCTTCGCGTCCGACAGTCGAATCTGCTTAGTCTTCCCCTGTCGGTGTGTCTCGACAAGGCCAGCTGTTTCGAGCCGTTCGACGAGTTCTGAGGTGTAGCTGAGACTCCTATCGAGATTCCTTGCGAGTTCAGAGACCGTCTGCTCACCGTGGAGGGCAGTGAGGGCGCGAATCTCGCCTTCTGTGAGCATACCGTTGCATACTAACGAACTAATATATAAATCACTTCGGTATTTTGCAACACTTGGTGACTCGGTCGAGGACGTGGGCATAACTGATGAAAGCTCTCGGCCGTTCACGGACGGCGTCGCCGGCCGTAAGCTCGGGAGAGCGAGGCTCTCCCGTTGCTCGGCATCCCGCGACCACGCGAGACCACGTCTCGCTTGCTCCCGCTCGCTTCACCCACGGAAACTCCGCGTATCGACGAGTGTTGTGACCGCCGTTTCTCGATCACCGTCGTAGCCGCCGAAATCACCGAACGTGCCGGCACACTGCTGGACCACGTGGACGCGGAGCGTCCCATCGTCCTCGATGCGCCAGCGGAGTTCGTGGCTATCGTCGACATCGAACTCCCGACGGATGCAAGCAGGAATATTCGCCTGATTTCCGGACTTTTCATCCGCGGCTACGGGTTCCAGCGAGCCAACGGTCCGTCTGACGCGTTCTCCGATGGGTCGACCCGCCGCCGGCCGTACTCACTCGACTCGCCGGACGATGTGGACGTCGTACTTCGCGTCGGTCGAGAGCGGGCCACCGACGCTCGACACCGGCATCGAGACGCGCCCGGCGTTCTCGCTCCCGACGAAGATGATCGAGACGTCGAGCTCCGCCGCCACCCGTCGGATCGTCTGGGTGACGTTGTCGATGGCCGTCGCCGTCGGATGGTCGCTCGGCGGCGGATGCTCACATCGGAACGTCACGTCGTCGTCGATCTCCGCGACCCGCAGTTCGAACTCCGTGCAGACCGCCTCGGGGTCGTACGGCTCGCCGGACTCGATCCAGCCGCGCTCCTCCGCGAACGACTCGTCCTCGGGGACGACCGTCAGCGCGACCACCGCCTCGTCCCGGTAGCTGGCGAACTCGCGGGCGCGCCGCAGAGCCGCCTCGGCGAGGTCCGACCCGTCGAATGGAACCAGTAGCGTCACGCGTCGGTATTCAGGCGGCTCGGTCTTATATTATCGGCCCGACGTGAACTCCCCGTCCGCGGCGGAATCAAATTTGAGAAGCATCGTCCAACGTTTATATACGATGGGGCGGCACCTCGCGCTATGTCCGAAGGGTGTCGAGTCGACGTCTGCCGATCTGGGGGTGGGTCGTGACGGCGGACCGACGGCGAACCGACGGCGGGACACACGTCGGTCCAACTCGGTCACCGGAGTCGTCCCAACCGACGGGCTACGCATCGTCGCTCGACCGGGTACTCTACGCTCTGTTCGCCCGTCACGCCGACGACCGCCGACACGTTCGGGACCGCAAGCGCTACCGAGGGACCGACCTCCGACTCAGCTTCGACGTCTACCTCGCTCGCGTCTACGGGCTCTCGTGGGTCGTCGCGCTCGCCGTGACGCTTCCGGCCGTCGTCGTCGCCGCGGCGGTGGGTGAGCGCCTCCCGATTCCGGCCGTCGGCGAGGTCCTGCCCCTCGCCAGTTTCGGCCTCCCCGCGCCGTCGACGACCCTCGTCGTCGCCGTCGCTGGCGTCGCCGTCGGCGGCCTCGCCAAGGCGGCGACCGTGCGCCTCGGCGGCGGCTACCTGCGCTGGCTAGCGAACGCCCGACGCAACGACATCGAGCGAACGCTCCCCGGGGCCGTCCGCTACCTCCACGTCCTCTCCTCGGGGAGCGACGGCCACCGGACGATGCTCCGGAAGGTGGCCGCCACCGACCCCTACGGCGAGACGGCGGTGTCGATTCGGAAGGTGCTGAACACCGCGTCGCTCACCGGGAGCCTCCACGAGGGTCTCCGACGCATCGCCCGCGACACGCCCTCGCGTGAACTGCTCGCGCCCTTCCTCCTGAAGTTCAGCGAACACGCCCAGCAGGGCGAGGCGGAACTC
>Ga0207797_1001750_pt1 | contig 15572 bp, 14 predicted proteins | sample PRCRCaboRojoPR_6_FD_187275 | JGI IMG/M metagenome (GOLD analysis project Ga0207797, IMG submission 187275) | Marine sediment microbial community from Cabo Rojo, Puerto Rico - PR CR 10% Liquid 1 (SPAdes) | ecosystem: Environmental > Aquatic > Marine > Coastal > Sediment | place: Cabo Rojo, Puerto...
AATTCCCCAAAGGGAGCCCTATTCAACGGGGTGAACTTCATCCGAATGGGTCCCCAAAAACCTCATAATTGTCGCTTTCCGAGGTTATGCAAAGATCTCCTTGCCGTCCCGCAGAAAGAGATCGGTTTTTCTTCATCATCCCCCCAAGCTCGCCAGCTTTCCCCGGGCTACGTCCGCATGAACGGCATCGGGAAAATCTTCGACCACCTTACTGTATGCCTCCCGTGCCCTTTCGACATTCGTCTGCTGCTCATACAGGCGCCCCAGATTAAAATAGGCCTCCCCTTTGGCCACCTCTCCCGCAAAATCGACTACTTTTTCCCAACATTGGATCGCCCCGTCGACATTCTGGTTTCCCTCATAGGCATAGGCCAGACTGTTCCATATAAGGGGACGAAGAGTGCGGTGATGCGGGAAGGCATCCAGGGCGGCCTCATACGCCTGAATCGCTTCCTCATAGCGGCCCGCTCCATATGCCACGTCCCCGTAGAGATACCAACCCAGCTTCCCCGCCGTTGTTGAACCGTATTCGCTCACCAGCCGGTGGAGTTGTTCGTGGGCCGCTTCGTTCGCACCTCCACTTTCCGAACCCGTGTCCATCTCCCCGTAGTGGGAAAGACCGTGGTTGAGCAAGGCATAGGCCTTGTCTTCGGACAGGCCGGAAACATACCAGAATACGGCAACGGCGAGCACCACCGTCGCCAAACCGACCATCCCGTAGCCGATCTGTTTCTGATTCGCTCTGATAAAGGAAAAGGCCTTGCCCGAGAAGGTCATGAACGTATCCGGTTCTTTCAGCAATTGTTTTCGCGTAATGCGCTTCTTCACCGCCATGGCGTTCCTCCTGAACGATTTCTCCAAGTACCCCAACTCCCAGGCTGCAGCGTGCCCACATTAGGCCCCCTCATCCTGCTTTTTCAAGTGTATACGCTTGGTTGTCAAAAATCAACCACTCTGTTTTCGTTCATCTATCAACGTTACAAACGGCATATTTTCTGCATATTAACTGCCCTGTTGTGGGTCCCTGGCGGTTGTCCTTCCGAACAAAGAGTAAAAGGTGTCGGGCGACCGGGAAAGACCCGCAGTCTACATGGAAACAGCAAGAAAGGACCTGTAATGGATATTGCTTCACTGGCCGGCGTTATTTCAGGGGTCGGACTCATCATAACCGCCATCCTGATTGGTGGAAATGTCCACAACTTCTTCAACCTTCCGGGCGTCATGGTCGTTTTGGGGGGAACCATCGCCGCCACGCTGCTTACCTTTCAGATTCGAGACGTCTTTTCGGCCTTTCGCGCCGCCTTTTTCGTCTTCCTGGAAAAAAAGCGGGATCCGAACGACATGGTGGCCACCATGATTTCCCTCTGTTACATCACCCGGCGGGACGGCATCTACAAATTGGGAGACGTCAAAACGGAGTCCGCCTTTCTCAAAAAGGTCTGCAACCTGATTGCCGACGGGTCCGAAGAGGAACTCTTCCGCAAAACCATGGCCATCGAGGTCGATGCCATGAAAACCCGCCACTTTATGGTCCAAGACGTGTTTCGAAAAATGGCGGTTTACGCACCCGCCTTCGGCATGCTGGGAACGTTGATCGGGCTCATCCAAATGCTCAGTAAGCTGCAGGATCCGGCCTCGATCGGACCGGCCATGGCCGTTGCCCTGTTGACCACCTTCTACGGATCGCTTCTTTCCACGCTCTTCTTCTTGCCTGTGGCGGGGAAACTGAAGTCGCGGACGCTCTTGGAAGTGATCAACCTGGAAATCATCGCGGAGGGCGGCATATCCATCATGGACGATAACAATCCGATGTTGGTCTATGAAAAGCTTTCGTCTTACATCGCCGCCCGGCTGCGCAGACCGATGAAACGACGGGCATTGGGGAAATAGCCGTGCATTCGACTGAGGGAACGTCAGTAGCAACCCTTTTGGAGGAAGATAATACCGGTGGATGGTTGGTCACCTATGCGGACTTGATGACATTGCTCCTCACCTTCTTTATCCTTCTCTTTTCGATTTCCTCTATGAATCTGCAGAAATTCAAGAAAGCCGTCTCTTCGATTCAGGTCAGTCTTGGAGAACGCACCCCTTCGGTGGATCTCTTAAAACTGATCGATGAAGAAGAACAACCCGATACGCTAAGTGTGGCCCCCGCCAAAGAGGATCCCTCTGCGGAAAAGAAGATTGCCCTGGAAGACATCATCGGTCTCAAATCGAAAGACATCTACCGGGATGTTCAACATTTCGTCCAAAAGCGACGCCTCAGCAACCATATTGTCGCTTCCATGGAGGGCTCTAAGGTAATCATCCGCATTACCGGGAAGATTCTTTTTCCGTCCGGTCTTGCCGAATTGAACCCCAAGGCGGGACCCATTTTGGATGACATCGCGGCAATCGCGAAACGATATCCCCTTCATCATGTGCGAATTGAGGGGCACTCCGACAACGTTCCCATCTCCACGGAGCAGTTTCCCTCCAACTGGGAACTGTCCGCGGTGCGGGCCACGACGGTACTCCGGTATCTGATAGGCAAGGGAATAGACCCCCACCGGCTCACGGCAACCGGCTACGGATCTCTTTTTCCTTTGTTGCCCAACACTACCGAAACCAATCGCGCCAGGAACAGGAGGGTCGAGTTTGTTCTGGAAAAGAAAGAAGAGTGATTCCCAGGTTTTTTCGTTTCATTCCGAAGACCAACGCACCTCTTTCCGGGTCACCCCGTTGCGTGACAGCCCTGTCGAGATCCGCTTCGGCGGCAAACCGGTTCGCCTGAAAAACATCGGCGCCGTCGGGGTGGCCTTTCCAAACGACGGCTTTCAGGTAGGCAGCACCCAGGTCATCGACCTCAACCTGCCGGGGGAGTCTCAGGCCTTATCGGCAGAAATCGAGATCGTCGATATCGATACAGATGAGGTCTGCCATTGCACCTTTGTGAGTCTGAACCAAGAAGCCGTCAACGCCATTCACCGGTACATGCTCAGGGTGCAGATCGCAGAAATCAGAAATGCGAAAAAATGCATCGGCCGTGTGGAAGACGATTCGGAAGACTTAGTCCGTCGATTCGTAAATCCAGTGACGAATTCACTCACTCAGGACTAAGTGCTGAGTGAGCAATGACAACGGATTGGCTCGCAATAAATGCGTCACCATAATTGCGAATCGAAGCACTTAGGCATGACCGGAGACGTCGGTTAGTCGATTCGGATCGATTCCAAGCAATTTGGCCGCTTCCGCCCATCGGTTCTCCACCGCCACATCGAACAGGATCGTCTCGGCGGCGGGACAACTCAACCACGCATTGGCCATGATCTCTGACTCCAGTTGCCCCGGCCCCCATCCGGCACAGCCCAGTGCGCAAACAAAGGATCCCGGTCCGCGTCCTTGGGCCACCCGCTCGATCAAATCCATGGAATTGCTTAAGGCGATGTTCGGGGTCACCTGCTGACATGCCTCCCAACCAAACGGGGGACCATGGAGGATGAATACCTGTTCGGTGTGCACCGGCCCTCCCAGATGAAGCGGAAGATCGGCGATGTCCGGAACCGCATTGAGGGCCAACTCGTCGAAAACAATCCGCATGCTCAATTCGGGATGGACTCGGTTGATCACCAGTCCCATCGCCCCGTCCGAGGTATGTTCGGCGATATAACTGACCGTATAGGAAAAATTGGGGTCTGCCAGGCTGGGCATGGCAATGAGGAAATGACCTTTTAAGGAAGACTCGAAAACTTGGCCCGGCTGCATATGGATCCCTCATATGGTTAAAGAAACAAAAAACGCCCGGACAAGCCGGACAAACTCTAGGAGCCTGTCGGAGACCTTCCGTGACGCTCCGTCGAAGCGCAGCACGTCGAAATGATTCAAAACGGTCAATCAGAGTCAAAATGGAGTTCTCCGACAGGCGCCTAGATGTCTATTTCTAGCGCATGCACCCGACCCTGTCAACACTCCGGTACGGGGCAATTTGCCTTTCCAGAAGCGCGATCGTTCCGGAAAATCGGCCAACATTTGTGTTGTTTGTCCTTTGGGTCCTGTGATACGAAGTGCTTTTGCCAAATTACCGGGTTTGGAAGACCAGGGCAGGACGACCCAGCCGCCCCATGTATGCCGATTTCCGGAGGGTAAAAAGGACTCTCAGGCCAAAATGGTGCAAACTGAAGCCGATACGACGCCGCTTTTTCGGTCTCAAGTGGGACCTATCCTATTGTTGACGGGCATTTTCTTTCTGAATTTTGCCTCTCGTATTGTCTTGTCGCCATTGATGCCGACCGTCGAAACGGATCTGAACATCACTCACGGCCAAGCGGGCACCTTTTTCGTCTGTACCTCGGCCGGTTATTTTCTCTCCTTGATGGCGGCAGGTGTCGTGTCATCACGGCTCATGCACTATCGGACAATCACCCTCTCCGCTGTGGCCGTCGGGGTTGCCCTGTTGGGGGTTTCGCTGAGCGATGGTTTGTGGCAAATGCGCTTTGGGCTTTTTGTCTTGGGGTTGGCGGCCGGACTCTACCTCCCCTCCGGTATCGCTACGCTCACCTCTTTAATCCGTTCCAGGGATTGGGGCAAAGGGGTCGCCATTCACGAGGTAGCTCCCAACATGGCTTTCGTCTCCGTTCCCTTGATATCGGAAGCCCTTCTCCCCTGGCTTTCCTGGCAACACGTCCTTGGACTCATGGGTATCGCCTCGCTGCTGATGGCTGCCGCTTTCGCGTTTTGGGGACAAGGCGGTCGATTTCATGGACAGGCCCCCAACTGGCACGCCTTCCGACCCTTGATTGCCAACCCCGCCTTTTGGATTATGGCCCTGTTGTTCGGCCTTGCCATCGGGGGATCGATGGGCGTCTTTTCCATGTTGCCCCTGTACTTGGTGGCCGAGCGGGGCATTCCCCGTGACTCGGCGAATCTGCTGATATCTCTGTCTCGTATTTCGAGCGTTGCCGTGGCCTTTGTCTCGGGCTGGGCGACGGATCGGTTCGGCCCACGACAGGTTATGGCGACTGTTTTCTTTTTAACAGGCATCCTGACGATGCTGCTGGGGATCGGTCCGGATCCATGGATCATACTCCTTGTTTTCCTCCAACCCTTGCTGGCCGTCTGTTTTTTCCCGGCGGGCTTTGCCGCACTTTCCTCCATCCTTCCCGCCGATGCCAGAAATGTGGCGGTTTCACTGACCATTCCGCTCGCTTATCTTTTAGGCGGCGGCGTCTTTCCGGTCGGTATCGGCATGTTCGGCGATGCAGGTGTCTTTTCCTGGGGAATTGCGGCCGCAGGCGCACTCATCATGACAGGCGTCGTATTTTCTCTCTGTCTCAAGACCTCGAAGCCTGAAGAGAACGAAGCACCTTCATAGTACACATGGGCATAACGAAGGACCACCCCGCACCAGAAGCGCCTTTCCCGCTTTGCCCCCTTTCGTTCCGAACCCGCTGCACCAAGGGCCGGATTCCCTTACAAATAGTCAAAAGGGCCTGACGCTTTGTTCCTTGCGTTTGCACCAGGTGCAAAGCACCAGGTTTCTTTGGCTCACAATCCTGCGGGATATTCCCCGCCGGCCGGGTGCGGTTTGACGTTTCCTCGATCGTGGTTAATTTATAGAAACATAATATATACTGCATATCGTCATTTTATGGCGGGATGTCGGGATAGGAAACCGTATGAATGATCTAAGCTACTCCATTAGCGCCGAAAATCTTTTCGCAGCCGCCATAAGTGGGGAGTATGTCTGGGCCACCAGCGACGCGGCGCGAAATCGAGCGTTGTCCTTGCTCTTGGTCGGCTCAATCGCCCGGAAGTATGGAGGAACGGTTCGTGTCAACCAGGAGACCTACGCCATACATGTGGACGTACCCGACGAGGGAAAAGTTGGATGTGCACAGGAAATAGAAAAGCGGGTCGGAAGCGCGTTACAGTGAGGGAATCGTCGCGATCTCCAAGCTCCCTTCATGGATTCGGGAATCCGGTGAAACTTTTGTTCGCAATCGGAAGCGATCCTCTAGGATACGGATGTTTTGACGGTTGTCACCGATGGCCCGGGAGACGTCTCTGGGGTTGACCCGAACTTCGAGCCATCCGTGGATCCGGGTTTCCGTCTTCACCCGACGTACGATCATATCCAGAAACAAGGCCGAGCGAACGAGATGGCCGAAGGCAGGATGGTACGGTCCGGCCACGATACTTCCCGGTCGCTGCAAATCGTCGGTCCCTTGCAGACCCATGCGAATCACGGAAATGCCTTGACCGGTAAAACGCAGATATAGCTCTTTCGTAACGGCCACCGCTTCTTCCACAGAGAGGGGACGGAATCGGCCGGAGCGGTACCATCGTTCGAGGCCGGTGCCTTGTAGGACCAAGGTCGGATAAATCCGCACAAAATCCGGCGCCAAATCGACGATACCCCGGCCGGTCTCGGTAATCGATTCCAGCGTATCCCCGGGTAGCCCGGGCATGATCTGAAGACCGATATCACCGCCCCAGGACTTTAAGGTCTTCACCGCCCGTCGTGTCGCATCCGCGCCGTGGCCGCGCCGGCTTTCCGCCAACACCCGATCGTCTAGGGACTGAACCCCCACTTCGATGGTGGTGATCGTATAGGGTGTCAACTTCTTGATGGAAACGTCGTGAACCGTGTCGGGGCGGGTAGAAAAACGAATGCCATCCACGTAACCGCGGTCGACAAAGCCCTGGGCCACATTCAGCAATGACCGCCGATAGGCTGTTTCGAGGCCCAGGAAATTCCCCCCGTAAAAGGCAATTTCCGTTCGACCCCGCTCCGCCTTCTTGAACGAGAGAAATCGCTCGATATGTTCAGCCACCCGCGAAGGAGGCATGTCCCGATAAACGCCGCCGGCTATGGTCTGTTGATCGCAGAACAGACACCGGTGGGGACATCCCCTGTGGGGGATAAAGACCGGGACAACGAAAGGCTTACCGGTCCTCACCCGACCGATCCAATCTTTGCCCGGAGTTTTTCAAGCGCCGTACACGCCGCCTTCTGTTCCGCCGCCTTTTTACTCTTGCCGGTGCCGAATGTGGTCAGGAAATCCCCCACGGTCAATCGTACCTCGAAGGTCTTGTCATGGTCCGGACCGACCTCCTTGACCACTCGATAACGAGGCACCAGTTTGAATTTACCTTGTACATGTTCCTGGAGTTGACTTTTAAAATCTTCCACCGCCAGACGATTGCCCACCTGGGAGACGGCATCGGAAAAAAGGTGCTCCACCACCTCAAAGGCCGCGGCATACCCTCCATCGAGATAGACGGCGGCCATGAGCGCTTCCAGGGCGTCGGCAAGGATGGAACTCTTTCTTTCTCCATGGCTTTGGGCTTCCCCCTTGCCCAGCAGGATGTAGTCGCCCAAATGGAGGCGGTGAGCAACATCGGCCAGCTGAGACTCATTGACGATAAGCGCTCGCATCCTGGACAGGTCGCCCTCACAGGTATTGGGGAAGTGATCCATCAACATGTGGGTCACCACCAAATCGAGAACGGCATCTCCCAGGAACTCAAATCGTTCGTTGTCTTTGAGCGAGGTGTCAAGCTGCTCGTTTACATAAGAGCTGTGCTGAACGGCTTCCAGCAAATGCTCAACGTCGGTGAAATGATATCCGAGGGCCTCTTCCAAGGATGCAAACCGTTCCTTCATAGACGCTTCCTCAACTCCATCAATCCGGTCCGGGCGTGTACGAGGTCCGCATCGATCTCCAGGGCCTTTTCAAACATGGAAACGGCCTGTTCAATTTCACCTTTTTCTCTGTAGTTGGCCGCGAGGCTGGCATAGTCGATTGCCGATCCGGGGTCAATCCGAACCGCCGTTTGCAGATTCTCTACGGCCTTGTCATAGTCGCCGAGGCGGAAATAGGAAAACCCCAAGGTGCTGTAGATTTCCTTGATGTCCCCCGCCACGGTTTTGGCCTTCTCCAAGGGGACGACCGCATCTGCATACCGCTCCAGTTCATTGTAACAGGTGCCCAGATAAATCAGGATTCGTACCAGATCTTCGACAGGAGGGTTCAGTTCCAATGCCCTGGAAAGCCGCTCGATCGCCTCCGCCGCTCGCCCTTGCCCATAGTGGCAAAGGGCGGCATAAAACTGAAGATAATGATGATCCCGGTAGGTCGACTCGGCACTTCGGAATGCCTGCAAGGCCTCTTCATAGCGCCCCATATTCATCAGGCACAAACCGATCCGGAACTGAATCGTCGGGGTCTCCTCATCTTCCGAGAGCTTCAACGAGTTCTTGAAACTCGCAAGTGCCCCCGGATAATCTCCTGCCTCTTGGTGGCTCGCCCCGAATCGAAAAAAGAGGGCGCCGGCTTCCCTGGCCTTCCCCACATCCAAGGTCGATCTTGCCACGTCCTCCACCCTCGCCTCTTTACAGGCGACACAAGGTCGCCGGCCTGCCGCGGTTTCACGGTACCTGAGCAGTAGCGCATCGAGATCGGGATTTCTCAGATAGTCCAAGAGAAAGCGATCGTGGATGAACGCGTCCAGGCAAGCGTAGGCCTTCCCATCCGGGGCTGAAACAACCATTCCCGGTGGACAGGGATGGGTCAGGGGCCCGATTCCCGATTCCAGGTTGGCGGACAGATCCTCCACGATGGCCTCCGTATAGAGGGTGTGGACCGTATCCGCGAGTCCCCCGGCCCCGTTGATCCCCACGTATATCTTCTCCGCCGGTTTTGTGACCCCTTCCTCTTTCAGCAGTTCCGCGGTCTTCTCGCCGACGTACAAACCAGGCAGAAAGAATGCCCCTTTCAGCAATGCCAGTAACTTTGCCAGTTCATCGGCGTCCGTCTCTTCGTCCGGGACGATAACGGGGAGCAACATCAGCCTAGGGACCTCTTGATGTAGGAACCCTTCACGATCAAACCCCCAACTCGACCGTTTCCAGCTCTGGTAATAATATTGAAAATAATAGTCCACGTCTTTCGCCGTCCGGACCTGTAATCCGTGAACGAAGTGGATGTAGACCCGGGACAAACGGTTCTCCTTCAGGTAGCGACTCACCACCCGTTGGATCTGTTCCACTTGAGGCATGCCCTCGGTAATCCCTCCGGAAATGAGATAGAGGTTGACCGTCAGGTTTCCGTAGGGCAGAAGCCCGGATAAGACGTTGCAGAAGGCGTCCATCTTCTGCTTGTCCGATGCCCCGAGAACGGCATATATGTTTTGTAAAGGAGGTGTTTCCATTTTTTCATCACCTTTACGAGATATGCGATGTCACCACGGCTGGGAGCCTGTCGGAAAATTCCGTTTTTGCTCCGTTGATCGTTTTTGATCCTTATCTAAGCTCGCTTCGCTGAAACGCCAAAACTCGGCTAACGGCCCCAAAGAGGTGGCATTTCTTGACGCTCAGCTTCTCTAAGAAATGTTTCCAAAAACGCTCATAGTCGCCCCAACGGAAGTCTCCGCACAGACTCCGAGGGCTACGAAACAATACGCCGCCCCCGGTCGAGCGATTCGGAACGCCACCGCATTTGAATCTGTTTCATTTCTCTTTGACCCATCGTTTCGGTTTCATACTGGGAGCCGATGGACAAATAGGCAGGACGCCTTTCATTGAGCGGCCGGATGCCATATTCCCCGTAGTTTTCGGCCATGTGGGTGCCGAAGTATATCTGCATCTGCTGGGAATTCGTATTGCCTCTTATTTTTACCCTGTTTTTCTTAACAAAATCGATTGTCTCTACAGCGTCCGCCATCGTCTCATAAGGCAGGCCGAATATGGTGAACAGCTCCACGTCGATGCCTTCCCGCTGAGCCAGGGCAATGGCCTCCGCCACTTTATCCACGGAAATTCGTTTGCCCAACTTCGACAGAACCCGCTTTGAGGCCGACTCCAGGCCGAACGCAATCGTACTGACACCGGCCCGCTTCATCATTCTCATCATTGCAGGGTTCACCAAATCCGCTCGTGTTTGAAGCCATATCTCGTTGTCCAACCCCTCGGTCAATATCCGATCCAGGAGCGTTTCTACACGGTCCCATCGGAAGGAAATGTTCGGATCCGCAAACCAGAGTCTGCGGACACCTCGCCGGTTTATCCACTTGATTTCCTCAATCACCCGGTCAATGGAGTGGAAGTTGATTTCGTGGTGAAACGCCTTGGGAGTATAACAAAAGATGCAGTTGTGGGGACATCCCCTGGAGGTTAGCATGATGGCTTCCCGCATGGTGGAATAGTCAAATACGTCGTTCAGGTAGGGGGACGGATATTGATCCAGATCGGCAAAGCCGGATGTGGGGGACGTGTCGAAGAGGCCTCCGTTGTCTTGGTAACTCACACCGACGAGATCGGAAAAAGGGATACCCCCTCGGATGGCTTCGGCGATTCGCCACAGGGTAACCTCTCCCGACGACCGGCAGATATAGTCCACCGTTGGCATTTCCTGCAAGGCCCTCGAGGGCATAAACGTGGCTTGGGGCCCTCCAATGGCCACCTTGATCTCCGGATCGACCGATTTCACTAGATCGGCGAACCCGAGGACGTAAAGCATCGTCCGTTGATACGCGGTAAGCCCTACCAGAGCGGGTCGAAACTCTCGAATGACCGTTTCCAAATTGTATCGGGATTGAGGGGTGTCTTGACCGATCGTAGCGATCCGGGTATGAAACCCCTTGGCGTTCAAAAAGGCGGCAATGTACCCCAGGGAAATGGGTGTCGTCACCGGCACGAACGGGTTTATTTCAACGAGCAAGATGTTCACGGCTAGCATATATAGAGAATGGAACGGCCTGCGGTCAAGGGAAAAGGAGCCTGAAAGCGGCAACGGCGGGTGACCGGGAGAATCAGCCGTGGGCAAAATCCACCGCCAAAAAGACTGAAAAATGTACGATTGAAACATACTCAGTCGTTATTGTTTCATGGGCCGGCGCAAACCGTCATCGGGTTATCTCCCTTACCTGGATGGGGGTGCCCTCAATCTTTTTGGCCCTTCGGGCTTGGCCGATTTCGCCGGATCTGCTTTGTTGGTGGGCACTTGAAGTATGCGTGTACGTCGGCGTGCCCAGCGCCGCGCATCTCCGGCAAACCCGGAAAGCGGTGAACTTCGGCGTGTTGACTAGACAGGGGGATTATAGTATTGCGGTGATGGCGTTGCGGTCCGGAGGGCTTCCTGAAAACGGCCTAGCGTCGCCCCGTTTTGTGAACTCTGCATAACTTCCGGGAGGATAGGATATTGCGAATCATCATTATCGGCGCCGGGCAGGTCGGCTTCCATATCGCCAGCCGGCTGGCCATGGAAAAGAAAGACGTGGTCGTCGTCGACAAGGATGCGGAAGCCCTGCGGCAAGTCTTTGAAAACCTGGACGTCCAGACCGTCCAAGGCTGCGGCAGTAGTCCGGTGATCCTGGAGGAATCGGGGATCAAAGGCGCCGACATCCTTTTGGCGGTAACCGACAGCGACGAGACCAACCTGGTTGCCGCGTTTTTTACCAGCCTATTGTCTCCGAATACGATCAAGCTTGCCCGCATCCGCGGCGAAGAGTATCTCAGCTATCAGGATATCCTGATGCAGGAGCCCTATGGTATCGACGTCATCATCAATCCCGAGCAGGAAGCAGTCAAGATCGTGGAAACCCTCTTGCGGGTTCCGGGCGCGGTGGACGTCGGTGAATTCGCGGAAGGCCGGATCAAACTGGTAGGGGTTCGGCTGGAAGGGGATTGTCCGGTCATTGGAACCAAACTCTCTGATTTAAGAGCAAAAACCGGGGAGTTGAAGCTCTTGGTGGGAGCCATCGTTCGGAATGAAAAACTCATCATTCCTTCCGGAGACAATATGCTGCAGGAAAACGACCTGGTCTATTTCGTCTCCGAGGAAAAGGACCTCAAGTCGGCCCTCAAGATCTTCGGCAAACGCGCCGAACCCTTCAACCGAATCCTCCTCGTAGGCGGCGGAAACCTGGGCCTGAAACTCGCCATGACCCTCGAAGGCATGTCCATCCACACCAAACTGATCGAGAAAAACCCCGATCGATGCAGGGCCCTGGCGGAAAAATTGAACAAGGTCGTGGTATTACAGGGCGACGGCTCCGACCAAGACCTGCTACGGGAAGAGAACGTCCAGAACATGGATGTGGTCCTCACGCTGACCGATGATGAAGAAACCAATATTCTCTCCTCTTTGTTGGCCAAGCGGATGGGAGCCCACAAAACCATCACCCGAATCAACAAGTTCAGTTACCTTCCCCTGGTTGCGGTCATCGGCCTGGAACATGTGGTGAGTTCTCGCCTTGCCGCCATTAACACCATTCTCCACCGAATCCGCCGCGGCAAAGTGCTCTCCGCCATGGCCCTGAAGGGAGAGGAAGCGGAGGTGCTGGAAGCCGTAGCCCTGGAAACTTCGGATATCGCAGGAAAACCACTGAAAAAGATCTCTTTTCCCCGCAACGCCTTGGTCGTCGCTATCATCAGAGACGAAGAGGTCATCATCCCCACCGGCAACAGCGTCATTTCCCCCGACGACCGGATTATCATCCTGTCCACCCGCCAGGCGATTCCCCAGGTAGAGAAGGCTCTCATGGTCAAGCTGGAGTATTTCTAGATGCGGCTGAGATACACACTCTATGTGGTGGGAATTTTGATGCTCTTTCTCGGCGGCACCATGATATTCCCCTTGCTCTTCGGCTTATACTATCAGGACGGCAGTGTAGCCCCCATCGCCCGCTCTATCGGGGTAACGCTCGCCGGTGGGCTCGTCCTTTTTCTCTGCTTCCGAGGGGCCAGGCAAGAGGCCATGACCCATCGGGAAGGCATGGGTATCGTGGCGATCGGATGGTTGGCGGCGGGTCTCTTTGGGGCCCTTCCCTACTATTGGGGAGGTATGTTGCCGTCATTCACCGACGCCGTTTTTGAATCGCTGTCCGGCTTTACCACCACCGGTGCTTCCGTCTTAACCCGGATCGAATCGGTACCCCGAGGGCTTCTTTTTTGGAGAAGTCTGACCCACTGGCTGGGAGGAATGGGTATCATCGTACTTTCGCTGGCCATCTTGCCCGTGTTGGGCATCGGGGGCATGCAGCTTTACAAGGCGGAAGTTCCCGGCCCGGTGCCGGACAAACTCAAACCCCGTATTCGAGATACGGCCATGGTTCTGTGGAAGGTCTATGCCCTTTTTTCCCTCCTGGAAACCCTCCTGCTCATGGCCGGCGGCATGGATCTTTTTCAAGCCCTCTGCCACACCTTCGGCACCATGGCAACCGGTGGGTTTTCCACGCGGACCGCGTCTATCGGGGCATTCAACAGCCCCTATTTCGACGCCGTCATCATCGTCTTCATGTTTTTTGCGGGCATCAATTTTTCCCTCCATTATCAATTTATTAAAGGAGAACCGCTGGCGTTCTGGCGAAATTCGGAATTTCGCTTTTTTGCCGCGCTATGTATCGCATTTTGCGGCATCGTAACCTTCAGCCTCTATCAAAATGTGTATGAAAGTCTGGGACAATCCATCCGCTTCGGTGTTTTCCAGGTCCTGTCGATCATCACCACCACCGGATACGCCACGGCGGACTATGAATTGTGGCCCTCCGTGTGTCAGCACATATTGCTCTTTTGTATGTTTCTGGGAGCATCTGCCGGTTCGACGGGCGGCGGGATGAAGTGCCTGCGCATCATGCTTTTGTTGAAACACTCGTATAAACAGGTCTTTTCCCTGATCCATCCTCGGGCGGTAACGCAAGTCAAGTTGGGCAATCGCCCGATTCCGCACGAGGTCCTACACAGTATCTGGGGATATTTCATGCTCTACATCGGCCTCTTCGTACTCTGCTCCTTCCTGTTGGCCGCTATGGGCGTCGATGTGGCCACCGCCTTCGCCGCCGTAATCGCCACCATCGGCAACATCGGCCCGGGGCTGGGGCTGGTGGGTCCGACGGACAATTATGCCCACATTCCTCTACTGGGAAAGTGGTTGCTCATCCTTTGCATGCTCTTGGGTCGTCTGGAGATATATACCGTACTGGTCCTCTTCGTCCCCGAGTTCTGGCGTAAATAGCCCCGCCTGTGGTCCGAGATACACATTTTTATTGACTCTAATGCTTCCAGAACCTACAAAAGAGAGTTTTTATACGAAGGATTTCGGCGGAAGGGCGAGACGGATGATGAAACTCATCAGGGGATTCAAGGATATACTGCCGGAAGAAACGGGCCTTTGGCAACACATTGAAGACGTGGCCAGGAGAATCTTCGCCGATTTCGGCTATGCCGAACTCCGCATCCCCCTGTTGGAGCGTACCGAACTCTTTGCGCGAAGCATCGGGGCCACAACGGACATCGTGGAAAAGGAGATGTACACCTTCACTGATCGAAACGGGGACTCTCTTACCCTTCGCCCGGAGGCCACCGCCTCCGTAGTAAGGGCCTACGTGGAACATAAGCTGTACGCCAAAGATCCGGTCTGGAAGCTGTACACAATCGGCCCGATGTTCCGGCGGGAGCGTCCTCAAAAAGGTCGCCATCGCCAGTTCTACCAGATCAATGCCGAGGCATTCGGGTTGCACGATCCCCGGGCGGATGCGGAACTGATCCTCTTGTTGATGACCTTTCTGGATCGCCTGGGACTTTCCGGCATTGAGCTGAATCTCAACTGCCTTGGGTGCCGGGACTGCCGACCCGATTTTGGGCGGGCACTGGCCGTCTTCTTGAAAGATCGGGCGCAAGGGCTTTGTCCGGACTGCCTTCGCCGGCGAGACCAGAACCCCTTGCGGGTTTTCGACTGCAAGGTTCCTACGTGCAAAGAGATCATGTCGGAGGCCCCTTCCATTTTGAATCATTTGTGCCCCGATTGCCGGATCCATTTTCAAACGGTGCAAGACGCGCTGCAACGCTTCCACATCGCCTACCAGGTGAATCATCGTCTGGTCCGGGGTTTGGACTACTACACCCGGACCACATTCGAAGTGTTGGCCGGGGCCTTGGGCGCCCAGGACGCCGTAGCCGGCGGGGGGCGCTATGACGGACTTGTGCAGGCGCTGGGAGGACCGGACCTGCCGGGAATCGGCTTCGCCGTCGGAGTGGACCGCTTGCGGGAACTCTTGTTGCCTCAACAAGAGCGGTTTCAGACGGTGCCGCGCCTTTTTGTCGCCGCACTCGGCGAAGAGGCTCAAATCCGGGCATTCGATTGGGTTCAGGCACTACGGGCCAAACGGATTCCAACGGAAATGGATTTTCAAGACCGCAGCCTGAAAGCCCAGATGCGCAGGGCCAATAAGCTGGGCGCCTCGTTTGCGTTGATCGTCGGCGAACAGGAACTGGACCATGGGCAGGCGATATTGCGGGACTTGAATACGAGAGAGCAAACAGAGGTGTCCCTGGCGGACTTGGTGCGTTCTATAGTCGATTATGTCAATCGTTCACCCGAAGAAAGGTAACCGTCTCGGTGGTGTACGTATCGGGAACCATGAAAGGAGTCCATCTTGAGAGATACGCTGGGGGGGATGAAACGCACCCACCACTGTCGTCAGCTGACCAGCAAGAACGTGAATGAGGAAGTGGTCCTCATGGGATGGGTACAGCGTCGTAGAGACCACGGCGGGGTGATCTTTGTGGATTTACGGGATCGGGAGGGCATCAC
>Ga0207797_1001751_pt1 | contig 15571 bp, 13 predicted proteins | sample PRCRCaboRojoPR_6_FD_187275 | JGI IMG/M metagenome (GOLD analysis project Ga0207797, IMG submission 187275) | Marine sediment microbial community from Cabo Rojo, Puerto Rico - PR CR 10% Liquid 1 (SPAdes) | ecosystem: Environmental > Aquatic > Marine > Coastal > Sediment | place: Cabo Rojo, Puerto...
GGGTGACCGAGGCAGTCCCGATTCCGGCGACGAGCCTCCTCCCGATCGTGCTGTTCCCCACGCTGGGCGTGACGAGCGTGGCCGACGCGACGGCGCCCTACGCGGACCCCGTCGTCTTCCTCTTCCTCGGCGGGTTCGCGGTCGCCCTGGCCATCGAGCGCTGGGACCTCCACCGGCGGATCGCCCTCGCGATCCTGGCCCTGGCCGGCGCCCGCGCGCGGCGGCTCCTCCTCGCGTTCATGGTCGCGACGGGGGGCCTCTCGATGTGGCTCTCGAACACGGCGACGGCCATGCTCATGCTGCCGATCGGCACGGCGGTCGTCGCCCAGCTCGAGGCCATCCGCGGCCCCGGCGACGAGGCGCCCGAACGGGCCACCGCCCCGCCGACGGACGCCCTCGACGCCGGGGACGTCCCGCGCTCGAACTTCGCCGCGGCCCTCCTGCTGGGCATCGCCTACGCGGCCTCGATCGGCGGGGTCGCGACGCTCATCGGGACGCCCCCCAACGCCATCCTGGCCGGACTGCTGCGCTCGACGCTGGGCGTCGACCTGGGCTTCTTCCAGTGGATGGCCTTCGGCCTGCCCCTCGCGGCCGTGTTCCTGCTGGTCGCCTGGCGAGTGCTCCTCGCGGCGCTCCCGCCGGAGTTCCGGACGCTGCCGGAGAGCCGCGAGGTCGTCGCCGCCCAGCGGGCGGCCCTGGGCCCCATGGGCCGGGGCGAGCGCCGGACGCTGGCCGTCTTCGCGCTCGTCGCCGGCGGCTGGCTGCTGCGTCCCTTCGTCATCGCGCCCCTGTTCCCGGGGGTGACCGACGCGGTCATCGCCGTCGCCGGCGCGATGCTCGCCTTCCTCGTGCCGGTGGACCTGGCCCGCGGCGAGTTCGTGCTCTCCTGGGCGGACACCCGCCGGCTCCCGTGGGGCGTCCTGCTCCTGATCGGCGCGGGGTTCTCCCTGGCCGCGGCCGTCCAGGACAGCGGGCTGGACGCCTGGGTGGCCGACCTGCTGGCCGGCCTCGCGGGCACCGACGCGGTCTGGGTCGTCCTGGCGGTCGCGACGGTCACCGTCGTCCTGACCGAGATCGCCTCGAACACGGCGACGGCGGCGCTGCTCGTGCCCGTGATGGCGACGCTGGCGCTCTCGCTCGCCGTCTCCCCGGTCGTCCTGATGGTCGCGGTGGCCGCCCAGGCGTCGCTCTCGTTCATGCTCCCCGTCGCCACGCCGCCCAACGCCATCGTCTTCGGGAGCGGCTACGTCACCCTGCCCCAGATGGCCCGCGTCGGCGTGTGGCTCAACCTCCTCGCCGTGGCCCTCGTGACGCTGTTTTCCCTCGTCTGGCTGCCGCTGGTCTGGGGCCTGTAGTCAGAGCGGGTGGCCGCAGTTGGGACACTTCTCGGGATAGTGGCGGCCGTCGACGACCGGCGTGCCGTACTCCTCGTTGTCCGGCGCGCGCCGGTAGATGCGTTCGCCACAGTTCGGGCAGTTCTTCATGGAGCCGCTCGGGGAAGCGTAGCAGGCAGGGAACCAAGACTGCTTCGCCGCCCTACGCGGCCAGCAATGCGACGAGCTCGCCGACGGTGTCGCCGTCGTGGGCGGCGACCGCCTCGAGCAGTTCGCGAGCCCGCGGCCGGACGGCGTCCGGTGGAACGACGTCGTTCGCGAGGCCGACCGCGTGGGCCCGGTGGGGGTCGAGTGGCTCGCCGGTCAGCGCCAGCTCCGCGGCGACGTGACGCCCCGCGACCGCCGGCAGGAGCGACGCGATCCGCTCGGACGCGATGCCGTAGCTGACCTCCGGCACCGCGAAGGTGGCCTCCTCGCCGAGGACGCAGAACTCCGCCGCGAACGAGAGGATGGCGCCCGCGCCGATCAGGGCACCCCGCCCGCAGACGGCGACCGGGCGGGGATAGGCCACCACGAGGTCATAGAGGGTCCCGAGGCGCTCGTTCAGGTCGGCGTGCTCGGCGGCGTAGTCCCCCGCGACGATCTCCCGGTCCATCCCCGCGGTGGTGACCCGCCCCTGGCCGTCGAGCAGGACGGCGGGGCCGGGTGCCTCGACCAGCTGCTCGAAGGCCGAGGCGAGGCCGTCGACCATGTCCGGCAGGAGCGCGTTCAGCTTGTCCGGGCGGGCGAGTTCGAGCGTGAGGACGCCCGCCTCCTCGGTGACGGCGATCCGATCCGTGTCGAGAGTTACCATGGGGCAGCCTCGCGGGAGCGCCCCGTAGCTCTGGCGGTTTCTACGCGTCCCGGAGGTCCTCGAGCGCCCTGGCCCTGATCGCGGTCGCCGCCACCTCGTCGGCCCGGCGGACGATCGCGGCCTCGAGGATGGCCGGCTCCACGGTCGTGCGGTCCGTGTGCGAGAGGACGACGTGGGCCAGCTCGACGGGCAGGCCCGCCCGCTGGGTCACGCAGATGCCGACGTAGGGGTGGCCCAGCAGGTCGCCGATCGCCGTCCGCTCGTGCCCGTCGAACTCGTAGAGCTTGCCGACGTCGTGGACGAGCGCGCCCGCGACGACGAGATCCCGGGAGACCCCGCCCCGCCCGCGGTCGGCCAGCGCCGCCGCCATGTCGTCGGCGATGGCCGCCACGTCACGGACGTGGTCGACCAGGAACTCGTCGTCGAGGTCGAGTGCGGCCTGGGCCGGCGGGAACCACGGGACGGCAGTCAGGTCGGTCACGTCGTTGTCCGCGGCGGCCAGTTCCCACGCGCCGGCGACGTTCGCCCGGAGCTCGCCGTCGTCGATCCACGCGAGTTCGGGAAAGGCCGCCTCGGGATCCATCGTCGCCGCGTACGCGGGGCCGCCCGAAAGCGTTTGGGGCGATTCCCTCGGCGAATATCTCACGAAACGTTTGGGATAGACCCGCTCATCCGCCCTCGACCGCCGGCGCCGACGCCCACCCGGGGGCGAGTTCGCCGTCGACGGACTCGCGGACGCGGAGCCGGACCCGCGTCCGGGTGCCGCCCTCGCCGAGCCATCGCCCGGCCCGGACGTCCGCCCGCCGCTCCGTGAAGGTGACGTTCGCCCGCACGAGGTTCCCCGAGGCCGGGGACACGGCCACCATCCCGCCCGTCGCCGAGACGTAAGCGTCCGGCCGGTCGTCGACGCTGCCCGGCGTCCGGATCCAGCCGTCCACGGGCCGGTACCGCTCGACGGTCTCGCCCGCGTACGTGGCCGTGCCCGCGCGCTCGAAGGGGATCTGCCGGAGGAACCCGAAGGGCGGCAGCCGATCGGGCACGACGGCGAACTCGCCCCGGGCGCCGACGCGGTGGGACTCGTACGTCTGGGCGGTGGCGTTCACGTCCAGCGTCGCCCCCGCGGCCAGGTCCTCGCGGACGGACGCGATTCGGCGGTCGAACGCCTCGGGGTCGTCGGCGTGGTACCGGACGGCCGTGTAGGTCGCGTTGGCCTCGCGTCGCTGGTACTCCACGATCGAGACCTCCCTCGTGTGCAGCCAGCCCAGGCGCTCGCCGGTCGCGCCGTCGTAGGCGACGCCGGCCGACCAGTTGGCGCGCACGGGGCCGCCGTCGACGGCCCGCGCCTCGACGGAGGCGGTCATGGTGAACGCCGGCGGGGCGGTCTCGACCGTCGGCGAGGGCGGCGTCGCCTCGAGCTCGCTCGGCGTGACCGCCGGCGCGTCGAGGAACAGGTACCAGCCCGCGGCCCCGCCCGCGATCGCGACGAGGAGGACGCCGGCCGCGACCAGGCCGACCCGGTCCATCGTCGGGACCGTGTTGGCCCGCCCCCATAACCGTTTCCGCGCGGGAGCGGGCCGGGCGATGTCCCAATCGTTTCGTGACGAATTTCTCGCCTACCAGGGTCACGCCCACGCATGGGCGCGTCGCCGGGGCGGTGGATTCGGCACGCGTGCGGCTGGGGCGCCCGCGACGACCGGCCGGCCGCAGTCGCCGGCGATCCCGGGCCTCCGGCCGCTGCAACCGCCCTGGCGTTTTATGGCCCGAGGGCACCCAGGCGGGGCCATGGGACCCACCGGTGAGTCCGTATGCAGCTGACCGAGGAACAGGAGCTCGTCAGGAAGACCGTCCGGGAGTTCATGGACGAGGAGATCGCGCCCGAGCTCCCGGCGGCCGACCGCGAGCCACTCTCGAAGGCCGAGGCGATCGACTACATGCAGACCATGGCCGAGATCGACGTCGGCCCCTACGGCGACGCCGACTACGAGGACCCCCTCACGAGCACGATCGTCAGCGAGGAGATCGCCCGCGTCTGGCCGAGCCTCCAGGTGACCATGGGCATGTGCCTGCCCGTCACGATGCTCGACCTCTTTCCCGCGACCGAGCAGGCCTACAGCGAGGAACTCGCGAACGACGAGATCGTGGGCTGCTTCGCCATCACGGAGCCGGCCGGCGGCTCGGACACGAAGGTGCCGGACACGTCCGCGCGGCTGGACGGCGACGAGTACGTCCTCGACGGCGAGAAGACCTGGGTCTCGAACGCGCCGATCGCCGACGTCGCCCTCGTGGTCGCGTGGGACGAGGAAGAGGACAACCGGGACATGTTCCTCGTCGACGGGAAACACGCCGACTTCGAGACGCGGGAACTGCACAAGCTCGGCTGGAAGGGCTCGCCGACCGGCCAGCTGTTCTTCGACGACTGCCGGATCCCCGCCGAGAACAAGCTCTCGACGGCCGTCCTGACCGCCCTCGAGGACGACGACCGCGAGAGCTCCTTCCTCTCGGGCGGCGGCCCTGGCGGCGATCCGCTCAACTCCATGTTCGCCTCGATGCGCAACGGCATGGCCTCCATCTCCGTCGGGATCATGCAGGCCGCCTACGAGGCCGCCCTCGACTACGCGACGGATCGGGAGGTCTTCGACCAGCCCATCGGCCAACATCAGCTCATCCAGGACAAGCTCTTCGAGATCCGCGCGGGCCTCGAGACGGGCCGCCTGCTCTCCCGGCACACCGCCGAGCGCATCGCCGCCGGCGACCCCGAGGCCCGGATGCTCTCCTCGCTCTCGAAGGGCTGGGTCTGCGAGAAGAGCGTCGAGGTGACCGACGCCGCCCTCCAGGTCTTCGGCGCCAACGGCCTCTCGGAGGACTACCCCCTGGAGCGCTACTACCGGGACGCCCGGACGATGACCATCCCCGACGGGACGACGGAGATCCAGAAGCTGATCGTCGGCTACGAGCTGACCGACCTGCAGGCCTACACCTAACCACCTTGTTTCGCGGGGGCGTCGCGCGCCGCTGGCGCGCTCGACCCCCGTGAAATAATCTGGACCATCAAAGCCGGGCGCTCGCTGCGCTCCCGCCCGGTGAAACGACGGCGCCGCCGGAAGCTCGCCCGTCGACGCGGCTCGTCTCGAGTGGATTCGAGGGCCGCCGTCTCGCCCGCGCCGTCCCATCAGGGCGAACGGCCGTCCACGCTCGTCGAACGGTTTTTGGTCCCCCTCGGCGTAGGCCAGCGCATGCCAGACGGGACGGCCCCCCGGACGCTCGACTCGGTGCAGAAGACCCTGGACGTCGTCGAGGCCCTCTGGCGGGCCGAGGGGGCCGGCGTCACGGAGCTGACGGAGCTGGTCGACCTGCCAAAGAGCACCGTCCACGCGCACCTCTCGACCCTGCGGGAGGAGGGCTACGTCGTCCAGGCCGAGGGCGAGTACCGGCTCGGCCTGCGATTTCTCACCTACGGCGAACACGTCAAGACCGCCCAGCCGCTGTACCAGGTCGCCCGCGAGCCCGTGGCCGACCTCGCCGAGCGGACCGGCGAGCGGGTGTTCTGTGCGACCGAGGAGAACGGCCTCGCGACGGTCCTCTGTGTCGCGGAGGGGGAGCGCTCCCTCCAGAGCAACATCACCGTCGGAACCCACGTCTTCCTCCACGCCTCGGCGGTCGGCAAGGCCATGCTGGCGGCCATGCCCCGCGAGCGGGTCGAGGCCGTCATCGACCAGTGGGGGTTGCCGAGCTTCACCGAGGAGACCATCACGACCCGGGATGCGCTGTTCGCGGAACTCGCGGACGTCCGCGAGCGGGGCGTGGCGGTCAACGTCGGCGAGTACCGGCCGGGCGTCCACGTCGTGGCCGCGCCGATCGAGGCCGCGGACGGGACCGTCGAGGGGGCGGTCGCGCTGGCGGGCCCCGAGCAGCGCCTCCGGAGCGAGTGGGGGGCCGAGACCCTCGACGACCACCTGCTGGCGACGGCAAACACCGTCGAGGTCAACCTGAACTTCGCCTGATCAGGTGCTCGCGCCGGCGCCCGCGCTGACGTTCCACCGGACCAGGGGGATCGTCACGAGCAGTCCCGCGAGGACCACCGCGATGGCACACGCGAGGTAGGTGAACTGGTAGCTCGTGACCTCGACGAGGGGCACCGCGACGAGGGGCCCGGCCGTCGAGCCCATGTCGCCCATGAAGTTGTAGGCCCCGCCCATGCGGCCGAGTTCGTCGCCGGGGGTCATGTCGCCGACGAGGGCCAGCAGGGCCGGGCCGATCCCGCCGGTGCCGAGGCCCATCAGCCCGCAGGCGAGAAAGAGATACTCGATGCGGGGGAACTGGGCGAGGATCGCCAGGCCGGCCGCCAGGGCGAGGAAGGCGGGGATCGTCACGAAGATGCGGTTCGACACCTGGTCGGAGACCCGCCCGCTGACCACGGTCGCCGAGCCCGCCGAGATGACGCCGAAGGCCAGGACGGCGCCGCTGATCCCCGCCGCCGTGAAGATCGAGAGCTGCATCTCGTAGGCGTTGGCGTACTGGGCGACCGTCGCGAGCAGGACGCCCGCGAACATGAACCGGACGAGGAGGTTGCCCAGGCCCATCGGGAAGATGAGCGGCTGGCGGCGGATCATCCGGGGGATGTCCCGCAGGCGGGCGCGCTCCTCGCTCTCGGGCTGGACGTCCGGGAGGACGACCGCGGCGACGGTCCCCGCGAACAGCGCGAGGACGCCCGCCGTCAGGAAGGCGACGGTGGGGCTGGCGACGTCGGCGAGGACGCCACCGAGGACGAGCCCGCTCGGGAAGCCAAGCGACTGGCCGCCGCGCATGTACCCCAGCCACCGCCCGCGATTCCGCTGGGTCGTGACGTAGGTGATGGTGGCGAAGGCGCCGATGAAGACGAAGGCGCTGCCCACCCCCCAGAACATCCGCGCGACGAGGAAGACCACGCCCGGCGCCGACACCTCGCCGAGCCAGGGGAGCGTCGCCACGGTGACGCGGGGCGTGAGCATCCCCAGGACGTAGCCGAAGGGGGCCAGGGCCTGGACGAACAGGCCGCCGATCATCGGCTTGCGCGCGCCCAGGTTGTCGATGACGTTCCCCGCGGGGGCGTTCATCGGCATCCGCGTGAAGCGGTTCGCCGAGAGGATGATCCCCAGCATCACCGCGCCGATCCCGAGGATGTCACCGAGCAGGGGCAGCGTCGGGAAGGCCACGCCGGTCGCGACGCCGCCGAACACCACCCCGCCGATGATCGCCAGGGCGATCGTCCGGACCTCGCCCTCGGAGAACTCCGGGTCGGCGTCGTCCCCGGTCGCCCCGCTCATGGTGGGCCGTGGGCGTCGACGGTAACGGTGCAGAGGAGATAGGGCGCCATTACCACCCCGTTCCGAAGAGAGGGATAGGTATCTTACGTTTCCGCGGCCGGCGCCGTCGGCGGCCCGGCGGGCTGAACCGACGGTACACTTAACCCCGTGGCTCAATAAACCGGGAAACTATATGGCAGTTGATTTCGAGACCAAGGAGAAATCCTACGAACTGTTCGACAAGGCAAAGCGGCGTGGCACCTGGGACCCGCTGGACATCGACATCAGCGAGGACAAGGTCCACTGGGAGGAGGGCTTCAGCGAGTCCCAGCAGGAGGAGGTCATGGGGACCTTCGTCGGCTTCTACGAGGGCGAGGAGTCGGTCACGCGGACGCTCGTCCCCTACTTCACGATCGTCGACCAGCTCGAGGACGCCCCCTTCGATACGATCCAGATGGAGCTGTTCCTCACGACCCACCTCTACGAGGAGGCCAAGCACACGGACTTCTTCGCGCGGTACTTCGAGGAGGTCCTCGGGACCCAGGAGACCCACGTCGAGGACTACGAGGACTCGCGGTACTGGCAGAACCCCGACCTCAAGGAGTTCCTCGTCGACGACCTCGAGGACATCGGCGTGAAGATGCGCGAGGCCGCCCGGACGGGCGACCAGCAGGAGCTCCGGTACGTCCTCGGCGAGGGCGTCATGCACTACATGGGCATCGTCGAGGCCCAGCTCGCCAAGGCGGGCTACGAGATCTTCGAGAACGTCTTCTCGGACATCTCCGAGGACCTCGGCACCGAGATCCTGCCGGGCTTCCAGGAGGGCATCGGGTACATCCGCCAGGACGAGGGCCGCCACATCACCAACGGCCGCTGGCTGATGAAGCAACTCGCCGAGGAGGACCCCGCCATCGTCCCCGAGGTCTACGAGCCCAAGATCGAGGAGTACCTGGAGCGGCTCACCGGCGGCGACCAGGACCCCGGCTACCAGTCCTACGACTTCGACATGCAGACGCTCCAGCTTTCGGTCTCGAACGACAACCTCCGGCAGACCATCGAGTACATCGGCCCGGAGAAGTTCGAGCAGTTCGGCGCCGACTTCGACATCGCGGCCTACCACCGCGGCTCGGCCGCCGCCGGCGACTGAGCGGGATTCCCAACGGTCTTGTCGGGCCACGTCGAACCGCCACCAGATGTCCCAGCCCGCGGCCGCCGAGATCCGGCGGCTCGAGTTCGCCGTCGACTTCCCGCCGGGCCACGCCGCCGCCTACCTCGTCCCGGGCCCGGAACCGGTCCTGTTCGACGCCGGCACCCTCGGGAGCGACGGCGAGGCCGACCTCCGGGCGGGCCTGGCCGAGCACGGCCTCGACCCGGCCGACGTCGCCCACGTCGTCCTGACCCACCTCCACGTCGACCACGTCGGCCAGGTCGGCACGCTCCGCGAGGCGGGCGATGCGACGCTCCACGTGCCCACGACCGTGCGTGACCGCCTTGACCGGGACCTCGAGGACGTCCGGGCCGCCGCCCGGTCGAACATGCTGGCCGCCGGCGTCCCCGAGGATCGCGTCGCGGACGCCCTCTCGGAGTTCGTCCGGGCCCAGGAGATCATGCGGGACGTCGTCTCGCCGGCGGCCGTCGACGACTGGATCGACCCCGGCACCACGACGACCGTCGGGGACCTCGAACTCGACCCGATCCACACGCCCGGACACGACGCGACCCACGTCTGCTACCCGACGACCCTCGACGAGCCCGTCCTCTTCTCGGGGGACATGCTCATCGAGCCGTTCCGGGCGATCCTCGTCAACGCGGGGTTCGACGAGGGGGTCGCCGACGGGATCGACGCCTACCGGACGGCACTGGATCGGCTGGCCGGCGTCGACGCCGAGCGCGTCTACCCCGGCCACGGCCCGGTCCACGCCGACCTCGCGGGGACGATCGACCGCGACCGCGGGACCCTGGACGACCGCGTGGCCGAGTGCGAGGCGGCCCTGCGCGAGTCGGGCTCCCACGCGCTCCACGTCGCGAGTTCGCTCACCGACGACGAGGCCGGCTTCGTCCGGCTCCTCCCCGAGACCGTCGCCGCCCTCGCCCACCTCGAGCGGACGGATCGGGCCCGCTCCTGGACCGACGGGGGCGTGCGCTACTACGCGCCGGCCTGACGTGGTCGGCTGCCCGGTCTCCAGTCGCATTCGAACCTGTCGAACGCCACGATCGCTGAATGTTGGACGGCAGGCGGCTCGAACGACCGATTCTCCCTCCAATTGGGGGCAACAATAACGTTCGACGTCGATGGACGGACCCTGGGCCCGTTGGCATTACAAACCTACGCGTGTGAAGGAATCCGCCGATACCCTCTCGCCGCCTCCATACGCGAGCGTCGTGGCCACGGTCAGCTGGCACTCGCAGTCACGAACAGCCAGGTGGACGGGCGTTATGCCGTCGATCGCGCCGACAGCGACTGCCCGGCACCCCTGGCCGGTCGACGTTCCCTCTTGGCGCCACCCCGCCCGCCCTGCGCCGGAGACTGTTGCGGAATGCGTTCGATCAGATCGAACACAGCGCCTGGTCAGCGACACCCGAACACGGGAGTACAGTGCCGTTAACGAAATTTCTTGACCGGGTTGACGAACTCGAGCGGGCGGTTTGATTCCTCAGTACCCTCGATGAGCGGGACTGCTCCTGGTGCGTGGCTGAGTGGCCAGCGCGTTCGACGGCTTCGAACCCTTCCCGGACCCGCGGTCGCCGGCCGACCAGGAAGGTTTTTGGGCGCGGCCGTCGACCGCCCGGCCATGGATCTCGGACTCGACGGCCGGACGGCGGTCGTGACCGGCGGCGCGGGGCGGATCGGGAGCGAAGACTGTCGCGTGCTGGCCCAGGAGGGGGCCGAGGTGGTCGTGCTGGACGTCGACGCGGATGGCGTCGAGGACGTCGCGGGCGAACTGGAGGCCGAGTACGACGCCACCGCCCACGGCATCGAGTGTGACCTGACGGACCGCGAGGCGGTCGCGGAGACCGTCGACGCCCTCGAGGCCGAGACCGGCGGCATCGACGTGCTCGTCAACAACGCCGGGATGGTCGACGCGCGGGGCCTCGCCGAGGACTTCAGCGACGACCTCTGGGATCGGGACATGGCCGTCAACCTGACGGGGGCCTACAACATCACGAAGCAGGTCTTCCCGGGGATGAAGGAGCGTGGCTGGGGGCGGATCGTCACGCTGTCCTCGATGGCCGGCTGGTACGGCGGCTTCGGCCAGTCCTCCTACGCGGCGACCAAGGCCGGCCTCATCGGCTACGGGAAGACCCTCGCCCTCGAGGGGGCCCAGCACGGCATCACCTCGAACGTCATCGCGCCGAACGTCGTCGTCGAGGACCTCGCCGAGCTCTCCATCGAGGAACTCGAGGAGGTCGACGACTACATGGCCAAGATCGCGAAGGCGACGCCGATGCGGGAGCTCGGGCGGGAGGCCGACGTGGCGAACCTCGTCGCCTACCTCGCCTCCGAGCAGGCCAGCTACGTCACCGGCCAGGTGGTCGGCGTCACCGGCGGCATCGACCTCTTCAGCCTCTGAGGCGGGATGGTCGGCGTTAAGTAGCTCGACGCCCTCCGGGGGCGTGATGGACGCGACCGAGCAGGAGACCGCGACGAGTGCCACGGAGCGCGTCACGCGCCTCGAGTTCGACGTCGAGTGGCCGCCCAAGCACGTGGCTGCCTACCTGATCGAGGACCCCCGCCCGATCCTGATCGACGCGGCCGCGCCCGGCGAGGCCGCCGAGGCCACCGTCCGCGAGGGCCTCGACGCCGCCGGCTACGAGCCCGCCGACCTCGAGGCCGTCGTGGTCACCCACCCCCACAGCGACCACATCGGCCAGGTGCCCCGCTTTCGCGAGGCCGGCGTCGACGTCTACGCCCCCGAGCCGGTCCTCGAACAGCTCCGCCGGGACGCCGCCCACCTCCGGGCTGGCGTCCACGAGGTCGGCCGCTCGATCGGGCTGGCGGCCGACCGGCTCGAGCGGGAGGCCGACCGCGCCGTCGACTCGCTCACGCGCAACCGCCGGCTCCTCGACCCCGACCACGCCGTCGGCTTCGGGTTCGAGGACCCCCTCGCGATCGCCGGCGTCGCGTTCGAGCCGATCCACACGCCCGGCCACCAGATCCACCACGCCACCCTCGCCACGACGCTCGGCGACGAACGGGTCCTGTTCAGCGGCGACGCCCTGATCGAGCCCTTCCGGGCCGCGGCGCTCCACGTCGGCATCGACTACGGCGCCTACGACGCCGTCGACGCCTTCCACGCCTCGATGGACCGCCTGGCCGAACGGGACGTCGACCGCGTCTTCCCGGGCCACGGCCCCGTCTTCACGGACTACGCGGGGGCCATCGAGGGGACGCGGGCGTCACTGGCCGCCCTGGTCGAGGACACCGCGGCCGCCGTCGCGGCCGTCGGCCCGGCGACGCCGATGGCCGTCGTCACCGAGCGAGTCGGCGAGACCGACCACCCGGCCCACCTGCTCGACACCCTGGGGGCCCTCGGCACGCTCGAGAGCCGCGGCGCCGTCACCTACGCCCTCGAGGACGGCGTCCGCTACTACGAACCCGTCTAGTCCTGCATGTAGGCCTCGGCGTGCTCCAGGGGCAGGACGACCCGGTCGGCCACGTCGCCGTAAACGTCAAGCGCCTCGTCCAGGAGCTCGTCGGGCTCGGCCTCGATGGCGAACGTCGAGACCATCTCGTCGGTGACGAGTTCGGCCATCTCGCCCCACTTCTGCTCCGTCGAGAGCTCGTGGAGCTCCTCGCCGACGTCCGTCCAGCCGTGGAGTTCGAGGACGTCGTGGTAGGTGCGGGTGCTCCCGTAGAAGGCGATCCGGCGGCGGGCCTCCTCGCGGGTCCGCTCGATCTCCTCCTCGGTCTCGCCGGTGACGACGAAGGGGCTGGCCGACAGCTCGACGTCATCGAGCGAGCGGTCCGCGCTCTCGGCGCCCTCCGCGACCGCCGGCGCGATGACCTCGTCGGTGTACTTCGGCGTGTTGAAGGCGTGCATCGCCAGGCCGTCACAGAGCTTGCCCGCGGTGTGGATGTTGTACTCGTTGACGGCGGCGATCCAGATGGGGATGTCCGGGTGGTCGATGGGGTCGGGCCGGAACTCGTCGGTCATGAGCGAGAACTGGTAGTGTTCGCCCTGGTAGTCGAGTTCGGCCTCGCCCTGGAAGACGTCGAAGATGTGCCGGAGGCTCTCGACGACCTCGCGGAGGCGCGGCCCGGGCTTGCCCCACTCGACGCTGAAGCGCCGCTCGTTGTGGCCCTTGACCTGGGTGCCCAGCCCGAGGACGAACCGGCCGTTCGAGAACTGCGCCAGCTGCCAGCTCATGTAGGCGACGACCATGGGACTGCGCGTGAACGCCAGGGCGATCCGGGAGCCGTGCTGGATCTCGTCGGTCCGGTCGGCCGCCAGCGCGTGGGGCAGCAGGCCGTCGTTGTCCAGGGCCGGCGTGAAGACGCCGTCCAGGCCGAGCTGTTCGGCCCGGGCGGCCGCGTCGCCGACCGCGTCGAGCTGTGGCGGCACCATCGCGTCGATCTGTAAGTCCATACCCCGTCCTGGACCGGTCGGTGGGTAAAACTACCGTCCGCCTGGCGGGGGCGCCGCCCGGCGCGCCAATAGCTTCGGAAACGAAAGTGAATTACTTTGGATTCCGAAGCTATTGTGTAGCGTCCTCGAAACGCCGAAAATCAGGCGACGCGGTTCTCCAGGGGCTCGCCAGCCCGGTAGCGCTCGAGGTTCGCGACGAAGACGTCGGCGGCCCGCGCCCAGTAGTGGGGCGTCGACCCGGCCATGTGGGGCGTCACGAGGACGTCCTCGCGGTCCCAGAGCGGCGAGTCCGCGGGCAGGGGCTCGGCCTCGAAGACGTCGAGGGCGGCACCGCCCAGCTCGTCCGCCTCGAGCGCCCCGACGAGGGCCGCCTGGTCGACGATCTCGCCCCTGGCGACGTTCACGAGCACGGCACCCTCGGGGAGGGTCGCCAGCGCGTCGGCGTCGATCAGGCCCCGGGTCGCCTCGGTCAGGGGACAGGCGAGGACGAGGTACTCGCTTTCCGCCAGGACGGCCTCGAGCTCGTCGGGACCGTACAGCGCGTCGACGGCGTCGGGCACCTCGCTCGTATCGCGCCGGACGCCCAGCACCTCGGCGCCGAAGTTGCTCACGTATTCAGCGACCTGGCCGCCGATGGCGCCGACGCCGACGATCCCGACGGTCCGGTCGCCCAGCTCGCGGCCGCCGTAGCGGTCCCACTCCCGGCGGGCCTGCTGGGCGACCGCGCGGTCGAACCGCCGCTCGAAGAAGAGGAGGTAGCCCAGCACCTGCTGGCCGATGGGCCTGGCGTGGATGCCCGAGACGGTCGTCAACGCGACCTCGCGCTCGGCCAGCGCGTCGACGGGGAGGAAGTCGTAGCCGGCGCTGAGCGCCTGGACCCACTGGAGGGCCGGGGCGGCCTCGAGCAATTCCTCGGGCAGGCGGCCGGTGACGAGGACCTCGGCGTCCGGGGCGGCGGCGAGCATCGCCTCGTCGTCCTCGGCCAGGACGAGGTCGACGTCGGGCCGGCGCTCGCGGATCGCCGCGGCGACGGCGGCCTCGCCGTCGCCCTGGACGTAGGGCGGGACGAGGATCACGCGTCGCCGTCGTCCCCGTCCTGGAGCTTGAACTTCTGGATCTTGCCGGAGGTCGTCCGGGGCAGCTCGTCGACGAAGGCGACCTCGCGGGGGTGCTTGTAGGCGGCGACCCGCTCGAGGACCCAGTCTTTGATCCCCTCGGCGGTGACGTCCTCGCCGGCCGCGTACTCCGGCCGGAGGACGACGAAGGCCTTGGGGATCTCGTTGCGGCGCTCGTCGGGGATGCCGACGACGGCCGCCTCCGCGATGGCCTCGTGCTCGCCGAGGAGCTCCTCGATCTCGCTCGGGTAGACGTTGTAGCCGGCCGAGACGATCACGTGCTTCTTCCGGTCGACGATCTCGTAGTAGTTGTCCCGGTCGCGTCGGGCGATGTCGCCCGTCCGGAAGTAGCCAAGGTCCGTGAACGCCTCGTCGGTCGCCTCGGGCATCTCGTGGTAGCCGGCCATGACCTGCGGGCCGCGGACGAGGAGTTCGCCCTCGTCGCCGGGCGCGACCTCGTCGCCGGACGCGTCGACGATCTTGCAGTCGGTCTGGCGCTGGGGCTGGCCGATGGTGCCGTGGCGCAGCCCGAGCGAGGAGCCCGTCTGGGTGTGGGTGCTGCCGGTCGTCTCGGTCAGGCCGTAGCCCTCGCCGATCTCGACGCCGGCGCCCGCCTCGAACTCCTGCTGGACGGCGACGGACATCTTCGCGCCGCCCTCGCCGGCCATCTCCAGGCTCGTCAGGTCGTACTCGCCGAAGCTCTCGTCGGTCACCATGTCGACGTACATGGCCGTCACGCCGACGTAGTGGGTGATCCCGGCCTCCGCCATGAGCGACATGGCCTCCTCGGCGTCCCAGTTGGCGGCGCTCCGGAGGTAGAGGCTGCCGCCGCGGACGAGCGGCTGGAGGGCCGTGTGGATGATCCCGGTGATGTGATAGAGGGGGAGCCAGACGAGGCTCTTGACGTCCTCGTCCGGGATCGACCCCTCCTGGGCGAGGATCGAGAACAGCTGGGCGCGGACGTTGCGGTGGGTCAGCCGGACGCCCTTGGGCTGGCCGGTCGTCCCCGAGGTGTAGGGCAGGTACGCGAGGTCGTCGTCGGCCCGTTCCTCGAAGACGGCCTCGCCGCGGACGTCCGCGAAGTCATGGACGTCCTCGCCCTGGGCCTCGACGCTGATCACGACGGGATCCCAGTCGATCTCGGCCAGGGCGGGCTCGAGGTGCTCCTCCAAGGCCCAGTGGGTGACGACCGCCGCCGCGTCGGTGTTTTCCAGCTGGTAGACCAGCTCCCGCTTGCGGTACTGGGGGTTGACCGGCGAGACGACGACGCCGGCCTTGAACGCGCCCAGGGAGCTGATGACGTTCTGCGGGCAGTTGGGCATGTACTGCAGCATGACGTCGTCGGGCTCGAGGCCGTGGTCGGCCAGCCCGCCGGCGAAGGCGGCGGAGACGTCCCGCA
>Ga0207797_1001752_pt1 | contig 15565 bp, 15 predicted proteins | sample PRCRCaboRojoPR_6_FD_187275 | JGI IMG/M metagenome (GOLD analysis project Ga0207797, IMG submission 187275) | Marine sediment microbial community from Cabo Rojo, Puerto Rico - PR CR 10% Liquid 1 (SPAdes) | ecosystem: Environmental > Aquatic > Marine > Coastal > Sediment | place: Cabo Rojo, Puerto...
GCGGTCGTCTCGGTGTCGGCGCGGGCCTCGCTCGAGGGCGGCGAGGGCGACGGCCCATACCGCGCCTCCAAGGCGGGCGTGCGACTGCTCACCGAGACGGTCGCCGAGGAGAACCTCGGGGAGGTCCGCGCGAACGCCGTGATGCCGAGCGTCCTCGATACCCCGATGAACCGGGAGATGATGGGCGGGCCGCGAGACGAGTGGGTGCAGCCGGAGCAGGTCGCCCGGGTGATGCTCTTTCTCTGCAGCGACGCCGCCGAGGTGACCAGCGGGGCGGCGGTCCCCGTCTACGGCGAGGCCTGACCGCTCGGCCGGCCGGGAACCCCGTCGCGGAAACTCCGTAGACGACCGTCGTTCGGGCGTTCACACCGCGGAGCCGACACCCCTCGACGGGAAAGATGGACGTTCGTAAAATTCGCCGTCGACGGATTGTAGAGCGCCTGAAACGATTGATTCCCGGAGAGAGGTTCGTGAAGTTTATCCGCGTATATCTGATACACGGCCGGTACAGATGAGCGAACGAGAGACGTGGGCGTCGCGGATCGGATTCATCTTCGCGGCGGTCGGGAGCGCAGTGGGGTTAGGTAACATCTGGCAGTTCCCGTTCCAGACGGGCAGCAACGGCGGGGCGGCGTTTCTCGTCGTCTACCTGCTCGCCGTCCTGCTGATCGGCTTCCCCGCGATGCTGGTCGAGTTCGTCGTCGGCCGGCGCGCCGAACTGAACCCGGTCGACGCCTTCGAGCGACTCGGCCACGGCAGGTGGCGCGTCGCGGGCGCGGTCGGGGCGTTCAGCGCGTTCTGGATCCTCTCTTTCTACAGCGTCGTCGGGGGCTGGGTCGTCCGGTACGTCTACGCGACGCTGACGGGCGCGTACGTCGGTCCCGACGTCACCGCGGAGTCGTACTTCTTCGACGTCGTCGCGGCCGGCCCCGACGCCGTCGCGCTCCACGCGCTGTTCATGGCGCTGACGGTCGGCGTCGTCGCCTTCGGTATCAAGGACGGCATCGAGCGCTCGACGAAGCTGATGGTGCCGAGCATCGTCGTCCTGCTGGTCGGCCTCGGCGCGTGGGCGAGTACCCTCGACGGCGCCCTCGCGGGCTACGCCTACTACCTCTCGCCGGACCTCGACGTGCTCGCGGCGAACTTCACGACGATCCTGCCCGACGCCGTGAGTCAGGCCTTCTTCACGCTCTCGCTCGGGATGGGCGCGATGGTGACCTACGCCTCCTACGTCGGCGACGACGACAGCCTGCCGACCGACGGCGGAACCATCGTCGTCCTGAACACGCTCGTCGGACTCCTGGCGGGCTTCGTCGTCTTCCCCGTGCTGTTCGCGCTCGGCGTCCAGCCCGGCGAGGGCGGCCTCGGCGCGGCGTTCATCACACTCGCGGGCGCGTTCGCACAGCTCCCGGGCGGCCAGTATCTCGGCGCGCTGTTTTTCCTCGTGCTGTTGCTCGCGGCGCTCTCCTCGGCCATCAGCCTCCTCGAGGTGGTCACCTCCTACGCCGTCGACAACTTCGGCTACGACCGCCGGGCCGTCGCGGGCGTCGTCGGCGCGGGCGTCTTCCTTCTGGGCGTGCCGAGCGGTCTCGGCATCGGCACCCTCGGCTGGTACAACGACGTCGCGTACAATCTCCTGCTCCCGCTGTCGGTGTTTCTCCTGCTTGTCTTCGTCGGCTACGTCTACGCGCCCGAGGCCGCGGACGAACTGAACCGGGGCAGCTCGCTCGGGTCGTCGTTCACGACCGTCTGGCTGCTCCTCGTGCGGACGGTCGTCCCCCTCGGCGTGCTGGTGACGCTCCTGCTCGGTCTGCAGTCGCTCGCGGTGAAAGCCGGTCTCCTCGCGGCCCCGCTTCTCTGACCGAGAGGCGCGCGGAACCTACACGGTCGTTTATTCGGAATCGGCGGCGAGAGTGCCTCAAACGTGTCGAAACGGGGAGTAGTCCGGGACGAGTCCGAAATCCTCTTATCCGGTAGATTGCCAAGGCTTGCCAATGGCACGAGAGACGTGGGCGACGCGCGTCGGATTCATCCTCGCGGCGGTCGGCAGCGCGGTCGGGCTCGGGAACATCTGGCGGTTCCCGTGGGTCACCGCCGAGAACGGCGGGAGCGCCTTTCTGCTGGTCTATCTCGTCGTCGTCGTCGCCGTCGGCGTCCCCGGCCTGCTCGGCGAGTTCGTCATCGGCCGCCGGGCGGGTCGCAACCCCGTCGGCGCGCTCCGGTCTCTCTCGGGGTCGCGCGCGTGGGGCGTCGTGGGGGCGCTCTCGGTAGTCACGGGCCTCGCCCTGCTCTCGTTTTACAGCGTCGTCGGTGGGTGGATCCTCCGCTACTTCGTCGACAGCGTCGCCGGCGTCGTCGGCTCTCAGCCGGCGTACTTCGCCGACCCCGGCGCGCACTTCGGCGCGATAGCCTTCGGCCCCGAGGCGGTGGGCTATCACCTCGCCTTCCTGCTTTTGACCGCGATCATCGTGCTCGCCGGCGTCCGCCGCGGCATCGAGGTCGGGACGATGGTGATGATGCCCGCGGTCGTCCTCCTGCTGGCCGCGCTCGCGGTCTGGGCGAGCACGCGGCCCGGCGCGGGCGGCGGCTACGCCTTCCTCCTGCGGTTCGACCTCGACACCGTCGTCCGGAACCTTCCCTCGGTGCTGGGGCCGGCCGCGGGACAGGCGCTCTTTACCCTCTCGGTCGGTGCCGGGACGATGATCACCTACGCCTCCTACCTCGGGGAGAACCGCTCGCTCCCGTTCGACGCGACGGTCATCGCCACGCTGAACACCGGCGTGGGCGTCCTCGCCGGACTCGTCGTCTTCCCGCTTCTGTTCTCGCTCGGCGTCGACCCCGGCGGCATCGAGGCCGGCGAGGGCGCGCTGTTCGTCGGCCTCGCGGGCGCGTTCGCCCAGATCCCCGGCGGGACGCTCGTGGCCGCGGGCCTGTTCGCGGTCGTGACGCTGGCGGCGCTCTCCTCGTCTATCAGCATGCTCGAGATCCCGGTGTCGTTCGTCGTCGACGAGTTCGACGTCCCGCGGCGACGGGCCGTGGCCGGGATTTTCGCGCTCGTCGCCGTCTCCGGGACCGTCACCGCGCTCCGACCGTCGATCTTCGGCTTCGTCGCCGGGACGCTCGTCGACGTCCTGCTCACGACCGGCCTGATCGCCTTCCTCCTGTTCGTCGGGTGGGTGCTCGGCCGCGAGGCCCTCGCGGAGTACGAGAGCGGCGCGGGCGCGCTCGCCCGCCGCGTCGGCCCGGCGTGGCTGCTCGCCGCCGGCGGGGCGCTCCCGCTCTTTCTCTCGTTCTCGCTTCTGACCTCGCTCGGCCTGCAGGCGCAACTGGGCTTCTGGGGTACCGTCGCCGCCGCGGTCGCCGTCGCCGCCGCGGCGTTCGCCGGCCTCCGTCGCCCCGAGTCGATGGTGTAGCGCGGCGCCCGCGATTCGACGTTCGTCGAAACCCAATTTGCGCGTTGCGGAACCCTTTTGCGTCGGTCGGTGGACGTTTTGACCGATGAACGCAGGTGGTCCCGCATGACCATGGACGAGCGGATCGAAGAGCTCCGTGAGAAGCGCGAACGGGCCTGTCTCGGCGGCGGCGAGGACCGCATCGAGAAGCAACACGAGAAGGGGAAGATGACCGCCCGCGAGCGGATAGCGTACTTCCTCGACGACGGCACCTTCTCGGAGTTCGACCAGTTCCGGACCCACCGGACCCACAAGTTCGGCATGGAGGAAGAACAGCTCCCGGGCGACGGCGTCGTCACCGGCTACGGCGACGTCGACGGGCGCACGGTGTTCGTGTTCGCCCACGACTTCACCGTCTTCGGCGGGTCGCTCGGCGAGGTGTTCGCCGAGAAGGTGACGAAAGTGATGGACAAGGCGGTCGAGGTCGGCGCGCCCGTCGTCGGCCTGAACGACTCCGCCGGCGCGCGCATCCAGGAGGGCGTCGCCAGCCTCGGCGGCTTCGGCGAGATATTCCGCCGCAACACCGAGGCCAGCGGCGTCGTGCCCCAGATTTCGGCGATCATGGGGCCCTGTGCCGGCGGCGCGGTCTACTCGCCGGCGCTGACGGACTTCACCTTCATGGTGAAAGACTCCAGTCACATGTTCATCACCGGGCCGGACGTGATCAAGACCGTCACCGGCGAGGAGGTCAGCTTCGAGGAGCTCGGCGGCGCGGTCACCCACACCTCGACCAGCGGCGTCGCGCACTTCGCGACCGAGGACGAAGAGGAAGCCCTCGACAAGATCCGGCGTCTCCTCTCGTATCTCCCCCAGAACAACGTCGAGGACCCGCCGCGCGTCGAACCGTGGGACGACCCCGAGCGCGCCGACGAGGAGCTCAATCGGATCGTCCCCGACCAGCCGCGCAAGCCCTACGACATGGAGAACGTCCTCGACTCGGTGCTCGACGAGGGCTCTTTCTTCGAGGTCCACGAGAACTTCGCCCAGAACATCGTCGTGGGCTTCGGCCGACTCGACGGCCGCGCGGTCGGCATCGTCGCCAACCAGCCCCGCGTGAACGCGGGCACGCTCGACATCGAGGCCTCCGAGAAGGCCGCCCGGTTCGTCCGGACCTGCGACTCGTTCAACGTCCCCATCCTGACGTTCGTCGACGTCCCCGGCTTCATGCCCGGGACCGACCAGGAGCACAACGGCATCATCCGCCACGGCGCGAAACTGCTGTACGCCTACTCCGAGGCGACGGTGCCGCTTTTGACGGTCATCACGCGCAAGGCCTACGGCGGCGCCTACGACGTGATGGCCTCGAAGCACCTCGGCGCGGACGTCAACTACGCGTGGCCGACCGCGGAGATCGCGGTCATGGGGCCACAGGGCGCGGTCAACATCCTCTACCGCGAGGAGCTGGAGGCCGCGGACGACCCCGACGAGCGCCGCGACGAACTCATCGAGGAGTACCGCGAGGAGTTCGCGAACCCGTACACCGCCGCCGACCACGGCTTCATCGACGACGTCGTCGAACCGCCGGAGACGCGGGCGCGCCTGATCGACGACCTGGAGATGCTCAACTCCAAGCGCACCTCGCTTCCCGACAAGAAACACGGGAACATCCCGCTGTGAGCATGGCGACGACAGAAGAGCTGATCGACGCGATCGAGTTGCCCGACGACGCCGACGAGGACGAGGCCGCCGCCATCGTCGCCGCCATCGGCGCTCACCTCCACGACCGGGCCGTCGCCGCGGCCGCGGCCGCCGCCGCGGAGGACGAAGAGACCTGGGAGGGCAGGCGGTGGACCTTCGCCGGCCGGCTCGACCGGTTGCAGGGGCGCGCGGCCCGCGTCCCGAGCAGTGCACCGACCGACGCGTGGACCGCCTCCGGCCGCACCGACCGGTTCTGACCGCTCGCGGCGCGATTCCGCTTTCGACGCCGACGGACGGTGCGGTCGCTCACCGGTGCAGTCGGACGAGTCGGTCGAATCGCAGCAGAAGCGAGATTACGCGGTCGCGGTCGCGGCGGACTTCTTGCGCGTGATGTAGCCGGCGATCCGGTTGCGCACGCTCTTGGACTCGATGTTCGTCAGTTTCTGGACGTTCTCCTTGTTCGTCTCGAAGTCCGTGTTGAACGCGTCGGGGTAGCGCTCGAGGAGCAGCTTCCCCAGCTGCTTGACGTATTTCGGCTTGATCGGCATAGACGGGTATTCCCCGGAGAGACACTAAAACGATTCGTTACGCGTCCCGCCACCCGGAGTGCCGCGAGAGTCGCTCGAACGCCTCGCGCTCTCTCTCCCCGCCGCACTTCTCGACGACCTCCTCGAAGTACCGGAGGCGGTCGCGCAGTTCGGCCGTGTCGAACGCCGGCACGTCGATGCGGGAGGCGGCCACCGTCGCGTCGACGACGGCGTAGAAGCCGCGGTCGACGGTCGGGACCGTCTCGCGACGAATCTCGCTGTCGACGGGCGCCAGCGTCCACTCCTCCCACCGGGTGCCGCCGTCCTCGCCCGAATCGACGCAGTTGACCTCGACTTCCACCCACGCGTCGGCGCTGTCGAGCACCGGCGACGCCTCCTCGCGAATACTGAGCGCGGCGTCGACGAAGTCCCGCGGGTCGCTCGTGAACTGGACGACGCCGCCGCCCCGCCGGTGGAAGTTGCGGCGGGTCCGGGTGTTGCCCCACGTGGTGGCGGTGACCGGGTCGCCCGCGTGCAGACCGAGCGCGGCGACGTTCCACAGGTCGTTGGGACCGAGCGTCGTCACCACCGACTCGGTGACCCCGCGCAGGTCGACCGGCCAGTCGTCGGCGCTCCCCGGCCCGCGCCGGTCCTCGTCGGTCACACTTCCACCCCCCGTTCGAGGGCGACGAACAGCGCCGCGCTGGTCAGGTCGGCGGTCGTCCCGGGGTTGACGCCCTCCGCGACGAACTCCTCGGCGAGGTCCTCGGCGGCGTCGAGGTCGTCGCGGACGGCGGCCGCCCTGCGTCGCACCTCGCGGGCGGTCTCCTCGCCGTGCTGGACGGTCACGAGCGTGTCCGGTTCCGCCGCGAGCAGGTCGAGGAAGACGCGGGCCGCCCGGTCGAGGATCGGCCCCTCGTCGTCGCGGATGCGCTCGGCGGCGTCGAACGTCGTCCGGAATCCAGAGGACCACTCCCGGGCGTTCCGGTCGTCCTCGTTCGTCGCCAGCACGTCTGCGAGCGTCAGTCCGCGCGCTCTGAGCGCCGGGACCGCCTCGGCCCCGCGGCGCACGTCTATCGCGTCGGCGTCTTCCGGCGGGTCGTCGACCGCGACGTCGACGTGTTCGAAGGCGCGGTAGAACGCCGCCGCGTCGTCGACGGTGGTCGACTCGACGACGCGGGTGACGCCGGCGGGCGAGAGGTCGTCCGCGGCGGCGGCCGCCACCAGCGGCACGAGCAAGAGCAGACAGCCGAACTGGGTGTTGCCGCCGGACTGGTCTGCCATCCCGGCGACGGCCGCCTCGAACGCCTCGCCGACCGGCGCGCCGTCGGCGGCGCGTTCGAGTCCCTCGCGCGCGCCGACCGCGCCGGCGAGGAAGTGTTCGAATCGGAGGTCGGGCAGGTCCCGGTGCCGGTCGACGTTCCCGGGTTTGGGAGTTCCCGCGACTTCGAGCAGGAGCGCGAGTTCGGCGTTCTCGGCCGGCGTACGCATACCCTCGTTTGGGAGGTCCGACACAAGTATCACGCGCCTCCGGCACCGCTGGCCGCCCGCGTCAGCGGCCGTCGAACCACGCGACTGTGGCCGCGCGGACGCGTTCGAGCACCCGCGGGTCGTCGCTGGGGCGACCGACGCTGACGGCGTCCGCGCCGTAGTCGAGGTACTCGCGGACGCTCTCGCGGTCGCGGACGCCGTTGTTCGCGACGACGAAGAGATCCGTGGCCTCGGCCACCGCCCGCACCGCCGGTTCGGTGTCCATCGCGTCGACGTGGATGGCGTCGGCCCCGGCGGCCTCTATCGCCCGTGCAGTCTCGACGAGGTCGACGCCCGGCACCTCGGCGCGGACTTTCACGCTCACGTCAGCGCCCGTCGCCGCGGCCGTCCACACGTACTCGGCCAGGCGGTCCGTGTCACGCAGCAGCGTCTCCCCGCAGCCGACCGCGCGGAGCTCCTCCTGTCTGCAGTGGGCGTTGACTTCGAGGATAGCGTCGTGGTCGGCACAGATCGCGGCCGCTTCGCCCACCGGGTCGACGGTCGCGCTCCGCACGTTGAAGCCCGGGCGGAGCGGCTCGTCGGTGAGTTTCCGGAGTTCGCGGTCGAGAAAGGAAAGCGGGTCGGGCGGCAGGAACTCCTCGCGGTCGCGGGCGACCAGTCGGCGCGCGGCCTCCCGGGACCGGTCGTCGAGGGCGATGCCGCCGAGGAACGCGGCGCCGACGTACTCCGTGGCCGCTCTCGCCCACGCGGCGTCCGAGCGCCCGCTCAGACTCGCGAGCGCGACGCGGGGCTCGAACATCAGACCGACTCCAGCGCCTCCGCGACCGCCCGCGCCACCCGGGTGGCGTCGGCCGCGTCAGCCATCTCGGTGTCGGTGCGCACGACCGGTCGGTCGAGGTCGGTGCCGTCCTCGGCGTCGAGGACGAACGCGTCGGCGAAGGGGTAGGCGTCGGCGACGCCGGCGGTGCTCGGCTCGTGGCCGACGCCGTCCATCAACTCCGCCGCGGGGCCCGAGAAGACCCGGTCCTCGACGAACGGCGAGACCGCCACGACAGTCGCCGACGACAGCGCCTCCCGCACGCCCGGGATCGACAGAATCGGGCCGACGCTGGTGACGGGGTTGGACGGACCGATCACGACCGGTCCCGCCAGCGCGTCGAGCACCTCGGGCGTCGGTTCGGCCGCGTCGGCCCCGCGGAACTCCACGTCGCGGACCGCCGGTTCGCCCCGGCGGGCGACCCAGTACTCCTGGAAGTGCATCGCCCCCTCCTCGGTGTGGACGATGCTCGCCACGGGGTCGTCGCTCATCGGCAGGAGGTCGACGTCCAGACCGAACGCGTCGGCGAGCGTGCGGGTTACCTCGGTGAGCGTGCGGCCCTCGTCGAGCAGGCTCGTCCGGGTGACGTGGACCGCCCGGTCGCGGTCGCCCAGCTCCATGAACTCCGCGACGCCGGAGAACCGTCGCCATCGGGCGATCTCTCGGCCCGAAGTCTGGGCGTCCACGGGGAGGTAGCGCGGGCCGCCCGCCAGCCCGGCGGCGTCGGCGAGGCGGTGGAGTTCCGCGTGGGTCTCGGTCGTGTCGCCGTCGATGCCCCACCACGTCTCGCGGTCGAGGACGCCGCCGCCGTGAAAGAGGACGGTGTCGAGATCCGGACAGACCAACAGACCGCCGAGTTCGACGTCGTCGCCGGTGTTGCCGACGACCGTCGCGTCGTCGAGGTCGAAGACGGGGGCCGCGCCGTCGAGGAGCTTCGGCGTGCCGGTGCCGCCGGCGAGAAACGTGACCATGCGGGGCGTTGGTGCGACGGTCTCTTTCGACTTGCGGTCGCGGGCAGTCTGTCGGCGGGAGTAGCGCGACGCCGACGACCGCCTGGCGACCGGACGCGACTTTTTACGCCAAGCCGCGCAACCCACACCCATGCTGACGATCAAGGACAGCGTCCACGACCACATCGAGGTCGAGGGCGTCGCGGCGGCGCTGCTCGATACGCCGGCGATGCAGCGGCTCCGCCACATCAGACAGCTCGGGACGGTCCCGCTGGTCTACCCCTCCGCCAACCACACGCGGTTCGAACACAGCCTCGGCGTCTACTATCTGGCCTCGCTGGCGCTGGACCACCTCGGCGTCGAGGGGACGCAGGCCGCGCGCGTCCGGGCCGCCGCCCTCTTGCACGACGTGGGGCACGGCCCCTACAGCCACAACGTCGAGGATCTGATCTACCGTCGAACCGGGCGCTATCACGACGACGTCGGCGACCTGCTGGCCGTGGGCGAGGTCGGAGAGGTGCTCCGCGACCACGACCTCGACCCCGACCGGATCGCGGAGCTTGTCGCCGGCGAAGGGCAGTACGGCCAGCTGGTCTCGGGCGAACTCGACGTCGACCGGATGGATTATCTGGTCCGCGACGCCCACCACACGGGGGTCCCTTACGGGACGATCGACCACGAGCGGCTGGTGCGGGGACTGGCGTTCGCCGACGGCGAACTCGTGCTCGACGAGGGGAACGTCCAGACCGCCGAGAGCCTCCTGCTCGCGCGGGCGCTGATGAACCCGACGGTCTACGCCCACCACGTCGCCCGCATCAGCAAGGTGATGCTGCGGCGGGCGACCGAGCGACTGCTCGACGAACCGGACGTCTCCGCCGAGGACGTCCGGCGGATGGACGACCACGACCTGCTCGTCGCGCTCCGGACGGCCGACTCGACGGCCGAGATGGCCGACCGGCTCGGCTCGCGGAACCTCTACAAGCGGGCGGTCTGGGCCGAACTGTTCGACGTCCCGGGGTCGATACTGGAGGCGACCCACGACGAGATACGGGAGCTGGAGCGGGAGATCGCCGACAGCGCGGACGTCGACCCCGAGTCGGTGGCCGTCGACGTGCCGGCGGAGCCGTCGATGACCGAGTCCTCCTCGCGCGTGATGGTCAACGGCGACGTGCGACGGCTCGACCGGCAGTCGCCGCTGGTCGGGGCGCTCCGGACCACCCAGCGCCACCAGTGGCGGATGGGCGTCTACGCGCCCGAAGCGGTGACAGAGCAGGTCGGCCGGGCCGCGGTGCGGACGATGGGACTCGAGATCACGGGGTCGTCGCTCGTCAGCGACGTCCGGCACGGCCTGCACGCCACGCTGGACGAGTTCGGCGAGTGACCGTCCCGAACAGGAGGGTTCAAGGCGTCAGACGCGCTGGAGTAGACCGATGCCGACGCACGTCGAGGGCACGGTGTTGCGCGGGCCGGAACTGGAGCCGATCGATGGACGCGTCGTCGTCGAGGACGGCCGGATAACCGCCGTCGAACGGACGACGACCGACTCCTCGTCGATCGTGCTGCCGGCGTTCGTCAACGCCCACACACACATCGGTGACTCCATCGCGAAGGAGGCCGGCGGCGGCCTCTCGCTCGACGAACTCGTCGCGCCACCGGACGGTCTCAAACACCGCCTGCTCAGGCGTGCGAGCGTCGAAGAGAAGATACGGGCGATGCGGCGCTCGATCCGCGCGATGGCGACCTCCGGCACCGCCGGCTTCGTCGAGTTCCGCGAGGGCGGTCTCGAGGGCGTGCGAGCCATCCGACAGGCGCTCGCCGGCGAGGACGTCGAGGCGGTCGTCCTCGGACGGGAGAGCGTCGAGGCGATGGAGGCCGCCGACGGCTACGGCGCGAGCGGCGCGCGCGACGGCGACTTCGAGTCGGTTCGCACCGCGACGAGTCGAGCCGAGAAGCTCTTCGGCATTCACGCCGGCGAGCGCGACCCCCACGACGTCAACCCGGCGCTCGACCTCGATCCCGACTTCGTCGTCCACGTGGTCCACCCCGAGCCGCTGCACCTCGAACGGATCGAGGACAGCGGCGTGCCGGTCGTGGTCTGTCCCCGCTCGAACCTCGTCACCGACGTGGGCGTCCCGCCGATCCGCGAACTGCTCGACCGCACGACCGTGGCTCTCGGGACCGACAACGTGATGCTCAACAGCCCCTCGATGTTCCGGGAGATGGAGTTCGCGGCGAAACTCGCGGACGTCTCCGCCCGCGAGGTGCTGCAGATGGCGACTGTGAACGGGGCGCAGATAGCCGACCTCGACTACGGCGTGATCGAGGAGGGCCGGCGAGCGAAACTGCTCGTCCTCGACGGGGATTCGGACAACCTCTCGGGACTGCAGGACGTGGTCCGGGGCGTCGTCCGCCGGGCGGGCACCGCGGACGTCGAGCGCGTGATTCTCTGAGGGCCGGGCGCACCGTCTCCCGCGTCGCCCCCGACCGCTCCGGTCGGCCCTCAGTCCTCCTTGAGCAGGAACCGCTCGCGGGTGTAGACGTCGCCCTCGGTCTCTTCTTTCGGGACGTAGCCGACGCCGTAGTAGCTGTCGTCCGGGTAGACGTGCAGCGACCGACTCCGGACCGGGCTGTAGACCGCGTGGATCTCACACTCCCGCGGGTCGATCACGGCCGCCTCCCCCGGCGCGGTCGTGTCAGTCCCGACCAGATTCATCTCGAAGGCGTCGTCGCCGACCCGCTCGGCCTCCATGTTCGCGAGCAGCAACTGCCCCTCGACCAGCACCTCGAAACACGGCCGTCCGTGGTGTTCGTGGGGCATGAGACTGTACTCCGGCGGCCACTCCATGTAGCGGACGACGTGTCGCCCCTCGTCGCCGATGACCTTCGCGCGCGTGTACTCGCCGGGGGGCGCGTGTTCGGTCTCGACGCCCTCGAAGAACTCGGGGTCCTGAATCGCCTCCTGCAACAGCGCCGGCCCGCGCTCGACGAAGGCGTCGTCGCCCTCCGCCAGCAGGTCGCCCAGCGCCTCGTAGACATCGCGCACCTTCCGGTTGGGTTCCTGTCGCGTCTGACTCATGATCCTCGCGTGTGCGTTCGACGTGCATAACCATTGTGGGTGGTCGTGCCCCGGGACGGTCGCGACGCCGGGGAGCCGGTCGCCCGGTCACACCGATGCCGGCTCTCCGGAGGCGGCCACTCGCGATACTTATATGTATCCATGCCATATCGTGCCATACGGCACAGAGGGATGTACGATCGAATTCTCGTTCCGACCGACGGATCCGCGGGCGTCGAGCGCGCGGTGGACCACGCGGTGTCGCTCGCCGCCGAACACGACGCCGCCGTGCACGCCATGCACGTCGTCAACACGGCGAACTTCGCCGCGATGCCGCTGGAGGCGTCGGTCGAGGGCGTCGAAGACCTGCTCAGAGACGATGCCGAGGCGGCCGTGCAGGCGGTCGTCGACCGGGCCCAGGCGGCCGGCGTGTCGGCGGAGCCGGTCGTCGCCGACGGCACGCCGAGCGACGAGATCGTCCGCTACGCCGAGGAGGAGGGCTGTGACCTCATCGTGATGGGCACGCACGGTCGCGGCGGCATCGACAGGCTCCTGCTGGGTAGCGTCGCGGAGAAGGTCGTTCGGGCCGCGGAAGTGCCCGTGATGACGATGCAGGTGTCAGACTCGGCCTGACCGCCCGTCGACGGGGCGGAGGTGCTCGCAGTCACCGGCGTGGACGGTTCGCTCGCCGTCTTCGGTGGCGACGACGAGCGCGCCCGGCGAGGTCACGTCGACGGCCTCGCCCTCCACGACGCCGCCGGGCGTCTCGACGCGCACGCGCTGGCCGAGCGTGACCGCGTGCGCTCGCCACGCGTCGAGTATCGACGCCGGGTCGCCGCGCAGGTCCTCGAAGGCTTCGAGCAGGCGCTGGACGAACGCCCGCCGGTCGACGTCGCCGACCTCGGTCCGGAGACTCGTGGCCCGGTCGGGGAGTGGCTCGGCGTCGACGTTCGCGTTGACGCCGACGCCGATGACGAGCCACGAGACCCGGTCGGCCTCGCCTTCCATCTCGGTGAGGACGCCCGCAAGCTTCCGGTCGCCGTCGTCGCCGCGGACGACCACGTCGTTGGGCCACTTGATGCCCGCGTCGACGCCCGCGGCCTCCGCGGCACGCACCACGGCGACCGCGGCCGCGAGCGTGAACAGCGGAGCCTGTGTCGGCGGGACCGGCGGCCGCACGAGGAGGCTCAGCCAGACGCCGCCGGACGGCGAACGCCACTCCCGAGAGAGCCGCCCCCGGCCGCCGGTCTGCTCGTCGGCGAGGACGACGACGTCGCTCTCGCCCCCGGCGGCCAGTTCGCGAGCGCGGTCGTTCGTGCTCGGGAGGCTGTCGTGGTACTCGACGGTGAAGGGGGCGTCGAGGCCGAACTCGACGGCGGCAGCGCCGTACTCAGGGACCGACTCGACCGCGTACCCCTCGCCGGTGGGCTCGATCTCGAAGCCTGCCTCGCGGAGCGTCTCGACCTGCTTCCAGACCGCCGCCCGCGAGACGCCGAGTCGTTCGGCGATCTCCGGTCCGGCGACGGGCCCCGACGCGAGCGTCGCGAGCAGGGCGCGCTGGGTCTCGTTCATGCGGGGCGATAGACGCCGGGGCGTAAGGAGTGTAGCGACTCGGAACGAGGAGTTCGCGGGAGAGAGCGGACAGCGGGTCGCGCTACTCCAGCACCAGCAGCGTGTCGCCCATGTCGACGCTGTCGCCCTCGCCGACGAGCACCTGCGAGACGGTCCCGCCGCGCTCGGAGACGATGTCGTTTTCCATCTTCATCGCCTCCAGCACGGCGACCACGTCGCCCGCCGCGACCTCGTCGCCCTCGCCGACGTCGACCGAGAGGATGGTGCCTTGCATCTCGGCGGTGATCTGCTCGCCGCCCTCGACGGCGGCCTCCTCGGTGGCCTCCTCACTCGACGTCGCTTCCTCGGGGCGCGAGCGCGTGTCGCCGGCCGACCCGCCGGCCTCGACCTGCACGGCCGGCGCACCGCGCTCCTCTAAGTTCACGTCGAAGCGCTTGCCGTTGACCTCGACGGTGAACTCCCGCTCGGTGACCTCCGCCTCGTCTGCGGCTTCGGCTTCGGTCTCCGGCCCCCAGCGTTCGACCGCCTGGTCGATGCGCTCGGGGTCGAGTTCCTCGTCGAGGTACTTCGTGGAGTGCTCCCCGGCGCGGAACGCCTCGTCGGTGAGCATCAGCCGGTGGAACGGGATGATCGTGGGGAAGCCCTCGATCTCGAACTCGCGGAGCGCTCGCTCGGAGCGAGCGAGACACTCCTCGCGGTCGCCCGCCCAGACGACGAGTTTCGCAACCATGGAGTCGTAGTCGGTCACCAGGTCGTCGCCCTGTCTGAGGGCGTCGTCCAGTCGGACCCCGACGCCGCCCGGCGGGTCGTACGTCTCCAGTTTGCCGCCCGTCGCGGGAGCGAACTCCTCGGCGGCGTTCTCGGCGTTGATGCGGAACTCGATGGCGTGGCCGTCGATCTCCACGTCGTCCTGCTCGAAGTCGAGTTCCTCGCCGGCGGCGACCCTGAGCTGCCACTTCACGATGTCGATGCCGGTGATCTCCTCGGAGACGGTGTGTTCGACCTGGATCCGGGTGTTGACCTCCATGAAGTAGAACTCGCCGTCCTCCACGAGGAACTCGACGGTGCCGGCGTTCGTGTAGCCGGCCTCGCGGACGCCCCGGCGTGCGGCGTCGCCGATGCGTTCGCGCAGGTCCTGGTCGAGCGCAGGGCTCGGCCCCTCCTCGATGACCTTCTGGTGGCGGCGCTGGAGCGAGCAGTCGCGCTCGCCGAGGTGGCGGACGTTGCCGTGCTCGTCGGCCAGAATCTGCACCTCGATGTGGCGCGGCGCCTCGAGGTACTTCTCGACGTAGACGCTGGCGTTGTCGAAGTACGCCTCGCCCTCGCGCTGGGCGGTCTCGAACTGCGCTTCGACGTCGTCCTCGCTCTCGACGACCTTCAGGCCGCGGCCGCCGCCGCCGCCCTCGGCCTTGATCGCGACCGGGTAGCCGTACTCGTCGGCGATCTCTTTGACCTCGTCGGCGCTCTCGACCGGCTCGGTCGTCCCGGGCACCACCGGGACGTCGGCGTCCTGCATCAGCGACCGGGCCTTGGTCTTCTCTCCGAGTCGCTCCATGGCGTCGGCCGGCGGGCCGACCCACGTCACCTCGGACGCTTCGACCTTGCGGGCGAAGTCGGCGTTCTCTGCGAGGAAGCCGTAGCCGGGGTGGACGGCGTCGGCCCCGGCCTTCCGGGCGGCCTCCATCACGGCCTCCTGGTCGAGGTAGGAGTCGGCCGCGCGCGCCGGACCGACGTTGTACGCCTCGTCGGCGTACCGGACGTGGCCGGCGTGCTTGTCGGCCTCGCTGTAGACCGCGACGGTCTTGATGCCCAGCTCCTCGCAGGCTCGCATCACCCGAACAGCTATCTCGCCTCGGTTGGCGACGAGTACCTTGCTGAACATTCTTACTATCGTCATCTTCGATGGCACACCTTATTCTGTCGATTCGTGCCACCGCTTGCCCACCGCGATCCGGTGCCGGCCGCGGCGACACCGGCGCGAATCCAAATGGCCTTATGTGTGTGTCACGGAGATGCACGGCAATGTCAGTACGTGTCGGCCTCCTCGGCGCAACGGGCGCCGT
>Ga0207797_1001753_pt1 | contig 15562 bp, 15 predicted proteins | sample PRCRCaboRojoPR_6_FD_187275 | JGI IMG/M metagenome (GOLD analysis project Ga0207797, IMG submission 187275) | Marine sediment microbial community from Cabo Rojo, Puerto Rico - PR CR 10% Liquid 1 (SPAdes) | ecosystem: Environmental > Aquatic > Marine > Coastal > Sediment | place: Cabo Rojo, Puerto...
TATCGATGTCGACTACTGGAGCCATAAGGCCATTAGAACGGTTCATACGTTGGATAACCGCATTTCTTCAGAGATGATGAAGGGTTTGAAGTGGGGATGGTGAGCCCGATCCAGCCTCCGGCAGCAGTCCCTGTCAATGTAATATCGTTAGTCAGATAGTTCTTCGTAACTTCCAGTAATGTTACTGGTAGAGGTGGGAAGACTCTGGGATGCATACGAGGCGCTGCCATTCACAGTTCGGGGTTCAAACGCGGCTCGAACGGCCGCCGGTGCGAGTCACGGATCACCGGTGAAGAAGGGGAGGGACACGGGGACTGGAGTCTCGTCTGCGATGGTCTCCAGGAGTATCTTCGACATCTGTATCGGCGCCTCATGGCTCTTCTACGGAAGGTGCCACGCATTGAACCCAGGGACGAGTCATCCCCTCGAACGGGTCTAACGACGAGAAGCGTTGTCGAATCGCTTACATCTCCCGACGACCGCCGCGGACGTAGGGCGAGGCAGCGACCGTCGCTCTGATCTCGGTCTTCTGATGGCGCTCGACGGCCCGCTTTTTCGAATCGTCCCCCCAAATGAACGTCACTTCAGTCCCCGGTTCGCTATATTCGAGGTCGATAGTCCCCAGCGAGAGCATCTCACGCTTGTAGTCGAGATAGCCCGGGTATTTCGAGAAGCCGACGTGTTCTCCGTCCTTGAGTACGGTGTCGTAGTGCGTCTTTGACCACTGATTGGCCGTGTCGGGTAGGTCGATATACTTTTTCGTCTCTCCCTCCCGGAACAGCGACGCGTAGACGTCGATGACATCCTCCGCGTTCCAGACGAACGTCACCCGCTCGCGCTTCTGGTCCATCTCCTGGAGGGCTTCTTTCCCGATGAAATCGTGGTCGAAGTCGATGAGTGGCCCCCAGCCACGCTCCAGCGGGTCCATATAGTAGTCGGAGATGTCCTCGGAGACGTAGCTCCCCCCGATGGACAACTGTGCCTCGATGGTATCGGTGCCTAACCACTCTCTGTAACCTTTCATTTCGTCGCTCTCGTAGATCGCAGGCACAGACATCACGAACCATCCCGAACCGATCTTGCCGGTCTTGTAGGCTTTGGAGCCGAGCCGCCGAATGTCGTACTGCTCACCCGCCTCGAGGATTCTGTTGAGGACATCGTCGTGAGCCTCGTAGGGGCCGAAGATTTCCAAGCCGGGCATCGCCGCCATTCCGTGGCCAAGCGCGAAGGTCTCGACGCCGTCGATCTCGATCGTATCCATCTGGAAGAACGGAATCTCCGGCAGCGACCCGTCGACGACTTCCTCCATGACGTCGATCGCGTGCGGTCCCTGAATCTGGAACCTGAAGTCCGGAGGTGACCCTTCCGCAACGTATGGATCGTAAAGCGAGCGCGTCCTCACATCCCGGTCGCTGATCTCGGCGTTGTATTTGATCCAGTTGTTGACGTAGTTCTCGCCGACCGCGTCGAACGTATCCTCTCCCAAATGGAACAGGATAACGTCACCGATCACGTATCCTTCGTGATTGCACACGACCAGATTGATCGCCCGAGGCGGATCCTCCGTCCGGATTCGTGTGAAGTTGTTGACCCCGAGATTCGCCAGTAAGTCGACTGCCTCGGGCCCCTCAATACGAAGCGTCTCCATATGATAGGACTGGTCGACGATTGCGGCCGATTCGCGGACGGCGCGCTGTTCTTCGATCCAGTTGGTGTACTCGTCCGGAAACACGTACTGATCGAGACTGCCGAGATCGTTGTTCCGAAACGTTTCAACAGGGTTTTCGATCGACTGCAGTAGTTGCTCGAGGTTCTCGGCCATAGCACGACCTATTGCTTCGCGTAGTGAGTATTAAAACCCTCGCAGATTTTGGCGATCCAAGTGCGTGCGTAGAGTGAGGAGGAGTGCTACGCCGGGGCCGACACACTCGCGAACGCGGCACTCGCCCGATCGACCGATCTGTGAGAGCACAGCACGCCGAGCTCCCCGAGGAGTGGCTCTCGGTTCAGAGTGCGCTGTCACAATACCCGCCGTCGACGCGGATGACCTCCCCGGTTGTGTAGGAGGCGGCGTCACTCGCGAGATAGAGAACAACGCCCACCATCTCCTCGCGGCTGGCGACACGCCCCAGCGGCGTTCGCTCGTCGATTCGGGTCCGGAGTTCAGTACCCTTCGCGTACTGGTCTTCGTTAATCGGCGTCACGACGAACCCCGGCGCGACCGCGTTCACGCGGATGTCGGGTGCGAACTCCTTCGCGGCACATCGTGTGAACCCTTCGAGGCCGGCCTTGGAAGCGACGTAGGCGGACAGATCCGATCGGGCGAGACCGGCTGCCAGTGACGAGATGTTGATGATACTGCCCTCGTTCATCTCACTGGCGAACAGCTGGCAGGACCGATACACACCTGTTAGATTGACGTCGAGGACGTGTTCCCAATCCCTGTCGGTCATCTCGGAGATGCTGTTTCGTGAAGCGGTTCCCGCGGAGTTAATGACGGTATCGACGCCGTCGAACGCGTCGATAGTTTCGTCGCGGAGTCGCACGATCGACTCGCGGTCGGTGACGTCCGCAGTCACCTCGATGGTCTCCGCGCCTCGCGATCGGAGTTCCGACGCCGTGTCTGCGACCCGCTCCGACGTTCGGCTCGTCGCGACGACATTGGCTCCCTCCTCCGCGAAGCCGAGCGCGATGGCTTCCCCGATGCCGCTGGTGCCGCCGAGGACCACGACCGTTTGATTCTGGACGGACATCGAAATGTGCTGGTATCCGTTCTCCATATGACATGGTCTCAAGGGATGACTCGAAGAATGTATCGGTCGAATAGTCACGTGTCCGGAGGTATATATTAAATAGAGCGGCTGGGAATCGAAGTATATGGGAGACGACGTTCGTCACGAGATCGACGGCCCGATAGGCACCTTGACGATCGACCGACCCGACCAACTGAATGCACTCAGTACCAGCGTCGACGACGACCTGCTCGACGTCCTTCGGACCTTCGAGGAGAGGAGCGTCCGGGTCGCGGTCCTTCGAACCGAGGGCGACAAAGCGTTCGTGGCGGGTGCCGATCTCAAGGAAATCCAAGCGATGAGCGACAAGGAGTTCCAGACCGCCAAGAAGAAGACTCGGCTCACGAATGACGCAATCGCCGAGAGCCCTGTCCTAGTCATCGCGGCGGTCGACGGATTAGCGTACGGCGGCGGGTTCGAACTGGCGTTGGCGGCAGACCTGATCGTCGCAGAGAAGGGTGCAACTTTCGCACTCCCCGAGTGCAAACTGGGACTTCTACCGAGTGGCGGAGGCACCCAGCGCCTCACGCGAATCGTCGGCCCCAACGTCGTCACGGAATTGTTGATAACGGGCGACCCAATCGACGCGGACCGGGCATACCAGTTAGGAATCGCCAATCATGTCGTTGAGGACGGGGAGGCCGCCGCTGTAGCCCACGATCTCGCCGAAACTGTGTCCGAACGTGCCCCACTGGCCATCGAAGCCGCGAAGTCAGTTGTGAACGAGGGTCTAGAGGCATCCCTTCATACGGCTCTCACTCTCGAGCAAGAGTCGGCGTTCACTCTCTATAACACGGAAGACGCGCACGAGGGAATCGAGGCCTTCATGGAAAAACGCGAACCGCAGTTCTCCAGAAGATAACCCCGACCACCGATAGAAGATTTTCGTCTGCGCCGGGTATCATAGTCGGTGTGTTTGCCCCAGGCACCACCAGCGGAGACGGGCCACTACCTCGAAGATCCCGCCGTCGGCGATACCTTCACGGTTGAGCAAATGCGGACGGTATCCGCTGATCGCGGCCCAGAAACACTGGTCGCCGTCCTGAATCTCCGTACGAAGTTTCTCGTTACTACCGCCGCTCTGGCTACTTGATCAGACGTTGTTCTGTCATTCATCGACCCCAACAACATATATGTGAATCCCGGCGGAGAGTATGCTATGAAGATGTCTACAGATTGGTTACAACCCTACGAAGCACTCTATCGGGAGGATTTTGCCTCCTACGACGAACTCTGTGACTCCTTCGAGTGGAAGTTCCCCGATACGTTCAACGCCGCGGAGTACCTGTGCGACCGGTGGAGCAATGACGAGGAGCGAGTAGCTCTCATCTACGAGGATCGCACGACGAGCACGAAGGGGGAAATCACCTTCCGGCAGTTGCGGCAGACGACAAACCAACTCGCGAATTACCTCGAGGATCAGGGGGTCGGTCTCGGAGACCGAATTGCCGTGAACACCGCACAGAAGATCGAGACGGTAGTCGCTCACCTCGGAATCTGGAAGACCGGCGCGGTCTCCGTTCCATTGAGCGTCCTCTATGGTCCCGACGCGATCGAGTACAGACTATCCGATAGTGCGGCGGTTCTGGGAATCGTCGACGACGCGAACGTCGAAACGTATCGGCGGGTGACTGAATCAAACGATTCGATCCGGGGCACGCTCGTGGTGGGCGAGGCGGAACTGGAGGGTGACGAAGCGCGGTTCTGGGAGGCGGTTGCGGACTACTCGACCGAATACGATCCTGTGAAGATAGATCCAGAAGAAACGATGCTGATCCTCTACAGTAGCGGCACCACGGGCCCGCCGAAGGGAATCGTACAACCACATCGATGCGTCATCGGCCATCTGCCGGGAGCGATAACTCACGTTTACAACTGCGAGATTGCCGATGACGACATCATCTGGATCCCGTCGGAGTGGGCCTGGGGAGCGTCTATTTCGAATATGTTCTCCGCCCTTTTTTTCGGGCGACCGATTCTCGCGTACGAAACTGGAGAAGGATTCGATGCCAAAGAGGCGTTCCGCGCCATCGAAGAGTATAGGGTCACCATACTGTGGACGGTCCCCAGTGCTCTTCGAATGATGAGACGGGTCGACGATCCCGCCAGTCGCTTTGATCTTGAATCGGTTCGGATCGTCGGAAGCGGGGGCGAATCGCTGGCAGCGTCCGTCCAGAATTGGGCAGCGAAGACATTCGACGCGAACGTACACGAGGTATACGGACTCTCCGAGGCGTTTAATTTCATCATCGGCGATTGCACAGCATATAATAAGACACGTCCGGGGTGGTTTGGATACGAACTTCCGGGCCACGAAGTCGCGATTCTCGACTCGGCAAGTCACGAAGAACTCGCCGTGAACGAGGAAGGGGAGATCGCCATCCGCCGGGACGATCCCACGTTGTTCAAAGAGTACTTGAACCAACCGAAGAAGACTGCGGACGCGTTCAGTGACGGCTGGTTCCTGACGGGTGACATCGCAATGCAAAACGAAGAGGATCTATTCACGTTCTGCGGGCGCAAGGACGACCTGATCATCAGCTCCGGCTACCGTATCGGTCCGGAAGAGATCGAGGAGTCGCTGATGTCCCACGACGCGATCGCTGAGGCCGGCGTTATCGGCGTGCCCGACGAGGAACGCGGGGAGATCCCGAAGGCGTTCATCGTGCTCAACGAAGGGTACGAACCCACCGACCAACTCAAGTCGAAAATCCAATCATACGTGAAGGAGAACCTGGCTCTGTATGAGTACCCCCGCCAGATCGAGTTCACCGACGACCTCCCTCGGACGACCTCCGGGAAAGTGAAGCGGCCGGTGCTTCGTTCATGGGACGGAACTGCCTGAGTCAAATCGGTGATTAGTGTCAAACACCCCATGGAACAACTATTATATTACTTGCATCATCTTAGTAACGTGCTATGGTACGACCACTAGACGACATCACTATCGCCGATTTCACGCAGATGATGCAGGGTCCGTGGGCCACACAGAAGCTTGCCGATATGGGTGCAAACGTCATCAAGATTGAACGCATCGGCGGTGAATGGGAGCGGTTCCTCGAAACGGCCGGGGGACTGATGGAGGGGACATCTCTGTTTTTCCTCGCCATGAACCGGAACAAGCGAAGTATCACGCTGGACCTGAAAACCGAGGAAGGGCAACAAGTCGCCCGCGACATAATCGCCGAGGCCGACGTCGTGGTGGAGAATTTTCGGCCCGGTGTTATGGAGCGGTTCAATCTCGGTTACGAGGATGTCCAAGCCATCAACCCCGAAGTCGTCTACGTCTCGGGATCCGGCTTTGGTTCCGACGGTCCCTACGAGGATCGGCCCGGCCAGGACCTGCTAGTGCAGGCGATGAGTGGACTCACGTCCTACACGGGCCGGAAGAACGATCCGCCAACGGCGGCCGGAACCGCAGTGGTGGACGAACACTCCGCGACACTCATCGCGCTGCACACGATGTTTGCCTTGTTTCACAAGGAACGCACGGGTGAGGGCCAACGGGTAGAGGCTAACCTGTTCAACGCCGCACTCGATATGCAGTGTCAAGAGATCACCGCCACGCTGAATAAGGATGAGGACGTCGAGCGAAGCGAAGAGGGCATCTCCTACGCGTGGCTTGGTGCGCCGTACGGCATCTACGAGACCGCAGACGGCTACGTCGCGATCGCGATGACGCCGATGGAACTTGTCGCTGACACGCTCGATATGCCCGAATTAGCGAAGTACGACTCCGCCAAACTCTCATATGAAAATCGTGACTTCATCAAGAGTGAGCTGGAGGAGTATACCCGTACGCAGGAGACCGAGGAATTGCTCGACACGCTCCTTGAGGCCGATATCTGGGCCGCCAAGGTCCAGGACTATCACGACGTCGCAGCGGATCCCCAGGTGCAACATAACAATATGATCGTCGAGCTCGACCACGACGAGATCGGCCAGTACAAGACGACAGGAATCCCCGTCTACCACTCGAAGACACCGGGGAAGATTGAATTGCCGCCGCCGTCTCCGGGCGAACACACCGAAGAGATCCTCGAAGAGATAGGATACGACGAGTCGAGAATCTCAAGTCTCGCCGATGCAGGCGTCACCGAGTAAGGCGCGGCGTTACCCAAGTTCGTTCGATTATCAAGCATTACCCGTTCTCTGACCGGGCGTTCGCTGCTCGATGGAAGCGCCGACAAAGACGCGAGCAGATACGTCGAGGTGGTCGGGATGTGCGAGACTACAAAATCGAGGCCAGACGCAGTCACGGGGACAGCTACCTTCCACGTCGCGGACGTCTCGGCGTGTCTCCGCCCGGGACGGACGACGCGGAGAGCAGCTGTGGGTTCGATCGCGATGGCGATCCGCGCAAGTTGAGTTCGATAAGGCCAAATCGGGATATTCCGCGCAGCTCGGCCTCGCGTCGACAGCCTACTGATAACACTGTGCCACGGAGCTATTCAGTGATCGTCCAGTTCGTCGAGGAGCATCGAAAGATCGTAGTCGCGTAGTGGGAAACGCTCGTCTTTGACGGTGTCGATGACGTACGTCGAGTTAGTGCGCTGGACTTCCTCTATCGATTCGTAGCTCCGGAACAGATCCCTCAGATGTGATTGACTCGGCAGGTGAGCGATGGCGATGAAGTCGACTTCGCCCATTGTCCAATACACTTTGTTCACGCCCGGAATTGCGGATATCTTCGCACCAACTCGCTCTTGGTAGTCCTCGCCGTACTGAGCGAGGATCTCTGAGATCACTGTGATGGATAGGCCGAGCGATTCGAGGTTCATCTCCCACAGATCGTTCTCGATGATACCCTTCTCTTGGAGTCGTTGGAGGCGATAGTGGACCGTCGATTTCGCGATGTTCGTCTCGGCTGCGACCGCCTCCAAGTTGTCGGTGCCGAGATCCGTGACCGCTTTGAGGATTCTGAGATCGCGTTCGTCCATGGTATCGGTAAGCAGAGAGTGGAGGTAAAGGTATTGACGGTGATGGAAGCTTCGTCGGTCAAAGTCGGCAGGGTAATCTAAGGATTCTCTACATGAATAGACAAGGCAAGTACTTGTAGCAACATCACCCTCTGCACTCAGATTTTCCCACTATCGTCCTGGAAATTGGGAGCTGTTTCAATCTTCAGCCCCTGATCGAAATCTGATTGAAATGTTATTCTTCTCTCCTCCTCATATTCAACGTTCCGCACAAAGCTGGCTCACATCCAAACGATGTGGGCTCGACTGGAATTGGTCTTATTCGTCTATTCAGCCAGATTAAGCTTTCCAGATCCATTCACTACCAATCTAAGATAACAACTGTACACTTGTTATGGTTTAAGGTATTTCGACACATCGCTTCGACGGGGTTCCAATCCCACTCTACTGTATCTTTGCCAGTACCGAGAAAACCGGTCGAGTGGGGGTGCTCAAAACGATAAGTATTTATTCCGAATGCATGATTCTATGCTGATGGGTATCGACAGCCAGTTCAACAGTATCGAGGAGACTGATCGTCGGCACGTGTTCGACACCTGGTCATACCAGGGTGACGACGATCCCACGCAGGTGGTCGATTCTCACGGCGTCTACTATGTCACCGCTGATGGCAACGAATATCTCGACATCTCCAGCCAGCTCGTCTGCGCGAATTTGGGCTACAGCGCCGACCGAGTCGTCGACGCAATCTCGACCGCAGCTGCCAAAACACCCTACGTGAACCCGCACGCGACGACATCCGCCAGAGCCAAACTCGGTAAGCGGTTGGCAGACGTGACTCCCGGTTCGCTCTCGAAGACGTTCTTCTCTACCAGCGGAACCGAGGCGAACGAAGCCGCCATCAAAATGGCTCGGTTGTACACCGGCAAGGAGAAGATAATGACGCGCTACCGGAGCTACCACGGTTCGACTGCTGGTTCTATTGCCGCAAGCGGTCATCCGATGCGTGCGCATTCGAGCGGAGTCAACGAGAGAGCTACCGGATTCATCAAGGCGCCTGACGCGTACGCATACGGTTCGAGCCTCGATCCGATGGAGAGCCTCGAATACATAGAGGAGATGTTCGAGCTCGAACATGGAACGATCGCCGGCGTCATTGTGGAACCCATCGTGGGCAACCACGGAGTCATCGTACCGCCAGACGGCTATCTCGCTCGGCTCAAGGAGATCGCTCACGACCATGGTGCCCTCCTCATTTTCGATGAGGTAATGACCGGATTCGGACGAACCGGCGAGTGGTTCGGTGCCGATCACTTCGGGGTCACACCCGACATTATGACGATGGCGAAGGGGCTGACCGGCGCGTATGCTCCCCTGGGAGCCACGATCGTTTCCGAGGAGATTGCAGAGTACTTCGACGATAACCTCCTGCCCCACGGTCACACCTATTCCGGCCATCCGGTAGCGTGCGCCGCCGGATTAGCAGCAATCGAGACCTACGAGGCCGAGAACCTGATCGAGCGCGCGTCCGAACGCGGTGAGTACATCTCGGAATGGCTGGAGAAACTGGCCGAGAGCCACCCGAGCGTTGGGGAAGCCCGCGGCGTCGGTATGTTCCACGGGATCGAACTCACCCGGCGGGAAGGCGAGTTCGCTCCGTTCGTGACGCGAGACCACTGGCTCAAGCGGGGGTCTTCAATCGTCAGCGAGGTGACGGCCGCCGCTCGCGAGAGAGGTGTGGCCGTCTACGGGAGCTACAACGGTCTCGTCATCGCACCACCTCTCGTCATCAACAAGGACGAAATCAACTCCGCGTTTGAAGCGATCGACGCCGCCCTCGAGGTATCTGACGCCGCTATGGAGTAATCTCGAATCGATGCAGTGCCTGCCGAATTGGTGCCCACTGTAACAATAATCGAGTGCCCCAGCATCGGCTCCGGAGGGGCGTAGCGCCAACTCCCGTCGGCTCACGGCGAAGTCGACATCGGCGGCGTTGACTGGAACGGACCCCATCGAGGCGTGCAGTTCGGCGGGTTCTGGACAGCTGACGGCTTGGACGACAGCGGTCGCGACACCGACCACGTCACCGTAGTCCCGATCCGAAGAGGCTTGAAGACTTGGTAGCAGGCTCTACAGATGTTCTTGCAGTCCCTTCATATAGCCAATAGCGAAGAGGCGACCCAGGGTCTCGTATCCGGGATTCTCGTTCTTCTCACCGGCCATCGTCGGGACATGATCAGGTCTCATCACACCATCGAATCCGATATCACGGTATGCTTCCATGGCTGCGAGCATATCAGTCGGTCCCGCGTCATGGAACTCCTCGACGAAATCCGCGGCCTCGCCACTCACATCACGGAAGTGAACGAAGTGGATACTGTCGCCCAACCGACGGATGGTTTCGGGGATATCGACCCCCATCGCTGCAAAATTCCCCTGGCAAAACGTGATACCATTTGCTTCACTCGGATAGATCTCCAGCACCCGTTCGTATGCCTCGACGCTCCGGATGATCCGATCAATTCCCCGAACGCTCGGTAATGGCGGATCATCCGGGTGGAGTGCCAGTTTCACCCCAGCCTCCTCTGCAACAGGAACGAGCCGTTCGAGGAAATATTCCAGATTCTCCCAGAGGGCCTCCTCGCGTATTGGTGCCCCATCTAAGGGCGGTCCTCGTTCCATCTGTTCATGATTGTAGGCTGTAGTGAGGGCACCCCCACGGGTAGGAAGCGAGATATTCGTCCGTAACCAATCAGTGGGGTCCATCCAGAAATACGAAATAACGGGGATTCCCAATTTACCCACGTTGTTGATGAACTCGATAGAATTTTCGATTTCTTCGTCCCGACCAGGGCGTCCGTGCCGAGTCGCATTCGTAATCGGTAACTGGCCCTCCATCACGGCGATTTCCATTCCCTGATCCTCGAAACTATTTCGCAATCGCAGGAGGGGGTCGTACTTATATGGCTTTTCGCCGTTCCCGATTTCGTCGGTAGAGATCACCGCCTGATCGACGCCCATCTGTTGGGCAAGTGTCCACCGCTTGTCCTTTTCTGTCGGTAGAATAAGTGCTGGCTTGATGATTGATCACCTGCTACTACGCCTTCTATGAGGTGTCTTCGAAGCATATAGCTTCCCCCTTTGGATGGCAAATCACATCTTCATTGCGCCGAAGCGATACTAGTCGAGCCGCCAATAGAATCATGAGAGTACGGATCTGCAGTCGTAGATGATCAGAGATACGTGGGCACAGATCCCTCCTCAGGAAAGCTTCGAATGCCAGTTAGGCGATCTGGAGGGCTTCTCGGATTTGTCTGACCGCGGAAAAGGGTGTCTCCCCGTAAAGGTCAGCACCTTTTTCCGTCGCGACACTCTCTGTCACCGGGGCACCCCCGACAACAATCAGGACGTCATCCCGAATACCTGCTGCTTCAAACGCCTCCGTTACGACCGCGAATTCATCCACAGTTGTCGTCAGCAGTGCGGACAACGCGACGACATCTGCGCCGACTTCCTGTGCCGCTTCGACGATGTCTTGTTCGTTGACGTCAGTTCCCAGGTCAGTAACCTGGAATCCCTCGGCTCTGAAGACCATGTACACGATGTTCTTCCCGATATCATGTTGATCGCCGCTCACTGTCGCAAGAACCACAGAAATTGACTCCTCGCTATCCCCTTCTCTCAATTGTGGTTCGACGACGTCCAACACTGACTGGGCTGCATCGGCTGCTGCTAACATATCTGGTAAAAAGAAATCCTGCCTATCATACCGTTCGCCGACAACATTCATCGCAGGAGTGATCCCTAAAGCGATTATGCTCTGTGGATCCTTGCCATCTTCAAGGAGGCCATCGACGAGTTTCGAGGCCAGTTCTTTGTCACCTGCAATGATGGCAGCCTTGAAATCCTCCATCGTCATTGCTCAGACACCCTCTTCATTGATTTCATCGACCGCTTCGTACATCGCTTCGATATTGACTGGCGGTACGCCTGGCTGAATATTATGGACTTGGGCAAAAACGTATCCGGACCCATCGTGTAAGCTCCGGATATTCTCTTTGACCTGTCGTTTGACCTCAGCTGGTTTCGCGTTCGGGAGGGTGTTCTGCGTGTCTACACCACCGCCCCAGAAGACCAACTCATCACCATACTCCTGCTTGAGCGTATTCAGATCCATCCCTTTCGCACTGAATTGAACTGGATTGAGGATATCGACCCCGGCTTCGATCAGGGAGGGGATCAAGGACTGGATCGCTCCATCACTGTGCAAATAGACCTTCAAATCCGAATGTTGATGGACGTAATCATACACCCGTTTCATGTACGGAAAGATGAGCTCTCGAAAATCGTCAGGGGAAAGAAGAGGACCGTCTTGTTGGCCCAGGTCGTCTGCAAAGCCGATAATCTCGGCGTAGTCATCAACTGCCTCGATGAATGGTTTGAGGTCAGTGAGATGCTTCTGGACCAACAGCTCTTCGAGTTCCTTCACGTATTCCGGATTGCGTTTCAGATCCAGCAAGAAGTTCTCATAGCCCCGGAGATGGGTAGGTAAGGCGAAGAGACTCCCACCGAAGAACGGCGTAATTGCATAGTCCGTATTCTCGTAGAACCATTTTGCGTTTCGTTCGAGGCGGGCAAAATCACCGCTGGTCCATGGTTCATAGATGGCGGTATCCGGGAGCGCTTCGATCGTACCAAGATCCGCTACATCCTTGAGCGGAAAGTATTCGACGGGATAATCGTCGAAATAATAGCTGGACTTCGAACGGACCAACATCGGGGTTCCCTCTTCATCTCGAATGACTTCCCTCCCGTCTTCTTCTTGATCAATCATAAGATCCCTCGGTATTAGGTATTCTTCTCCCGTCGGTCTCGTATATTCCTTCCACACCTCCTCAGGAGAATCCTCGGGCAACTGGCGAGCACCGTTAAGATATGGATCAATACAGTACCCACCAGCCCACTGAAGGACCTGTTCTGAGGGTACCGCCCCCCATTCCAATCGCTCCCATATCTTGACAGGCTCATCCAATCCCAAATGCTCTACGAGGTCGCGGTACGCTTCGCCCTGGATACCGGTCGTGTATCCGCCACCCAGATCACGCGGGACCTCATCAACTGGTTGATGATTGACGACCTTCCGGATAACTTCTCTCTTATCCATATCCACTGGTGACTTAGACACCGTCCAGTACAATATAATTGTCGAATGAATTGATAGTTGGTAACACCTGCATCCCGGTAATCTCGGGCACTACCTGTAATCGCGCCAGAATGATTCGAAACACAACGCTGCCCCAACGGCCGAAATTCCACCGTGTCCCGGAAGTTGGCGTCGGCCGCGATAGCAGAGTTGGCCCTGTATGCACACCAAACCCAGATTCGAGCAGGCCCTTACGTTCTCGCTGGTAGACCCCGAGGAATACCATCTCCGGACCGGTGAACGGCCGAGGAGCAACCCTGTTCCTCATTTCGGCTCAATTCGGTCGCTTCGGTGGCACGGTTACTCGCGCCGCAGCGCCTGGATCACGATTCTCGATGGAAGGTCAGGAATCGTCTCGCGTATTCATCGCGACCCAAAAGCAAATCCGAAATCAGAATGGCCTGGCGGGTTTTCACGGGGTCGACGATCGGCATGTTCAGGCCTGCTCGGATCGCCATCGCCAGGAATAGGTTGTTGATCTCGACTCGCCGGGGTAGTTCATACGAGATGTTACTAACACCGAGCGAGATACTGTTTCCAAGTTCCTCCCGGATCAATTCGATAGACCGGAGTGTTGCTAGCCCAGCATCTGGATTCGAGGCAGCCGGTAATGCCAGGGGATCGAAGATGACATCCTGGCGTGGAATGCCGAGGTCCTCGGCCGTTTCCACGATGTCCCTCGCGATAGAAAGCCGCGCTTCCGGATCATCTGGAATGCCATCCGCATCCATTGTGAGACCAATGACGGCAGTATCGTATTCCCGTACCAGCGGGAGGATTCTGTCGAGGGAGTCCCGTTCCCCACTGACAGAATTGATGACCGGCTTTCCAGGACAGATCTTCAGAGCGGCTTCGATGGCTTCGACGTTTTCGTAGTTGGTATCGAGTACCAAGGGGACATCCACCACAGCACTCACTGCCTCCACCGTCTTCGGGAGTATTTCTCGCGTATCGATCGTCTCCTCATCGACGTTGATATCGATCAGATCGGCCCCGTTCTCTACCTGGTCTCTTGCCAAGTCCTGGACGTACGCCATATCACCGTCTGCCAGACTTCGGGCCAATTTCGAATCTGGTGACGGGTTGATCCGCTCACCGATTATATACACTCGCTCAGCGGGATCGATAGTCACCGTCGTCGATGACCCTTCAAGTGTCGTCTTCATCGGTCCCATCACTATTGATTGGCAGTTAGCATAAAGCATACGGGTAACGATACTGGAACAGCGATTCCCGCAAATTGACAGCTACTCCGAACCGAGGGGCACGGTTCTACCATGGTATAGGACCACGCGGACATCGAGGCCTCGATGCCGCTGTTAGGGCCGCGAGACGAACCTCGTTTGGCGCTATTCCATGGCCATTTCCAACGCCGCATTCGCGAGGGTATTAGCCGCCGAATAGCAATCGGTCCAGTTGGTAAATTCGTCCTCGCTATGACTGATACCGCCTTCACTGACAGCGAATAGCATCCCCGAATCACACACCTCCGAGACGTAAACTGCGTCGTGGCCAGCACCGCCGACGATGTCAATGTGTTCATAGTCGAGACCATCTGCAGCCGCTCTAAGTGCCGACGTACACCGATCAGCGAACTGCGTACTCGTCAAACGGACCCATTCGGAGGCTTCGACATCGACGCCTTCCCGTTGGCCGGCGACGGTAGCCTCTGCTTGTACCTGTCGATATCCGTTTTCTAGGACCGCATCGGAACGTGCACGAAGGTCCCAGGTCACGGTTACCTCGGCAGGAATGATGTTTCCCACGTTGGGCGAGACGTCCAAATAGCCCGCCGTACCAACAGTGTTCTCTCCCATCCGAGTTGGAATGCGTCGGATCTGCGTGATCAGGTCTGCAGCGGGGACGAGGGCGTCCCTCCGTTGGTCCATCGGTGTCGTCCCAGCATGGTTCGCTTCGCCGGAGAACGTGACCGCACCTCGACTCACGCCGACGATATCCGTGACTATTCCCACGTCCTTGTTCTTGGATTCGAGTTGCGGCCCTTGTTCGATATGTAGTTCGAGGTAACACGCATACGGGTCTCGGGGTTCACACGGTTCGGCCCCATGGTATCCGATCCGCTCCAGTTCGTCAACGAACCGCCGATCATCTCGATCCGTCCGCTCATATTCAGCATCGAGTGAATGGATCCCGGCCCAGACGCCACTTCCCTGCAGCGGTGTCTCGAAGCGCGCACCCTCTTCGTTCGTCCAATTCACGATCTCGATTGGATGAGGAGTCTGGATGTCCTGGTCATCGAGGGTCAGTACGAACTCCAAGGCGGCTATGACGCCGAGAGCCCCATCGTAGATGCCCCCATACGGTTGCGAGTCGAGGTGGGAGCCCAGCAGCACAGGCGCTGTGCCGTCGGCCGTCCCGCTTCGCCGGCCGAACATGTTCCCCATTTCGTCGACCCGTGTATCCAGGCCGGCGCCACGCATTTTGGCCTCGAACCAATCGCGAACGGCCTCGTCTTCATCGGAAAGCGCGAGACGGTGAAGGCCACCATCCGCTGTCCCCCCGAACTGGGCTTGTTCGTTCATCAGGTCAGTAAGACGCTCGAAATCAAGGGATATAGCCATGAGTAGAGTCCTCATCCAGCGGTCTTAACTCTTCATCCCCCTCAGTTCACCAATATTTGTCGGGCT
>Ga0207797_1001754_pt1 | contig 15555 bp, 12 predicted proteins | sample PRCRCaboRojoPR_6_FD_187275 | JGI IMG/M metagenome (GOLD analysis project Ga0207797, IMG submission 187275) | Marine sediment microbial community from Cabo Rojo, Puerto Rico - PR CR 10% Liquid 1 (SPAdes) | ecosystem: Environmental > Aquatic > Marine > Coastal > Sediment | place: Cabo Rojo, Puerto...
CAGGCCCCTGTCGGGGCGACCGACAGGGGCCTCTTGATGCAACAGCAGGGCATCAAGGCGAGAAGAGAATCATCCTGTCACTCACCGGTTGGGCGAACCAGGCCCTCCACGTCAGCTTCCAAATCCACCAAGCTATCGTGGAGTACCTGGAGGATGTACTGCGCGTTGTGTACATAGGCACCGGGATCCTTCGTGGCGTACTGGTAATTGTAAGCCGCCTTGAGGAGTCGCGGCGTCCACGTCGTATAGCGGTTGCCGTAGTTAGCTTCACCAGGATCAACCTCACCGTTTCCGTTGCCGTCGACGAAGAAGTAGGGGTAGGCGTGGCCGTCGTAGACAAGCGGCGTTCCGACCACCTCCTCGGCATAGGCCTGGATGGCGGGGTAGAGCAGCTGATGCATTGTCTCGATCTCGCCAGCGATACCCTCGCCTGTGTCACCGTCCCCGTCGAAGTCGACCTCTGTCTCTCGGATGGCACGTAGGTGATTCTCGCTGCCAACACCATCGTGACAAACGGCGCAAGCCTCGGTGGCCACATTCAGGCCATGCGGCTCGTGGCACTCAATGCATGCATCGTAACTCTCTTCATGAGCGAATCGACCCACGTAGGATTGACCTTCGTACTCGTAGGCCCCCTTGGCTTCGGTGCCGAACGCAGTGGCGCCAGCGGCGAAGTAATGGACATTGAGGAAACGCAAGCGCTCAGCGACAGCGTCCGGTTCCAATCCTGCCGTCGCTCTCCTCACGCTGACGGTAGATTCACGACCCTGGTGACATTGGAGGCAGATGTTGGACGCGGCCTCCTCCCCAAAGCTGACGGACTCCCCACTGGGGAACGTCACGCTGGCTATGGCCGGCATGCTGTAGCCTGGAACGGCGTCGTGGCACGTCCGACACTGAAAGCCGTTGGCTATCGGCTCTGAGACATTGATCCCTTCTGCCAAATAGGTCGGCAGGCCAGTGGCCGAGTGGCACTTGGCGCACGAGCCCGGAACGGCGCCGTCCTCGTCCCAGTGTCGGAAGGACTCAGAGGAACCATCGAAGTGCCCCACGTCCGTCCGGACGAGCCCTTCAACCTTGGTCGCATCCAGCTCCTCGATCGAATCGTAGAGTAGCTCGATATGGTATTTGCCGCCGTGAGCGTAGCTACCGGGGTCCTTGAGGGCTGTCTGGAAGTTGTAAGCAGCCTTGAGGAGACGCGGCGTCCAAGACACATACCGATTGCCGTAGTTCGCCTCGTCCTCGTCAGCCTCGCCATTGTCGTTGGTATCGTTGAAGAAGTAGGGATAGGCGCCGCTATCGTAGACGATGGGCGCCGCGGCTACGTCGGTGGCGTAGGCCTTGATGGCCTCAAGGAGGGTCTCCTGCAGTCCTTCTATCTCGTAGTAGATGCCTTCCTGCACATCCCCGTCGCCGTCGTAATCCTCGGTGGAGCCCTGCAGTCGAACGTCTCGCAGATCCTCCAAGCTGTCGGCACCAGGATGACACGCCGTACACGTTTCCAACTCGATCTCCAGAGAGTGTGCATCGTGGCACCCAAAGCACGTATCGAACGCCTCGACGTGTCCGAACTTGGCATCGTACGTCTTGCCTTCGTACTGGTAGCCACCCCGAACGATCGTCCCGAGCCGGCTGGCGGCCGCTGCGTAGTAATGAATGTTGACGAACCCGAGGTCCTCGCTCACTGTGTCAGCGTCAACCCCGGCCTCCTCAATGGCGCCGTTGACTGAGTCAGTAGAGGCGCGACCCTGATGACACTGATAGCAACGAGCCTCAGCCCCCAGCCCTGCCACCTCGACTCCGGACGGGAAAGTGACGCTGGTCAGTGTCGCGGCAGCCTCGTTGTGGCAGACCATGCAGTTGATCACTGTGTCGACAGCTGCAGCATTGTCCACCACGCCAGCTTCGGTTCCGTCTATTCCGAGGAAGTCCTTGTATCCGGGAGCGCTATGGCACTTGGCACAGCTCGCGGGTACCTCCGGTGGGTCCTCTTGATCCCAGTGCCGGAACGCCTCGGCGGCCTGATCCGCGTGCCCCGAAGCGGCCCAGAGATCCTGAAACGGAACCTCTACCGCCGATTCCTCAGCATCGGGAGTCGGGGGAGGCGGGCACTCAGGACATTCGGGGGTGGGTGGGCACGGGGTCGCAGTCGCGCCCCCACCGCAGGCGGTCAGAACGAGAACTGTGAGCAGGAATGAACAGAGCCATACCGGTTTCCCAAGGATTTCTCTCATCGTACCTCACTTTTGCTCAGGTTGGCCGGCGCGAAGCAAGCTCCGCGCTGCGGAGTCCGCTCCGCCTCACGGAGCGGGTGACAAGCGTGACCCACCTAGTTTACCATGCTCTGCGCTAGTTTACCATGCTCTGCGCTTAAGAGGGTCTGTCTCCGGGTGGAGAACAGATCGCGCTTGATTTGACTCTGTTCCAAACCCCGCTACCCCTCAGCCGGCGGACTGATCCGTCCGTGGACCTCGGATGGCAGAGCGACGCGACGATCTCCCGGCTTGCTTTTGCAGAGATACGTGCTATGATTTAGGCCTGCAAGTATTCAAATATTTCAATGGAATGACATCAGCCTATGGAAACATCGCTTCAGCAAGAGATTCAACTGCTTCATGCCGAAATCTGTCAGGCCCTGGCGGATCCGAAACGCATTGCCCTGCTCTACACATTGGACAAGAAGCGTCAATGCGTCAAGGAATTGGCCGAGGCGCTCGACGTCCCTCAGCCGACGGTGTCCTATCATCTCAAGATCCTGCGAGAACGAGGTCTGGCAGCGGCAGAACCAGATGGCACGACGGTCTACTACTCGCTGACCGATCGGCGGATCATCGAGGCGCTGGACACGCTGCGCGCGATGCTGGCCGATAATCTGGCACGGCAGGCCGAGCTGATGCGAGGAGCACGGGACCCAAGGCGTTCAGATTCAGACAAAGGAGGTTAGGGTGGGGCTCACAGCCGAACAAGCAAACTGGCTGCGCCAGCGATTTGACCAGCGCGTTAGCACTGATCTGATGGAACGGAAGATATACAGCCACGACGTGGGCGTTATGCCGTCGCTGGTGAAGCCGCTGATCGGGAAAGCCATCGCCGACGCCGTCGTCCAGCCGGAGGGTGAGGATGAAGTGGTGGATCTGATGCGATGGGCGAACGAGGCGCGCGTGCCGCTGATCCCGCGAGGGAAGGCGACGTCGGGCTACGGCGGCGTTCTGCCCATTGAGGGAGGCGTGACTGTCGACTTCTGGCGGATGAAACGGCTACTCGAAGTCGACACTGAGGCGTTGACGGTCACCGTCGAGCCAGGCATCGTTTGGGAGGATCTGGCAGACGAGTTGGCCAAGGAAGATCTGGCCCTCCGTCTCTATCCATCCAGCGCGCCCTCTTCTACGGTTGGCGGGTGGCTTGCGCAGGGTGGATTTGGATACGGCAGCTTCAAATACGGCGCGTTCCCAGAGAACACCGTCTCGGCGCGCGTCGTGCTGCCAAGCGGGGAGGCGCGGACGTTCGAGGGAGACGATCTCGACTTGGTCGCCGACGCCGAGGGGATCACGGGCATCATCACAGAGGTGACGATTCGGCTGCGCCCGGCAGAACCGGAGCGCGTCATCGGAGCCCGCTTCGCCGAGACCGATCAGCTGACAGAGGCGCTGGAGGCCGTCGTCGATCAAGATTTGCCCCTCTGGTCGGTGAGCTTCATCAACCCTGAGATGGCTATGATGAAGAACATGCGACCGCCGGAGATGGAGCACGGAAAGCCGGTCGATCACGACCGTCCAGAGATCCCCGAAGCTTACGTTGTCGTCTTTGTCTTTTCTGCCTCTGACGCCGAAGAGGCAGAGGACGCCCTGGGGGCGATTGTAGAGCGCAGCGGCGGGAAGCTGATCGACCGATCGTTGGCGGAGCACGAGTGGGGAGAGCGGTTCTCCATTATGCACGTGAAGCGGCTGGGCCCATCGCTCATCCCCACGGAGGTCGTGGTCCCGTTAGGAAAGCTCGGGCAAGCACTGAGTGACATAGAGGGGAGCGTTCGCCTGCCCTTGGTGATCGAGGGGATGGTGGCCAAAGGAGAGGGTGAGCCGGAAGTGGTGCTGCTGGGGTTCATCCCCCACGATGAGCGGACTCTGGGGTACAATCTTGCCTTTGGACTCTCCCTATCGGCCATCGAGCAGGCCAAGAGACACGACGGCCGGGTGTACGGCAGCGGGCTCTACTTCGCTCACGAGGCAGAGGAGATTCTGGGAACCGAGAGGATTCAGAAGCTTAGAGCCTTCAAGCAGGAAACCGATCCCTATGGGGTGATGAACCCCGGCAAGGTGCTCGGAAACGGCAACTTCCTGGGTTCGTTTATGCAGGTCGCCGGGGCCTTCGAGCCGCTGGTTCGCAGGGTGGGCAACCTGGCCAAGATGCCCATCGGGGAGCGTATTGAGGGTGCCGGGCGACGGGGCGTACCGGACGAGGTAGCCTGGTACGCCTACACGTGCGCCCAGTGTGGCTACTGCGTGGATCCGTGCGATCAGTTCTATGGACGCGGATGGGAGTCTGAATCGCCGAGAGCCAAATGGTTCTTCCTCAAGGAGTATATGGCCGGTCGAGCCGAGTTGACGCAGGAGTGGGTCGACAAGTTCATCGCGTGCACCACGTGTGAGCTGTGCAACGTTGAATGCCCGTTGGAGCTGCCCAACGAACCAAGCTGGCTCACGATGCGAGGCGAGCTGATCCACGAACGTGAAGAGCTCACCTTCCCCCCCTTCGAGATTATGCGGGCCAGCTTGGAGAAAGAGCACAATATCTGGGGTTCCTACCGCAACGATCGGGCAGACTGGGCCGAGGCTGGTCTCGACCAACTGCCGGATGAGGCCGAGATTTGCTACTTCCCGGGGTGCACGGCCTCGTACGTGGAACAGGACATCGCTCAATCAACCGCTTGTCTGATGCACAAGGCAGGTGTCGAGTTTACGTACCTGGGTGAGGACGAAGCATGTTGCGGCATCCCGATGTTGATGGCCGGCCTGTGGGATACGTGGGAAGAGATTATGCGGCACAATATCAGGGCTATGAAGAGGCGAGGCGTGAAAACTGTCGTTACATCATGCCCGGCCTGCTGGCTGGTCTGGAAGGAGTACTATCCCAGGTGGGCCGAGAAGCTGAGTATCGACTACCCCTTCGAAGCGAAGCACTATTCGGAGATACTGGCCGAGCGAGTTCGGAGCGGCGACCTGGTGTTCGACAAGCCGGTAGATATGCGCGTGACGTGGCACGACTCCTGCCATATGGGCCGCGCGGGCGGCATCTATGAGCCGCCACGGGAGCTGCTCCAGGCCATATCAGGACTGGAGTTCGTGGAGATGGAGCACAACCGCGAGAACGGTCACTGCTGCGGATCTGTGATGAGCCTGGTTGCTGACCCACCCGCGGCGAAGCGCATCGGCGACGTCCGACTACGCGAGGCGGACGACGTAGCGGCAGAAGCGGTGATCACCTCCTGCCCCTGCTGTGAGGTCCAGCTACGGGTGACGGCAGAGAAGACGGGCCGCGACTTGCCCATCATCGACCTGGGCGCTATGGCGTGTGATGCGGCGGGGATAGAGCATCCCGATTCCACAGCATATGCGTTGGAGATGTGGGCGACGTTTGAGGCTATGATCAACCTGCTCAATCCACAGCCCATGGCGGATCTCATGGTCGACCTTCTCCCGGAGATGGTGGATGCGATGCCCTACGGCATGGGAGGCATGATGCGCGCTATAGGGCGAGTGCCTGGGGGAGGGACGATACTGAGGGCGATGAAGCCTCTCTTCCCGACGCTCTTCCCCATGCTCATGCCGGCGATGATGGAGGATGTGATGCCCGACATGCTGGAGGCCGTGGAAAAACGCGTCCCTATGCCGGAGCACATGAGAGAACAGATGCCGGAACTGATGCCGAGGGCGATGGAGAACTTAATGCCCAAGATGTTACCGGCGATCGTGCCATTGATCGGTGATCCCTTGATTGACTACCTACAGGAAGGCTAAGTCGGGTGTACGGAGAACGTGGAGAGATGAAGACAGTAAGGCACCTGATGACCCGTGAAGCGCGTTGGCTTTTTCCACAACACCGGAGGTGCAATCTCGTTGACAGCACCCCTCAGTCGTGGTAGATTCCTCTTGACTATAGCGGTGCAATAACAGATTGAAGAGTGTGACCAATGACAGGTAAGATGAAATACATTCTCGCTGGGTCGTTGATCGTAGCCGCGGTCGTCTATTTGATCGTGACGAGCACCGGAAGCACGGCCCACTATTTTCTCACCATAGAGGAGATCCGGGCGATGGACCAGGAGGCCACCGACCGCGGGCTCACTGTCTCCGGCGCCGTGCTAGGAGAGACCATTGAGTATGACCCCTCGCAGCCACAACTGACATTCACCATCGTGCAGGTGCCCGGCGATCCGAAGGAGGTACAACGCGCCGGAGGGCTGGCGAAGGTCCTTCACGACGCCGTGAATGATCCTGATGCGCCACGCCTGACGGTGGTCTATGATGACGTGAAACCCGATCTGCTGCAGCACGAGTCCCAGGCCATTGTCCGCGGTCAACTCGGGGAAGACGGTCGGTTCTACGCAGATGAGCTACTCCTCAAGTGCCCAACCCGCTACGAGGAGGGCGTCCCCGGGCAAGCTGAGGAGACCTGATGCTTGCGGATATCGGGACGATTCTGACAGGCCTGGGATTGGCCTCGGCTGTCTACGCAGCCCTCGCCGTCTCTTGGTCCATTCATCGTGATGACCGACGTTGGTGGGAAAGCGGCCGAAACGGCGTCATCGCCGCTGCTGGACTTCTAGGGCTCGCTGTGGTCGCGCTGCTGGTCGCATTCCTCGACGATCAGTTCAGCATCGAGTACGTCGCTCAGCACTCCAGTCGCACCCTTCCTCTCTACTTGAAGGTATCGGCGGTCTGGGGCGGACAAGAGGGGTCGTTGCTACTTTGGGCCTCTCTACAGGCCCTGTTTGGTGCGCTGGTCCTGGTACGGCCCTCGGGAGAGACTGAACCGCTTGTCCCTTGGGCGACGGTCTTCCTGAGCATCATCACGGCGTTCTTCGCAGCGATGACCCTCTTTCTTTCTAATCCGTTCAGCCTCTCCGCGGCAGTGCCAGCCGATGGGCAGGGACTGAACCCTCTGCTGCGCCACCCGGGGATGATCTTCCATCCCCCGGCAATGTACCTGGGGTACGTCGGGTTGGCGGTGCCGTTCGCCTTGAGCCTAGCGGCCCTCATTGTGCGTCGGGCCAAAGTGTGGGCAGCGGCAGCGCGCCCCTGGACACTGGCCGCGTGGTTGTTCCTGGGGCTAGGGCTTCTTCTAGGCATGCGCTGGGCGTATGACGTGCTGGGGTGGGGCGGATACTGGGGATGGGACCCCGTGGAGAACGCGGGTCTAATGCCCTGGCTCACAGCGACGGCGCTGCTCCACGCGCTGGTGATGCAGGATCAGAAGCGGGGCTTCCACTGGTGGTCGATGATCCTCACTATGCTCTCCTTCCTGCTGGTGCTTTTCGGAACGTTCACCACCAGAAGTGGGCTGATTCAGTCCGTGCACGCATTCGCTCGTTCTCCCCTGGGCCCCTATTTCCTAGCTGCAATGGGCGTGACGCTGGTAGGCTCTCTGGCACTCCTCTACAGCCGGCGTCGACTGCTGAGCGTGCCCAGCAGCCCCGACGATCTTCTCTCGCGGGAAGGTATGTTCACCTTGACGCTGATCCTCTTCCTTACCATCACGGCTTCAGTTCTGATCGGCAGCGTTATGCCGACGCTCACCAAGGCACTGACCGACCAGCGGTTTGAGGCCGGGCCAGCCTGGTTCGATCGGGTCACCGGCCCTCAGTTTGCGGCGTTGGTCGTGGTCATGGGCCTCTGCCCACTCTTGGGACGCGCTGCTGGCGCTATTCGGCGGCTGAGGCGCGACGGACTTCCCACGCTGTTCGGGGGCGCGCTCGTCCCGCTCGCCGGAGCGTTGTGGGGATTCACCCGTCCCTTCTCCCTGATCGGGTTCGCCATTGTGGGCTTGGCCGGTGGAACAGCTCTGGGAGAGATAGGTCGAGGCATTCGCCATCGAATGCGACGGGGCGAGGGCGTGTTTCAGGCCTCTTGGCGCGTTTTCGGTCGCAACCGTCGCCGGTACGGAGGCTACCTGATCCATCTCGGCGTCATCCTCATGGCGGTCGGCGTGATAGGGACACGGTTCTACCCGTTTGAAACCGAAGCCGTGCTGAGCTCGGGCCAGTCGATCGACGTCCAGGACTACACGTTGACCCTCGAGACCCTGGAGCGGGACCCTGCCGAAGATCATACGACCTCCCAGGCCTCGCTCGCCGTCTACCGCAACGGCACATATCTGCGTACGCTGCGTCCTAGTCTGGACGAGTATACGGCTTTCCATCAGACCGTGGCGATCCCAGCGGTGAGGACGGGCCTGCGAGAAGATCTCTATCTGGTGCTGGCCGGCTGGTCAGAGGGCGGTTCGCGAGTGACGCTGAAGGTGATGATCAACCCGCTGGCCTCATTCCTTTGGCTAGGCGGCCTCGTCTTCATGATGGGCGGAGCCGTCGCTCTCTGGCCAGACGCCAGAGCTGAACACCTGCCAACACCTGAAGCTCGACGGAGGAAGATCTGGAGCACGGCTGGGCTGGTCGTCGGACTGGCTCTGCTCGTGCTTGCCGCGTGGGCTATGTGGGGAAACACAGAGGGGTCGGTCGCCTCTGGCAATCTCTCTGAGCAGGCCGGACGCACGTCGGCGGCCCGGTCGAGCGGGAGGCCACGGGTCGGTCAGCCAGCTCCCAACATCAACGTTGATCTTCTCGATGGCTCAACGTTCCGCCTGTCAGATCTGGACGGTCAAGTGGCAGTCATCAACTTCTGGTCGCCCGATTGCCAACCGTGCCGAGATGAACTCCCCGATCTGCAGGCGGTGTGGGAGACCTACCGGACGAGGGACGTGGTCTTCGTCGGCATAGGCCTGCCTAGCATGGAGACGGAGATCCAGGAGACGATTTCCGAATTCGATTTGACCTACCCTATGGCCCTGGACACGATCGCCCCCATTGAGTACGGCATCACGGGCGTGCCCGAGACGTTCCTGGTGGAGCCGGGGGGCGACGTTGCCTACGTTCACATCGGGCCGGTAAGCGCCGATCGATTGCAGGAAGAGCTTGACACCTTATTGGCCGAGTGAGGATACGATTATGAGTATGGGTTCAGTATTGGTGGGAGTTGCGCTGCTGGCGGTGGTCACGGCCTATCTTGCACGCCCGTTCCGCCGCACCGCTGAGGCAGGAGTTGATCGGACCATCGAAGCCTGGGTGCGGCAGGTACAATCGGGAGAGGGAGGGCAAGCAGGGTCCAGTGGCATAGAGGAGCGCGAACGGCCGATTAGGCGTGAGACACCGCCTCAAGCTATCAACTACTGCCCTCGGTGTGGTCGAGCAGTCGATGAAGATGACCGGTTCTGCTCTGGCTGTGGTACCCGATTACGAGGGGAGTCAATGTGAGTGCCCTGAGATATCCGGCTAGTGGCAAGGGCCATCGGATCAGAAGGCGGATGCTCCTCGTTCTGATGCTGGCTGTCGCGCTTTCTCTGGCCTGCGTCCAGATCCCGCAGGCCCGTGCACAGAGCCCGACGGTGTCCGGTGAGATCATGAACGGCACGCCAGGAGGCACCGTGCCCGGTGACCTAGCGGTTACGCTGCACATCTTCTCCGAGATGGAGGAGATCAACACCTACACGACAACAGTGACAGGAGGACAGTCGTTCCACTTCGACGCCGTCACCCTCGAGGAGGGGAACACAGCCGTTGCACGGACGGCGTACGACGGTGTGACCTACGTCTCGGAGTTTGCCACCATCGAAGAGACAGAAGAAGACGTGTCGCTTCCCTTGACAATCTACGAGACGACCACAGACCCAGCGAACGTCGACATCTTCCAGCTACACTTGTTCGTGAACAAGGTCAGCGAGCAGATCCAGCTTGGCGCCTATGCCGTAATCGGCAACACAGGGAGCCGCACCTACGTTGGGTCGCGGGCCTCAACCTCCGACGGCGCAACAGAGTCTGCCCAGAGGACGTGGTCTGTGGAGCTGCCCGACGGCGCTGAGAACTTGCAGTTCGAAGGAGGTGAGCTAGGAGGTCGCTTCATCTCTCTGGAGGGCGGCTTCGCGGACACGCGGCCCATTCCACCCGGCAACGCAGGTGTCGAAACCTCCTTTACCTACGAGCTACCCTTCCAGGAGGGCATCGAGATCAGGCAATCCTTCGATGTCCCTGTACGTTCCGCTGTCTTGGTGCTGCCAGAGGGCGACTGGGCCTTGGAGGGGGCAAGCATCTCGTCTCAAGGCACGCTGGAGACGCAGATGGGCACGGCCCTGTCCTACTCCGCCGGGCCGCTAGAGGCTGATGAACCTCTGGCTTTCACTCTCGTCCCCAGGACACTGGAGACCTCGCGTCCGCCGGATGGATCGGGAGGAGCTTCGGAGAATGGCCTGGTGGTGGGCCTGGGAGCCCTGGTCATAGCTGGTGTGGCAATCACCTGGATGTGGCGTTCCCCCTCGACTAGCCCAATGCCAGTCGAGGTGCAGTCTGAAATCGAGGCTATCGCCGCCCTGGACCGAGATTTTGAGAACGGGAAGCTCCCCGAGGCGTCGTACCGGAAGAAGCGGCGCCGGCTCAGGGACCAGGTACGCGAACACGTGCTTACGCATATGCGTGAGACAGTGTCGGACCAGGGCCAGTGATTGAAACCCGAGGGCTGACCAAGCGTTTCGGCCCACGCAGCGCCCTGGACGGGGTCGACCTGTCGGTCGGCGATGGGGAGTTCATCGCCTTGGTGGGACCCAATGGCGCCGGTAAGACAACGTTGATGCGTATTCTGGCCACCCTCAGCCGTCCTACCTCCGGGACTGTACGGATCGCGGGCTTAGATCTTCTCACCGAAGGGGAGAGAGCACGACGACGGATAGGCTTTCTGTCACATCGTACCCTTCTGTACGATGACCTGAGCGCAGAGCAGAACCTGCGTTTTTACGCCAGGATGTACGACATAGACTCGGAATCGCCGCGTATCGGCGTTCTGCTCTGCCGCGTAGGTCTGGAAGCACGGCGAACCGACCTGGTCCAGACGTTCTCACGAGGCATGAAGCAGCGGCTCGCGGTCGCCAGAGCTATGCTCCATCGGCCACAACTCCTCCTCCTGGATGAGCCCTATACAGGACTTGATCCACAGGCGGTCGAGACGTTGAGAGAGCTTCTGGGCGAACTCGCTGGAGAAGGGTGCACGATCGTGTTGACGACGCATCGGCTCACCCGCGCGCTGTCCACCGGAGAGCGTGTGCTGGTGCTCCATCGGGGGCAGATCGTGTACGATCAGCCGCGTCGGGCCGTGGTGCCAGAGACGTTCCTGGACACCTACCGGGCCATCACTGCCTAGTGATAGCAGGCAGGGGGCGGCATTGAACTTCCTTCGCAAGGTGCTGGCGATTGTGGAGAAGGACATCGCTGCTGAACTCCACACGAAAGAAGTGGTCAGTGCTATGCTGGTCTTTTCAGCTCTGGCTTCGCTGATCTTCAGCTTCGCCCTGGATCTGCGTGGCGACGTGGCAGAGGCGGCGGCGCCCGGGGTGCTATGGACGACCATCGCCTTCGCAGGAACGCTGGGACTGAGTCGATCGATGGCCCGAGAAGAGCAGACAGGGTGTATCGATGGCCTTCTGCTGGCACCGGTGGACCGGACAGCTATCTTCTTGGGCAAGGCACTGGGGAACGTCATCTTCATGGCCATCGTGGAGATCTTCCTGCTACCTCTCTTCTCCGTGTTTTTCGATGTCGCCCTGCTACGCCCCCAGGTGCTCCTGGTGCTGAGTTTGGGGACTCTGGGATACGCTGCCGTGGGTACCCTGTTGGCCACGATCGCCGTCAACACGCGAGCTCGGGAGGTCATGCTTCCCGTGCTGTTGCTTCCCCTGGCTGTTCCTGTGCTCATCGGGGCTGTGCAGGCCACCAGCGGGCTACTTGAGGGAGCCACGCTGAACCAAGTGAGTGGATGGATCCGAATTCTGGTCGTCTACGATCTGGTCATCTTGGCGGTTTCCCTTCTGACCTTTGACTACGTGGTCCAAGAATAGGAGACGACGTGACATGATGGAAGAAACCAGAACCGAGCCAACAGCGAGGAAGCCGACACGAGATCTGCTCGGGCTTATCCTGGCAGGGACCAGCGGCGTGCTGATCATCTTCGCTCTGGGCATGGCCCTGGTTTACGCCCCGCGGGAACTGACGATGGGGAATGTGCAACGGATCTTCTACTTCCACGTCGCCTCCGCGTGGGTCGGCTTCTTCGGCTTCTTCGTCACTTTTCTGGCCGGCATCGCCTACCTGGCTACAGGCAAGAGACGATGGGATATCCTGGGGTTGTCATCGGTGGAGGTCGGCTTGACCTTCATCGCGATGACGGTCGTCACCGGAGCGCTGTGGGCCAGGCCCGTCTGGGGCACCTACTGGACGTGGGAGCCACGCCTGACAATCTCTGCCCTCCAGCTGCTGATCTACGTGGCGTACGGTATGCTCCGAGCCTCAATCACGGGTTCGGAGCGTCGAGCGCGATTTGCCGCCGTTTACGGCATCGTGGCCTTCGTAACGGTGCCTCTCTCGTGGTTCGCCATCCGGTGGTGGCGGACGATCCACCCGGATATCTTGACTGGGGGCGACTCGATGACCGTCACCCCTCGCATGGTTCAGACTCTGGTCGTAAGCATAGGGGCATTCACGGCCTTGTACGCGACGCTGGTACGCCAGCGGGTGCGGCTGGAGCGCGCTGACGACGCGCTTACGCGGCTGCGGCTGAGGGTGGACGAACGACAGTCTAGGCTGAAATCAAGAAGGAGTGGATAAACAATGTCTGTCTACTTGGTAGCCGCTTACGCGGTCTTCTGGGCGTTCACCTCTATCTTCGTGCTTTCTCTATGGGCGAGACAGCGACGGATCGAGCAGGAGATCGAGTCCCTTGAGGCTCAACTGAGCGACGACTGACCGCTGACCTGAAACGCGCTGCATTCGCAGACTGATGAAGCCATCCTGGGGCTCCTCGGTTTGACGGACGAGATCCTAAGGTCGCTTCCTGGTATCCCAGTCAGCCATTCGATGGCGCAAGATTTCGTGAACCGTACTCTCTCGCGTGTCGGTCGAACAATGCGTTTTTCCAAATAATGATTGCGTATATCGATAGAACGGGCTACAATATGGCCGAATTGGAAACCAAACCGGGATCATCACAGGGAGGACAGTAACGATGACTGACTACACACGGAGGAAGTTCCTCCGACGAGCAGCGGCCAGTCTAGGACTCTTGACCGGCAGCTGGCTTCTGCCGGGTTGTGGCAGCGAGGAGCTTCCGACAGTCACCCCCTCTCGCACGTCAGCTCGATCCACGGACACTCCCGTCCCCACAGCAGGGCAGCCCAGCGGCGTGACAAAACCAGCACCTACGAGAACGCCGGATGATACAGCGGGGCCAACATCGACCTCGACGCCAGAACGGACTCTGTCCCAGCCGGACCTGGTTGTGGCACGCGGAGGCGAGCCAGAGGAGATGGTGCGGAGGGCGCTGGCAGCGCTTGGGGGTATGGAGCGGTTCGTCGAGAACGGCGATGATGTAATCATAAAGCCGAATATCTGCGTTGCTTATCACACTTACGAGTACGCTGCCACCACCAACCCGTGGGTGGTAGGCGCGTTGGTGAAGCTAGCCCTGGAGGCCGGGGCGCGAAGGGTGCGAGTGATGGACTACCCCTTCGGGGGCAGTGCGGAACAGGCCTACATGAAGAGCGGAATCCAGGAACAAGTGAAGATGTCGGGGGGACAGATGGAGGTGATGACCAGGTTCAAGTTCGTCGACGTCACGCTCCCTGACGGCCTCGACCTGCAGCAATGCAAGATCTACGACGGCGTGCTGAAAGCTGACGTGGTGATAGACGTACCGATTGCTAAGCACCACGGCCTGGCAAAGCTGACTCTGGGGATGAAGAACCTGATGGGCGTGATCTATGACCGACCAGCAATGCATCGCAACCTGGGTCAACGGCTGGCTGACCTAAGCAGCCGAGTGCGGCCGGCCCTGACCGTAGTGGACGCCGTGCGCATGTTGATGAGGCACGGACCTACGGGCGGTAACCTAGACGACGTGAAGCGGGCAAACACCGTGATCGCCAGCCCGGACATCGTGGCAGCCGACAGCTACGCAGCGACGCTTTTCGAGATGCAGCCGGAGGACCTGGCCTACGTCCGCGCAGGAACAGCGATGGGGCTGGGGCGCAGCGATCTCAAAGCTCTCAAGATCGAGGAGATCAACGTCGGTGGGTGAGACGATGCAAGATACGGAAAGAGAGCGCTGGTGGTCGCCAAGGCACTGGCTCGCAGCCCGACGGGTGGTGCAGGCGCTGGCGCTATTGGCTTTCTTGATCCTGTTCGTCTGGTCGCGGCGAGGCGGATGGCCCGCCTCGCTGGTCAACACACCGATGAGACTCGATCCACTGGCTATGCTGGCCCACCTGCTGTCCAGCCGCACCTTCCTGGCCAGTTCGGCCCTGGCCCTGGTCGTCGTGGCTATGACGTTGATCGCGGGCCGGGTCTGGTGCGGCTGGCTCTGCCCCCTGGGGACGCTGTTGGATTGGATTCCGCTGCGGAGGTGGCGTCGGAAGGACGTACGAGTGCCTGACGGATGGCGCAGCGTGAAGCACGGCTTGCTGCTGACGCTTCTGATAGCAGCCGCCCTCACCAATCTCACGCTGATGATCTTCGATCCGCTGACGATCCTCTTCCGCACATTGTCCACTGCCGTGTGGCCCAGCGTTGACCGGATCGTGACCGCGGTGGAGACAGCACTCTATGGCATACCGTTCCTGCAGCCAGCTGTGACGAGCTTTGACGCGCTTGTCCGTCCGGTAGCTCTCCCCATCGAGCCGGCCTTCTACCGCTACACGCTGCTCTACGCCGGTTTCTTCGCAGCCATAGTGGCGACAAATCTGATAGCGCCGCGGTTCTGGTGCCGCTATCTCTGTCCGCTGGGTAGCTTGCTGGGACTACTGAGCAAAGCTGGGCTGGTCCGTCGCGAGGTAAACGAGAACTGCACCCAGTGCGGAGCCTGCGATCGAGTCTGCCCTACAGGCACCGTTCAGGCGGAGATGGACTTCGCCAGCGACCCGGCAGAGTGCACGATGTGCCTGGCGTGCTCAGCGGCGTGCCCGGTGGACGCCATTGACTTCCCTGGACGAGCCCCCAACCTCAGGCGTAGTACCTACGATCCGGACCGCCGTCATCTGCTGGCGGCACTGGGGGCGTCGGTGGCAGGAATCGGGCTCTTCCAGAGCAATCTGATCGCCAGCCGCGATCACTCACACCTGATCCGCCCGCCGGGCGCGAGAGAGAACGATCTTCTGAGCAAGTGTATCCGCTGCGGCGAGTGTAACCGCGCCTGCCCCACCAGCGCCATTCAGCCGGCGGTGACTGAGGCGGGGCTGGAAGGGGTATGGACG
>Ga0207797_1001755_pt1 | contig 15550 bp, 9 predicted proteins | sample PRCRCaboRojoPR_6_FD_187275 | JGI IMG/M metagenome (GOLD analysis project Ga0207797, IMG submission 187275) | Marine sediment microbial community from Cabo Rojo, Puerto Rico - PR CR 10% Liquid 1 (SPAdes) | ecosystem: Environmental > Aquatic > Marine > Coastal > Sediment | place: Cabo Rojo, Puerto...
GTCGCCGTGTCCTGAAACATGGCGGTCAACTCCTGATACTTCGCCGAAAAAAACAGATCCAGGGTGTACGACCGAGACACATTGTCGGCAAGGGTTTGGAGATTCCGGATGGCCTCCAGAACCGTCTGTCGGGCGGGCTGCGTCTCCGAGATGAAGCGATCGAGGCCCCGAAGGTGATACTCGAAGTACGTGCGACGGAGAACCTCAAAGCGAGGATCCAGGAGTTCAGACACGAGCGCGGAGCGCGTCCGATCCGAACTCACATCGGACCAGCCGACTGCTCCGGTGGACTGTGCCCGGTCGGAAATCCGCCGCGCCTGCTGAAAGTAGGGCTGTCCGCCGAGCTCGCTGAAGGTGTCGTAGTCGTACCCCAGAATGATGTAGGCGTAGAAATCGAGCACCGAGGTGAGCGGATCGAACCGGTCGAGGTCAAACTCCAGAGGCGTGCCCTGCGTGTAGGGGAAGCGCCAATCCTCGTCGTTGATGCGCACGACGGGGGTCTGCTGCATGGTGTTGTAGATGGGACGACGTGTCGCCACGATGAGCCGTGCCCGAAACTGCGACCGGCTGATGGCCTCCGTCATGATGACCTGAAACGAGCAATTGATCCGCTCGTGCTCCAGGAAACGATCCTCGGTCCATGTGTGGGTGTTCAGGTATTCCCGAATGCGGCGTTCGAGGTCGTCCAAAAACTCAAAGCTCGAGCCGGACAGTTGCGAATAGTCCAAGCTCACCGTGCAGTCGAGCTCCTGTGCCTCGACACGGTCCGGCAAGACCGCCAGTCCTACGCACAGGACCAGCACAGCCAGCCCCACACGTCGCAAACCCGCAGGGAGAAGTCGCGTCATGAAGATCAGCCGTTGCGTGCAAGTTCGAGGGGCCGTGCGTGCGCCGTCGAGGGAATCGTACCTGACCGCACGCAGACGGTTTCTTTGCGGCGATTCTTTGCAGCGACCTCTCGCGGTTTCGAGGAGCCCAGCCGTTTTCTCTCCCCTGTACTTTTATTATCTTTTTCCATTTCCTATCTTTATGCCTGCACCTCTTCTCACTTCCATCTTGCTTCGATGCCCTATCTACACATCTTCCTGGGGCTATGCTTTGCAGGACTTGCATGCGCGACGTGCCCCTCACTCAGTTTCGCCCAGTCCTCCTACGATCTACGGGGCCATGCTCGCTCCACCGGGTTGGCGCACGCCACCACAGCACTGGCCACGGACGTGGGTGTGCACGCCAATCCGGCAGCCCGATCGGCCTCCTCGAAACGAGAACTCACGCTGTTTGCGCGACAATCGTTTGGCCTTGAGGCCTTGCGATACGGCGCGGCCCATTGGGTCCGGCCAAGTCGGGTGGGTTCGTTTTCGATGGGGGCCGGGACGTTTGGGACGGACGCCTATCGCGAAGTGCACCTGAACGCCGGGTATGCACGCGCCTTCTCGTTTCGTACGTCCCGCCGTCTCCACGCAGGGGTGAACCTGCGGTACTACCACACCCGGGTCGACGGGTACGGCCAGGCAGGCGCTCTCGGGGTCCACCTTGGCCTTCTCGTCGAGGTGCTGCCGGGGCTTGATTTCGGCGCACACGCCACAAATGTAAATCAGCCCGCCCTGGTGGAGGATGACTCCCTGCCCCGCACGCTGGCCGTCGGGCTGAGCTACGAAGCAGAGCGCCGCGTGCGCATTGTGGCCGACGTGTTCAAGGACGTCGCCTTTCCTCTCTCCATGCGCGGAGGCCTGGAGGTCCGTCCGGTCGAGGTTTTTCAGGTACGAGCCGGGGTGGCCTCCAACCCGACGCGCTTCACCGCGGGCGCCGGGGTGTCGGTGGGAGCGCTGCAGGCCGACCTGGCTGCCGAACAGCATCAGGAACTGGGATGGTCGCCGGCCGCCTCGTTCGGAGTCCAGTGGTGACGCGAGCCGCTCGCCCGTCTGCCCTCCTTTCGATTTGCCCGAGCGATGCGCCCTGTCTACTGCGTTCTCTCCCTCGTTCTGTTCTGCGCACCGCCGATCTACGCGCAAGATCCCGAGCCCAGTGTCCTTCGGGATACGGTGGACGTGGATTCAAGTGTCGAGCCGGTCGTGGACGACCTGGAAGCCGACACCGGCGATCCGACTCAAATCGCTGAGACTCTGACCGAACTGGCCGCGCGGCCTCTGAACGTAAACACAGCCACGGCCGAGGACCTCGCGCGGATTCCGGCCATCTCGCCGCTGCTGGCACGACGCATTGTTCGACATCGTGAGGTCGAAGGGTCTTTCGTCACACTCGATGCCCTGCACGCCGTGACCGGGATGACCGCCCGACGCCTGCTTCGAGCGCGTCCCTACTTGCAAGCCCCCCTGCGCTCCGCCGAAGCCGGGGAAAGCAACGCGTCGCCCTATCCGCCGGCGCCGTCGCTGTCAACCGTCGTGTCCAATCTCGACGGCGCGGTCATGCAGCGTGTGGAACGTCGCCTGGATCTTGGACGGGGCTACTCCGAAGACAGCACTCGCACGACCTTTGCCGGCTCGCCGGTCCGGCTCACCACGCGCATCAAGGTTCAGCACGATCGTCGGGTTCGCGCAGCCGTGACGCTCGACAAGGACCCGGGCGAGGTGTTCACCTGGGATCCGGCGCAACGCACCTACGGGTTCGACCACGTCTCCGGGTCGTTCGCACTGCGCGACTTCGGGCGGCTTCAATCTCTTGTCATTGGAGACTTTACGGCCGCGTTTGGCCAGGGCGTGGCGCTGTGGCGAGGCATCGCATTCGGGAAAAGCCGAGCCGTGGTTGGCTCCCTCTCGCGAAACGGTCCCGGGCTCGTTCCATTTGCGTCGACCGAAGAGAACCGGTTCTTCCGGGGGCTTGCCGCCACGGTACGGGTGACGCCCTCTCTGTCGATATCTGCCTTTGGCTCGCGGCGGACGCTGGACGCCACGCTGGGCACTGCCGACCCCGAGGCCTCTGCCTCCGGGGTGCGTCCTGCCGTGACGATTGCACGCAGCGGTCTGCACCGCACTCCGTCCGAAATTCAACGGAAAGACGCCCTGCACGAAACGGTTTGGGGCGGGGCCGTCCGCGGCACATGGGACGCGTTCCGGGCCGGAGGGACGCTCTACCGAAGCCGGTTCGACCGTCCGATTCAGCCGCGCGACGCTCCCTACGCGCGGTTTGACTTCGCGGGCGATGCCGCCGTCATGGCGAGCCTCTTTGCAACCGCCTATCTGGACCCCTTTACGGTCTTCGGAGAAGTTGGCCGGGCGCCCACCGGACGCTACGGCGGCATTGCCGGCGCCACGCTAGAAACGGCCCGTACGGACGCCGTTCTGCTAGGGCGGATGTATCCGCGCGCATTCGTCAGTCTTCACGGATACGCGTTTGGGGAGCGAAACGGGGCCACGCAAAACGAACAGGGCCTGTATCTCGGCGTACAGCAGCAGGTGGCCGAAACCTGGTCGGTGGCTGCCTACGTGGACCAGTACCGATTTCCCTGGCTGCGTTTCGGCGTGCCCCGCCCTTCTGCCGGCCTCGACGCCCGCCTCGTCGTCGAGCACACGCCGCGCCCGTGGGTGGAGCAGTATCTGCAACTGCGTTCCGAGACGCGGGACATCGGGGCCGACCTTCCCGATTCCGGCGGACGACGCCTCGCTGGCCTCCACCCCGAAACTCGCCGATCGGTCCGCTGGCACGGATCGTTCGCGTTCAGCCGCCGACTGACCCTCGCCACGCGCCTGGAGGCCACGCACGTATCGACGCCCACGGCAGCCTCTACGGGGCTGCTGCTGTACCAGGATGTCCGGTACACACCGGCCTCGCGGTTGCAGCTCGACACTCGCATCGCGCTGTTCGACACCGACGACTTTGCGGCGCGCGTTTTTGCCTACGAGCCCGATCTGCTCTACGCCTTTTCCGTGCCGGCCTTTTTTGGACAGGGACAGCGGTGGTATCTGCGAGCCCGGTACCGGCCCCACGCCGCCCTGACCCTGGAAGCCAAATACGGGGGGACCCGCTTCGACAACGTGACGACCATCGGTTCCGGCCTGAACGAGACGCCGGGCAACCGGCTTCGGGAGGTGGGCCTCCAAGTGCGCTGGCAGTTCGGCCGGTAAGCGATCGGCGAGGCACAAAAAAAGCGCGGAGCCTCATCCGAGACTCCGCGCCGAAGTGCTGCGAAAAAAGGCCCCGCGTCAGTTCACGCAAGTGGACTTAAGGGTGTCACGACGGTCGGACAGGCGATCCTCCCATTCGTCCTCCTCCACGGGTTCGTCGCCCAGGAAGTACTCCCACTCGTCGACGTTCTCTTCGTTGACGACAATCGAGTTGGACATGTGTGCCACGCGTTTGAGGACCGGCGATGTCCCCATCTGGTGGACGAAGGTGATGGTGCATTCCCCACTGGTCGAGGTTTCTTTTACCGTCAGCCAGTTGTCGCCGCACACCTGGCAGCTGTAGAAGCGAGATTCCTGATCCTCCCCGATCAGGTCGTCGACGTCATCGTCCTCGTCGAACACGACCTGCATCGGACGCAGGCTCTCGCAACCACACGTTTTGCAGCGTAGCTTTTCCATGCTGGGAATCCCGAGGTCGATGAGCAGCTAGTTCGAGGTTATGAACGATGCCTGCGTTCTTAGGTTCATTTCCGTCGGCGGGACAGCGCTGCACGCCCCAGGATTCAGCCCATCTGGACGAAAGTTTACCGGGCCTTTGCGTTCTTCAGCGTGTGCGCCTGCCGGAATTAGCGGTAGACCCCCTCCACATCCCCCGGTTCAAGCCGGTAGGCCAGCCCAAACTGCAGGTTCAGGTCCAACACGTAGAAAAAGCGAAGCTGCAGACCGATCCCGCCTCCGATCGACGAGCGCAGCGACCCCGACGCATGCAGCGGCACCAGGGTTTGCGCGAAGCCGTAGCTGTAGAGAGCGTTCGCGTAGACCGGTACCAGAGTCCATCCGTCGTCTACATACCAGAGCGGTTGGGTAATCTCGGTCCCGAGGCGCAGAAAGGTACCGGATCCCAGGAAGGCGTTTTCGTAGCCTCGCGGCACGAATTGATCCAGCGAAAGGATGGCCCCCGCGTTCTGCGTGAGCAGCCCGGCCCCGAGGCGTACGCCCGTGTGGCTGCGCAGGGCCAGGGGGAGATAGAGGTCGGCCTCCGTCACCCAAGCCCGGCTTGCCGAGGCCCCGTCGGTCCAGGCATCGAGTTCGGCAAAGGAACGCAGAATGAGCCCTTGGTTCGGGACAAGATCGCGGGGGTTTTGCTGCAGCCGATGGCCCCACGCGGCCTGTGGAAAGAGCGTGAGCCGGTCGCTCCAGTCCGTGAGGCCGGAGGCCCCGGACCGTTCAAGCGCTTCTGCTGTGGCACCGAAGAAGCGGGTCTGACGAAACTGGGCGGACACGGCAGCCACGGCCGAACTCTGGTAGACGTTCGATTGGAGGGTAACCGGGAGCCGCGTTCCCAGCGACACGCCCCGTTCTTCAAAACCGATCCGGGCCTCACGGCGGCCTGTGTCGGTGGGGATGGTGGCCGGCACCGTGTCCGGGGTGTTGAACACCGTAAGCGCGGGCCGCAGCCGCCAGCGCCCTGAGCGAACCGCGGCCTCGCCCCACAATCGACCGTCCTGCCAGTAGGCGTCCCCGCGATACATCCAGCGCTGCAACGGATCGTTGCCCGCGATGCCGAGGCCAACGCCAACACCGAGCTTCTCAAACCGCGCGGCATCGGGGAGGTCGGCCTCGTCGGCGTCGTAGCGAACCGTTGGAACCACCATGCGCGGGGCCAGATGCCGCCAGGCCTGATAGGGACGGGATCGCCCCGCAATCGAGACGGTCGAATCGGTCTCCGCGCGGGTCGGAATGGGAAGGGCACTGGGCGCTCCTCGCAAGACGCGAGATGGATCGACGATGGAGGCGCCGTCCGGGCGGAACGGGATGCGAACCAGTTCGTGGCGCTCGTGCTGATAGTCCACAAACGCAAGCGTCGATCGATCGGGCGACAGCGCCGGTTCCAGGGCGCCGAACGGAACGTTGGTGAGCTGCAGGACGCGATCGGTTGCGGTATCGAACGCAAACACGTTCGCAATGCCGGTATGGTCGGCAGCAAAGAGCAGGTAGCGACCGCGCGGCCCCCAGCTGAGGTCGTAGATGATCGCATCCTGGAGACCGAACCACGGCTGCAGCCGCGGCGGACGCTCCGATCGGGCGGAGGCTCGGTAGACGCGCTGCGTCCCGTCCACGTTCACGAGCACCGCCGTGGTGCCGCCGTCCGGAGACACGGCCAGTTGCCGAAAGCGGGTCCGCGACGTCTGTGTAATCGCACTGGCCGCTCCCGCCTCGACCACGGCCCACTGCGTAAACGAACCGTCGTTCTGGATCGCCCACACCGCGCCCCTGCGCGTCTCCACCGGAGCGAAAACGCGTCCGCCCTGGGTCAGCCGGGTGGCCGATCCGTCCTGCAGGTCGATGCGCTCCACCTCTGCCTGATCCTGCGTGGGCACCCACGGATCCGGCACGTAGCGCGAAGCCAGCAGCGTTGTGCTGTCGGGGCCGAGGCTGTACGTGTAGTCCTCGGTGATCGACTGCACGCGGATCCGTTCTCGGGCTCCGGTAGCGGCATTCACCCGGTAGAAGCCGGCCCGCACGTCGTACCCGTGCAGGTAGGTCACGAGCGTGGAGTCACTCAGCCAGTACGGACGTCGGTAGTTGTGGCCGCGACGTCCGGCAATGGTGGTGCGTTCCGTGAAGGGCCGCAGGCGATCGAGGGCCGATTGGTAGCGCGTGCGCAGCGTCGTGTGCAGGTCCCTTTCGAGGTCGTCGGGTGGGTCTCCCAGGCCGTGCCACAAACCGACGCCAAAGCCGAGAAAGGGAACCCTGTTGTGGAGTGACGCGGCCTCTTGAAAGAAGGCGGTGTCGGTCGTGTCTCCCCGGCGGACCCAGTGCTGGAAAGCATGCGCCCCGCCGATGTAGAAACGGTTGAACGGCTGGGTATAGCGAGGCGGCTCCATCATCTGGGTCAACGACCACGGGTCGTCGGCGAGCATCGCCGCCCGCATCTTCATCTGAAAAAGCGGGGCGTGGAGCCGTCCGGCGTCGCCCTCAAACTGGCTTTCGCGGTAGACGGCAATGCCTTCCACCAGGCCCCGCGGTGCCGTAAGATTGGTGGCTCGTGCGGCATCGGGCGCAAAGAACCGAACCACGTCCCCGAACCCAAAACCGACGTTGATGTCGCCGTGCAGGGCGTGCACGAGTTCGTGCGTCGCGACCAGAGCCGGCCAGGAGGAGGCCCGTGCCACGAGAGGATCCCGACGGATGCTCGGCGCCTCGATTTCCTGCTTAAACGGAAACGGCGTCACGAAGCCATTCGAGCGATCGGAAAATCCATCCACCACCACGGGCATGCGAAAGCGTCCCGGCGTGAGGCCCACCAGCGAATCGGTTCCGGCAAGGGTATGCTCCAGGGCCTGCTGAATGTACTGCGCCGCTTCCTCCTCGCCGACCTGGTAGATCAGATCGAACTGCGAACTGGACAGCACCCGGTACGTGGCCGACGGCGGACGGTAGGTCACGCGATAGAGATCCGCGTCCAGCCGCGTCACGCCCTGCGCTCGGACGGCGCTTGCGGCCCCCAGTGCAAGGAGCGCGATGCCGACCAGTCCTCGAACCCAGGCCCGAAGCGGAACCCGCAAACGCATGATCGAAACCGTGCTACCATGAAGAAGGACGTGTGGGATCCGGAAAGATAGAGAAACGGACGTCAAAAATGGAAACCTCCCCTATCGCCGGGCGCTACCTATACCTTCTGCCCAATCTATCCTTTTTGCCCGTCGCCATGCGTCGAACGCCGTTGTGCACGTTTTCCCCTGCCGCTGGTGACAGCGGGACGTCCGGGGCCGCCTCGGAGGCCCCGACCGAAACCGCCCCCCCGACCCCGGAAACGGACGCCCAGCCCGCCGACGCCGACCGGCCCGAGAACGGCGCCCCCGGCGAGGGCGCCACGTTTCCGCCGTCCGTCGTGGTGCGCGACGTGCCCGACGAGGCCCCCCTCGACGACCCGTCCCTGTTCTTCAACCGGGAGTTGAGCACGATCGACTTCAACTGGCGCGTTTTGCATCAGGCTCTGGACGATCGGACGCCGCTGCTGGAGCGGGTCTTTTTCACGGCCATCACCGGAAGCAATCTGGACGAGTTCTTTCGCAAGCGCGTCGGCGGCCTCAAACGCCAGGCCGCGGCGGGCGTCACGGCCCCCTCCCCCGACGGGCGCACGCCGCAGGAGCAGCTCGCGCTCATCCGGACCGCCGTCGAGCGGCTTTATCGGCGCCTCACCGCCTTCTGGACGAAGACCCTCGTGCCGAAGCTTCGCGACGAAGCAGGCGTCCACATTCTCGACTACGAAACCCTCTCGGCCGAACAGCAGGCGCACGCCGACGCCTATTTCCAGGAGAACGTGTTTCCCGTCCTTACCCCCCTGGCGGTCGATCCGGGGCATCCGTTCCCCTTCCTGTCGAACCTCAGCATCTCGCTGGCGGTGATGCTCCACGATCCGCGGCAGGACACCGAGCAGTTTGCCCGCGTCAAGGTGCCCGCCAACCAAAACCGATGGGTGCCGCTGCCGGAACCGCACCATTTCGTTCCGCTGGAGCAGGTGATCGCGCACAACCTGCAGGATCTGTTCCGGGGCATGGACATCCAAAGCGTGCACACGTTTCGGGTGACGCGCAACGCCGACATGCGACGCGATGAGGAAGAGGCCAGCGACCTACTGGAGATGATTTCCGAAGAGCTGCGAGAGCGGCGCTTTGCTCCGGTCGTACGGCTGGAGGTCGATCCCAACATGCCGACCACGATCCGCTCGCTGTTGCGCGAAGAGCTGAGCATTGACGAGACCGATGTGTACGAAACGCAGAGCATCCTCGGCCACGCCGACTGCATGGACCTGGCCCGGCTCGACCTCCCAGAGCATCGCTACGAGCCGTGGGATCCCGTCATTCCCCCCCGCCTCCGACGGGAAGGCGACCCGACAACGCTCGTGCGCCAGGGCAAGACGGCGGACTACCCGAACATCTTCAGCGCCATCCGCGAGAGCGACATCCTGGTGCACCATCCGTACGACTCGTTCCAGGAGAGTGTGCAACGCTTCGTCGAGGAGGCCGCCGAGGACCCGCAGGTGCTCGCCATCAAGCAGACGCTCTACCGGACCTCCGACGATTCGCCGATCGTCGGTGCCCTCGTTGACGCCGCCGACCGCGGCAAGCAGGTCGCCGTGCTCGTGGAGGTGAAAGCCCGGTTCGACGAGCAAAACAACATCGAATGGGGCCGCATGCTGGAAGAATCGGGCGTGCACGTCGCCTATGGACTGGTGGGCCTCAAGACGCACGCGAAAGTCACGCTCGTTATCCGTCAGGAAGAGCACGGGCCGCGCACCTACTGCCACATCGGCACCGGCAACTACAACTCCTACACCGCCAGCCACTACACCGACCTCGGCCTCCTGACCTGCAACGAGGACGTCGGGTACGACATCACGAACCTGTTTCACTACTTGACAGGCTACGCGCCGGACCAGGACTACCGGGAGCTCCTGGTGGCTCCGCAGAACATGCGGGACCGGTTCGAGCAACTGGTGCAGCGAGAGATCGAGCATGAGAAGGCCGGACGCACCGGCCGCATCGTGGCCAAGATGAACCAACTCAACGATGAGGGAATCATCGAGCATCTGTACCGCGCCTCCCAGCACGGCGTGGACGTGGACCTGATCGTCCGCGGACACTGTCGCCTGCGCCCCGGCCTGCCCGAATACAGCGAGAACATCCGGGTTCTGTCGATATTGGGACGCTTTCTTGAACACACCCGCATCTACTACTTCGGAAACGACGGCGCCCCCGAAGCCTACATGGGCAGTGCGGACTGGATGAGCCGCAATCTGAACGACCGGGTGGAGGCCATTGTCGAAGTGAAACAGCCCGACCTCAAGGCGCGTGTCGTCGACATCCTCGACCGCGCGCTGCACGACCGGCGGTCGGCCTGGGACCTGCAGGCGGACGGCCGCTACGTGCAACGCGTCCCCGATCCCCCCGATGCCCCTGGCCTGCAGGAGCAACTGATGAGCCAGGCTCGCCGGCGCACCCAATGACGCCAGCGGTCCGGATCGGTGCCTCTCCGTGATCCTCCGCGTCTCACGGCCCCCACCCCCATGGAGCACACCCTCGAAGTCCGCTGGTTTTCACCGGGCGCCCCACCGGCCTCGGTTGTTGACTGGATCACGGGACTGGGAGCGGAGGAGGAATCCGCGCGTACCGATCTGTACCTGGTTTCGACCGACCCGGCCATGAACGTCAAGCTTCGGGACGGCATGATCCAGACCAAACGTCGTCTCGCCGAGCCCGCCCCCATCGCCTTTCGCGACGACGTTCGGGGGCTCAAAGAACGGTGGGTCAAGTGGAGCTTTGCGACCCGGAACCGCCCCGACCTGCTCGCCAACGATTCGACGGGTCTCTGGCACCCGGTCCACAAGGAGCGCCTCCAACGAGAGGTGCCCCCCGACGAACAGGCCGCCCTCCTGGAGGGCGTTCAGGCCGCTTCGGCCGCCAATGCCGTCCTGGAATGTACCTTCGTTCAGTCGGGCGGAACCAAAGCGTGGACGGTCTGCATGGAAGCAGAAGGCGAGCCCGGCGCCCTTGCAAGCACCCTCGCCACCATGGGCCGCTCCCTCTTCGCTCAACGCCGGCCGCCCGCGCTCGAGTCCAGCGCATCCTTCGGGTACGCGCAGTGGCTCGCCCGTCATGTGCACGACTGAGAACCGGGTGCTCCCGGTTGCCTCCTTATCATCGTCTTGCCCTTTCTCCCCCCACTCCCCATGGAAGCAACGTCTCCCCATACCGATCGCACCGCCAAAAACGTCCTCGGCGAACCGCTCGAGACCTGCTCCGTCGATCCGAAAACCGGGTTTTATCGGGACGGCTGTTGCCACACCGGGCCGCAGGACCGAGGGCTGCACACCGTGTGCGCAGAAATGACGTCCGAGTTTCTGCGATTCACCAAGGCGCAGGGCAATGACCTGAGCACCCCCCGGCCGGCCCTCAATTTTCCCGGGCTCAATCCCGGCGACCGCTGGTGCTTGTGTGCGGCGCGCTGGCAGGAAGCCTTGGACGCGGGCCTGGCCCCGCCGGTGCACCTGCACGCCACCCACCAACGGGCCCTCGCGGTGGTGGACCTGGACGACCTGAAAGCCCACGCGCTCGACGACGCCTCTACGGACAACGACGCCTGAGTGCCCAGCGTGGCGATTCGGTAAGGCCGACCGAGTGGTTGATCCCGCGGAGAGTCTGGAACAGTTTTCGCGGCCAGAAGGACACGAACATGTGGGTCCGACCTTCCTGCCCCCTCCCCCGAGTCGTTTCCAGCCAGAACGTCGATGGCAGGACGACTCGCATCCTCAGGGCGGAAATTCTCGGACCTCTTCTGAGCCCTACCGCTGGTCTCTCTCGATCGGACACCCCCCCATGCTTGCCCCCACAAACGCGTCGGATTACCAGTTTCATCTGTACACGGCACTCTCTCACCTCCCGTGGCCGCGCTCCTACATCGGCAAGATCGTCTTCGCAGCGTTTGCCGGCACCCACGTCCCTCTGGCCTGTGCCGTCGTCTACATGGTCTTGTCCCAGTTTCCGATGGGACAGGCGTTGCCGATTCTGGGCGTGATCTTCGTCGCGACCCTGGTCGGCACCGGGTTGGCGGTATGGACGCTCTACAGCCTCTTGGCGCCCGTGCAGCGGACCACCGACGCCCTGGAGTCCTACGTGGACGACCGTGCGCTGCCCGATCTGCCCACCGATTTTGACGATCGGGCGGGCCTACTGATGCGCAACACGCAGCGCACGCTCACGCATCTGGACGCCCTGCTGCAGTTCAAGTCGCGGATGCTGGGCGTGGTCTCGCACGACGCTCGCGGCTCCGCGCACAGCATTCTCGTAGCCGCCGAAGCCATCGCCGATCAGGTGGACTCCGGCAACCCTGACATCGAACTGATGCGGTCCCTCGCCGACCACATCGAGACGGCCGTCCACTACCAGCTCGACATCACCAGTTCCCTTCTTGAAGTGGCCCGGTACGGCGAGGGCAAGCTCACGCTGGACACCTCCGAGGAGCCCCTGGAGGCGATCATGGATCGCGTGGCCAAGAACATGCGCACCCACGCGCTGAAGCGGAATCATCAGTTCGACGTGTCCATCAACGCGCCGCACGACCTGATTCTGAACACCGACGTGCAGAAGCTGGAGCAGGTGCTGAGCAATCTCGTCAACAACGCGATCAAGTACACGCCCCAGGGCGGCCGCATCCGTTTCCAGGTTGCCGCCGACGCCGACCGGATCACGTTCACGGTCAGCGACACCGGTCCCGGCATCCCCGACGGCATACTGGAGGACCTGTTCGAAGCCTATGAGCGGGGCGACGCCGAGGAGGACGACGAGAGCGCGGGCCTCGGCCTCTGGATCTGCCGGACCTTCACCGATGCGCTGGGGGGTCGGCTCTATCCAACGCAGACCAGCGAGGACGGAAGCACGTTCGTGGTGTCGTTCGCCCTCGACACCCTGACCACCGATCGGCAGGAGCCGTCTCCGGAAATGGTGAGCGTCCCTGCGCTCGATGAGGAGGCGCTCCCCCCGTCCTCTGCGCGGATGGATTTGTAACCCCGGTGCAATTTTGTAAAGGGGAAAGTTCCCCCCTTTCGTCCTGCCGAGCCCGTGCCGCCGGCAGCCCGTTCTCTTGGGCGGCTCCTCAGAAGAGGGGGACGGTCCCGAGTCCAAGCGTGAAGCCCGGCGCATCCAGCCGAAAGGTGCCGCTCACTTCCAGGATGCCGAAGAGGCCGTTCAGGGACGCCCCGACCTCGTGGTGCCATCCCTGCGCGTCGTTCAGGAACGGGTTGCGCTGCCGGAGCTCTGTCAGGCGGGCTGTGTCGAACCAGGAACGGACGTGTCCCCCGTGCACGCTGACGCCGAGCCGCCGGTCGGCCAGGCCCATGAGGCCGACCAGTTCGAACGGAAGCGTCCGGAAGTGATGCTCCCAGAACAGCCCGGCCGTTTGCTCGCCCTGGTAGGCCCGCTCGTCCAGGGTGTGCATCTCGCCCAGGGCCGTACCGGCCAGTCCTCCCACCGCGTGCGCCCGAACCAGGGGGAGCGTGCCGGCAACGGTCCCCCCCTCCACATGAAGCCGAAGCTGGTTGGGACGCAGGCGGCGCTGGAAGAAGGTCGGGAGGCGGACCTCTGCAGCCGCCGCGACCCGCGTAAAGGCGGCATCACTGGCCAAAAGGTCCGGATCCGAGTGCTCGATGGCCAGCGCCACCCGATGATGCGCTCCGGTCCCGAACAGCTCGGGTGCGTCTCCCCACACGACGCGTCCGCCGACGGATCGGAGGTGCTGATCCCGCACACGCGGGTTCGGACGCAGACGCGTGCTTTCCCCAAACAGATCGTAATCGGTGTTCTTGGACACCGGCGCCACGTCTTCGCTGGTGACGTGCAGCCGTACGGAGAGGTCGAGCGACGAGAAGGTTCGCTGCAGGGAGCCGCGAAGCCGCTCGGTGCCGTAGTAGTCGAAGTTGTCGCCGTCGGCCGAGAGGGCGACCAGGCTGTTTTCGACCTCGGCGGGACCGCTCACTTGGCCGGTAAATGCGTTGGAGCCGTACCGCGGTCGAATCCCGAACTCGTAGCGGGCGCCCAGCGTCCAGGCTTCCTCGGCACCCAGGGCAAGCTGTGCGCGACCGCCGTAGCTCCAATCGAAGCGGCCTCGCGCAGCCGTGTTGTAGGCGCTGCGCCCCGCAAGCGTGAGGCGAGAACCCAGATCGAACGAGAGGCGCCCACCGAGATGGCCCCCCTCGACGCGGTTGTACCGCAGCTCGGGCGAGAGGGACGTCCAATCCGGCAGGCGATCCGGTCCGTCTTCGCCTTCGTCGTCCCCGCCATCTCCGAGGCGTGCAAGCGGACCGGTCGGCGCGAAGGCCTTCTCCAGGGTCTGCGTGCTGTCGATCTGCGCGTACGCCTCGCGCTCGGCGCGGGAGAGCGGGACCATGGTTCCGGTCGTGCCCAGCGAATCGAGCCGGGTCGTATCCGCCTGCACGGGAGTGTGCCCCGCAACCGCGGCCGAATCCACCTGCACCGTCTCCGCAGATTCAAAGAGAGAATCTGGAACCGGCGTGTTTACCGCGTAATTGCTCAGGCGCGACACCTGATCGATGTGGAGCGTGGGAACCTGCAGCAGGGCCCCCAATCCGATATCCACCACGTACCGTGCTCGGTAGTCGACCGGCAGCCAGAACGGGCCGCCGTAGCTGGAAAACTGCTGCCGAAACGTGATCTCCTGCAGATTCACGCCGCGCGGAAAGCGGACGGCCCGTGTCGGTTCCAACCGCGCCTCAAGGACCGCATAGACCGAATCGAGAACGGAAATCTGGCCGCGAAAGCCCACCAGCGTCCGACGCTCGGGCTCGACGCGAATGTCGTAGACCCGCTTTCCGTTGCGGGCCCGCACCGAGTCGAGCGTGAATCGATAGCGGTCCACGGCCTCCGGATGCGTGACCCCAACGAGTCGATGCTGGAAGAGCTCCACGTTGTCGGCGTAGAGGTTCTCGACCGTCGCCGCGGCTGGAAGCGCGTCGATCTCCAGATTCTCCGTCTGGCGCCGCTCTTTCACGACCTCTCGCGTGCCTTCCTCCCGTTGCCAGAAGGCCGCCGTGCGCGACTCGGCAATCGAGACAATGCCAGCGTCGTTCGCGATCGTGAAGCGGTTGTACGCGTCCACGGAGTACGTCCGCAGAGAGTCCCACCACTGCTGCTTGCGCTCCACGACCTTCTGCATGACGTTCTCGGCGAAGTCATCCCCCGTCACTACCACCTCCTCCATGCGCACCGTGGATGGGGCCAACTGGAAGGGATGGCGCGCCGAGGGATCGGCAATCCGGCGCCGGGCCGTCTCGTAGCCGATGAAACGCACGACCAGGGTGACCGGCAGCGAGTCCACGCGTAGGGCGTACCGGCCCTCTTCGTTGGTGATGGTCCCTTGATAGGTATCCTGCACCTGCACGGTGGCCGAGGGGAGCGGCTCGCCCGTCTCGGTGTCCGTCACCGTGCCGCGAAGGACGGTCTGGCCCTGCGCGGAGGGCCCGATTCCAGAAAGAAGGGAAATGACGAGGACGAGCGCAGAAAGGAACCGATGCATCCGGGTCGGGGGACGATGGAAGGGCCAAATCGCGGAGGTGAACATCATCGTGCGACGCGCGTCCGTGCCCATGTGTTACCACCATGTCGGCGCCGCGTCTCCACTCCACACGTTTCTCACACAGAGCAAACAGTGGCTGGCTGGACGGGCGTCTCCGGTTTTTCCATCGACGGAGGAGGCGGTGCCTGCGCATTCCCGACTCGCGGAACGCGTCCCGTTGGATCGGCCTGGAGTGGGGACGTTCTCCGCCTCCCCCTTTGCCCGGGATCCCCCTGCATCGGGATCCCCCTACAAATTTGTCCGTGTCTTTCTCTGTAGACCGTCGCGCCCCTCCTCGATGGTGGCTGGCGCTGCGTTTTTCTCGACCAATCCCG